>Ga0137306_100545_pt1 | contig 51000 bp, 47 predicted proteins | sample Inofroosms_March_FD_97187 | JGI IMG/M metagenome (GOLD analysis project Ga0137306, IMG submission 97187) | Mouse cecal microbial communities from Vienna, Austria - N-Acetylneuraminic and N-Acetylglucosamine D2O microcosms_March | ecosystem: Host-associated > Mammals > Digestive system > Large...
CGGGTAGCCGCGTCGGGTAAGGATAAGTGCTGAAAGCATCTAAGCACGAAGCCCCCCTCAAGATAAGATCTCCACATAAGGGCCGTTTAAGACGAAGACGTGGATAGGTCGCAGGTGCAGGTGCGGTAACGTACACAGCCGAGCGATACTAATCGCCCAAACCCTTTCTTGGGAGCAATCCCAAACAAACAAAAACAATTTCAGCCGGCAGAACATCAAAGCAACGGCAAACGATAACAAAGCCTCTGGTTCAGTTCAGAGCGTCTGAAATACAAACTCGCGAGATAGCTGAAGAACATCAGCTTCGCTTCCAGTCACCTCTTTTTTAACGATACTAAGGTGGCCATAGCGTGAGGGCTCCACCTCTTCCCATTCCGAACAGAGAAGTTAAACCTCACCACGTCGATGATACTACGAAAGTGGGAAAGTAGATAACCGCCCCCTCTAAACCGCGGACCGGATCCTGTCACAGAGACAGCTTCCGGCCCGCTTTTTTTATATCCCTCCGCCCACCGGAAAAATCCGCTGACCCCTTATTTATTCACAGCTGGAATAAGGATGGTTCCGCTCATGGGATATAAATTTTGAATTATGTTTTTGTGGCGGCTTGGGGATTCTCACGGATTTTGCCTAAATTTGTATCGGGAATGGTTTTATCTGTCCCAAATGAAATTAGAAAAATATTATTTTACAATTTAGAATCCTGTGATGGCATGAATTTTAGACGGCGATTCAGACAGTCGGCAGTGGCTTTTGCATTAGTTTTGCCTTTTGCGGTTTCTGCTGAACTTCCGATGAATTATGAGGGAGAGTTCAGTGTGGGAGCCGGAAGCGGTGATTTTGCGCCGTTTTATATTTCGTCGTTGCGTCACGGGCGTTTCACTCAGGCTGACAATGTGCAGGCGGAAGCCCGTCTTTGGCATGACATGGACTATGACCGGCGTTTTTCGTTCGGTTTCGGGTTTGACGTGATAGGCGGTTACTCTTCTGCGGTGAGCTATGAGCGCTATGACCGGGAAAGTAATTCATGGTTTTATCATTCAGAGCGTCCTTCAATGCTGAGAATCCAGCAGCTTTACGGCGAAATAAAATACCGCGGGGTGTTTGTTGAAGCCGGGATGAAGGAGCATGATTCTCCTATTCTGCCTCAGTCGCTGACGAGCGGAGATCTGGTGGAGAGCGGAAACGCGAGACCGATTCCGCAGATAAGAGCCGGTTTCTGGGATTTTCAGAACATACCTTTCACCAATGGCTGGATGCAGATTTCCGGTGAGGTGGCATTTGGCAAAATGATGGATAGTTCATGGTGGCGTGATCATTATAACTATTATTCCTATCATATCTGCGAGAACGAGCTTTATAATTACAAGCGATGCTATTTCCGCACTAAGCCGACTGAGCGGCTGTCTGTTACGTTCGGTATGCAGGCCATTGCCGTTTTCGGGGGCACGAACCGTTACTATCGGCGCGGAGAACTTATACTTGAAGACAAATATCCGGCAGGGATAAAGGAGTTTTTCATGATGCTACTTCCTTCGAAAGACGGAGGTGAGGGATTTGTGTCAGGAAACCATCTCGGCACATGGGATATCAAAGCCAGATATGCTTTTGCCAATGGATCCGAACTATCGGCTTACTGTTCCTGGCTTTGGGAAGATGGCTCCGGCATAGGTAAACTCAACGGCTGGGATGGCCTCTGGGGTCTTGGCTATAAGGCAAAATCGAAAGGTTTGGTAAGTGGTGCCGTTGTGGAATATCTTGATTTCACGAATCAGAGCGGGCCTATACATTTTGCTCCGGTTGACAATCCGGGAACCACAGTGCCTGACCATGTTTCAGGTGCTGATGATTATTATAACAATGCCTCGCATAACTCATATGCCTACTACGGACAGTCGTTAGGCACACCGGCCATCATGGCGCCGATCTATAACCGCGACGGCTACCCCGGCTTCATCGCCAACAGTCTGCGTGGTTTCCACATCGGAGTGGAGGGTGAACTGGGCGGTGATATCAGTTATAGACTGAAAGGGGGCTACCGCAAAGCGTGGGGAACCTCGAAGGCTATGTTGAAAACTCCGATCCATGAAACGGCGGTTATGCTGGAGGCGAACTGGCATCCGGCTACGCTTGTCAAAGGACTTAGCCTTAACATGCAGGTTGAGCTTGACCGAGGTACGATGCCCGGAAATGCATTCGGCGCTCTTGTAGGGATCAAATATAAAATAAGCAGACAGAAATGAGACACAGACTGACCGATATATTTATTGTGTTGCTGCTGGTGCTTGTCACATGCGGCTGCACCCGGAATGATGGCGACATTGGCGATTATTTCGGCGAATGGCGTCTTGAAAAGCTTACTGCTGACGGAGAGGCCCTGCCGCTTTACACCGATGGAAGCGGTGTTGAGCTTTATACTTGGGCGTTTCAGGGCAAGATCATTCAGATTGTGGAGATGTTGCCCCGTCATGAATATGTGGAACATACCGGTTCATGGCGTGAAGAAAATGATGTGCTTGAATTGAATTTCAGCTACAGTGATGACGAGCCGGGCCACGAGCCGGGCTACAGGGCGCCGGCTGCGTTGCATCTGGTGAGCGATGGCATAACACGTCTGCACATCGACCGGTTTAAAAACCATCGTATGGTGCTCTCATATATCGGAGCTGACGATGTCACATATACATATTATCTAAAAAGACCCTATTAACACAGACATTATATATACAATAAGAGATATGGATAAGGCAAAAACAAGAGTGCTCGTTACCGGAGCCGACGGATTTATCGGCTCTCATCTGACCGAGATGCTGCTGGCCGAAGGCTACGCAGTCAGAGCGCTTAGCCAGTATAATTCATTCAACAACTGGGGCTGGCTTGAAGAAGTAAGCAGCCCGGATCTTGAAGTAGTCACAGGCGATGTCAGAGACCCGAATTTCTGCCGCCATATTACCGAAGGCTGTGACACAGTCTATCATCTCGCCGCACTGATTGCGATTCCCTACAGCTATGTAGCGCCTGACAGCTATGTCGACACTAATATCAAGGGAACGCTCAATATGTGTCAGGCCGCCCGCGACTGCGGGGTGCGCCGTCTGATTGTAACCTCGACCAGTGAAGTTTACGGAACGGCAAAATATGTGCCTATCGACGAGTCCCATCCGCGTCAGCCGCAGTCGCCCTACAGCGCTACAAAGATCGGAGCCGATGCCATAGCACTCAGTTTCTACAACGCATTCAGACTGCCGGTTGTGATTGCGCGTCCGTTCAACACTTACGGTCCGCGTCAGAGCGCCCGTGCCATAATTCCTACGATCATCACTCAGATCGCATCCGGAATGCGTGAGATAAAAGTGGGCGATCTCACACCTACCCGTGATTTCAATTTCGTAAAGGATACGGCAGCGGGTTTCATTGCGCTCGGCCGCGCAGAAGGCATAGAAGGCCGAGAGATCAACATTGCCACCGGCACAGAGGTCACCATGCGCGAAACGCTTGAAACAATAGCAAGGATCATGGGCGAAAAGGTAGACTATGTGACGGATCCGCAGCGTCTGAGACCCTCAGGCAGCGAAGTGTTCAGGCTTTGCGGTGACAACAGTCTGATAACATCTCTGACTGACTGGCGTCCGCGCTACAGCCTGGAAGACGGACTGCGCGAGACGGTGGAGTGGTTTACCAAGGGTGATAACCTGTCGAAATACAAGAGCGGTATCTATAACGTCTGAGGCTTATGGCAGAGGGTAAAAAGAGAATCAATATCCTTTTTCTCGGAGGAGCCAAACGGGTTTCTTTCGGGCGAAAGCTCATAGAGGCCGGAAACCGGATGGGGCTTGAGATCGGAATCTACAGCTATGAACTTGAAGCTGAAGTGCCCGTAGCGCTCATAGGCGGTATAATCATTGGTCGCCGTTGGGGTGCGCCTGACATACTTGATCATATCCATCAGATTGTCGGAGCCTATCATATCGATGTGCTGTTGCCGTTTGTCGACGGTGCGATCTCGATAGCCGGGGCCTATGTGGCCACCTACGGCGATGCGTGGTCACCGGTTGTCAGACCGGGGCTGGCCGAGACTCTGTTTGACAAAGTGCTTTCAGCCTGTGCTTTCGAGAGCGCAGGTCTGAAAATACCGACAACATATCGTGGAGGCAAGCCTATGTTTCCTCTGATAGCCAAGCCGCGGCGCGGATCGGCTTCCAAGGGAATTGAAGTGCTGAACGGAATAAGCGATTTCCGCCGGCTCCAGAATGTCAGTGACGAATATTTGCTTCAGACATATTATCCGAAGAGAGAGGAATACACTGTTGACTGCTATATCACACAGAAAGGCGAAACCCTGTGCGTGAGCCCGCGGCGCAGACTCGAAGTGGTAGGCGGCGAAGTTTCCAGAACGGTTACAGTCGATGATCAGGATATCTTTGAATCCTCACGTCAGGCTGTAGAGCGTCTCGGACTGCGCGGAGCCGTGACCCTGCAGTATCTGCGTGACCTTGAAAGCGGCCGGCTGATGCTTATGGAGATCAATCCGCGGCTTGGCGGCGGAGTGGTATGCTCGGTCCATGCCGGAGCCGATATTCCGGCGATGATTCTTGCGGAAGCTTGCGGGCAGCCTTATGACGGCAGCCGTGAAGTCAGAAGCGGAGTAATGATCTGCCGCTACTTTGAAGAAGCGGTATTTGATGTTAAAAAAAATTTCCATTGACAGTATGAACGACGCAGAAAAAATAATCATCATAGCCGAGGCCGGCGTAAATCACAACGCCTCGATGGAAATGGCGCGCAGGATGGTGGTGGAAGCCGCCCGTGCGGGAGCGGATTATGTCAAATTCCAGACTGCGGTGCCTGAACTGGTCATCTCATCGATAGCCCCCAAGGCCGAGTATCAGAAAGAGACCACCGGAGAGGCCGAATCACAGCTTGAGATGTGTAAGGCAATCCATCTGCCTCTTTCGGCCTATCCTGAACTGGCAGCACTCTGCCGCGAGGAAGGCATCGGTTTCATGAGCACTCCGTTTGACCTTGTGAGCATCGACTCCCTTGCGTCTCTTGATATGGACTACTGGAAAATTCCTTCCGGCGAGATAACCAATCTGCCCTATCTGCGCAAGATCGCTAAGACCGGCGGCAAGGTGATACTTTCGACCGGAATGTCGACCATTGACGAGGTAGCAACCGCAGTCGAGATCCTCGAAACCGGAGGCATAAACCGCAAAGACATCATATTGCTGCATTGCACAACCCAGTATCCTACACCTTACAGCGATGTGAATCTCAAAGCTATGGACAGTCTGCGCCGGCTGAACACCGGTGGCGTGGGCTATAGCGATCACACACTTGGAATCGAGGTTCCTGTCGCGGCCGCCGCACTTGGCGCAAAGGTGATAGAAAAGCATTTTACACTTGACAAAAATCTGCCCGGACCAGACCACCGCGCCTCGCTCGATCCGGCTGAGCTCGCCGAGATGGTAAAGGCCGTGCGCCATATAGAAAAAGCGCTGGGCAGCGGCGTGAAGGCCGTGGCAGACTCGGAGCGACCGAATATAGAAGTAGCCCGCAAGAGCATAGTCGCCGCCCGAACCATTGTCAAGGGTGAGATGTTCACAGAAGAGAACATTACGGTCAAGCGCCCCGGCAATGGCATCAGCCCGATGCAGTGGGACAGTGTGATCGGCCAGGTGGCCAAAAAGGATTTCGCATATGATTCTCTGATCGAACTGTAGCGCTGCGGCGATGTGTCAGCGACAGTAAAAACAGCAGCAGTCATCACGGCATTGTAACAGAAATGAAAGAATCACTCAGATTATCGCTTTCCCAGAAACTCCAGCAGAGGCTCTCGCCCCTGCAGATGCGTTTTGTGCGTATGCTTGAGATGACCGGTCCGGAAGTGGAGGAAGAGGTAAGGCGCGAGCTTGATGACAATCCGGCGCTTGAGATTGCCGACCGCAGTGACAGCGAGACCCCGGAGGATGATTTTCACGAAAGTGCCGAAGAGATGCAGCTCGCAGATTACAAGGACGAAGACGAGATTCCGGCCTATCGGCTTGAAGCGCGTAATTCCTCGCGTGATGATGTCTATTATGAACCGGTGGCCGTAGCCGGAGAGAATTCCCTCGGAGAATGGCTCATGAACCAGTTGCGGGAAACCGATATAAACGACACTGAACTTCTTGCTGCCGGTTATATTATAGGGAATCTTGATGACAACGGTTATCTGACCCGCACGCTCCCGCAGATTCTCGATGATCTTGCAATAAATGCAGGGCTTGAACTGACTATGGAGCAGCTTGGTGCTGTAGCCGACCGCATCCGAGCCCTTGATCCGGCCGGAGTTTGTGCCTATGACCTAAGAGACTGCCTGTCACTACAACTCAAAAGGCTTGAACCAACTCCCTCACGTAAAATCGCTCTGGAGATAGTAGATTATTATTTCGACCTTTTTTCTCTGCGGCATTACGACCGTCTCGGAGCGGCATTGGGCATTGACCGTGACAGCCTGCGGGATGCAATCGACGTGATCCGTTCGCTCAATCCAAAGCCAGGAGGCATTATCGGTGACAGTGACGCCGATGTACGCTCGCGGCATATAATACCCGACTTCAATGTAGAAGTAGACGGTGACAGTATCACCCTGACGCTGCTTAACAACATCCCTGATCTCACTATCGAAAAGAGTTTTTCTGCCGATGGCGAAAGCTTTTCAGTGGCTTCGACAGCCGCCTCACGGAAGGATGCGATGGCGTTTGTCAGCCGCAAGCGTGAGGATGCCACAGACTTCATTGATCTGCTGCGCCTGCGCCAGCAGACTCTCTACAATGTCATGGCGGCGATAGTCAGACTTCAGCGCGATTTTTTTGTCAGCGAAGACGAGACTCGCCTGCGGCCCATGATTCTCAAGGATGTCTCGCGCGAGACAGGCTATGACCTTTCAGTGATCTCAAGAGCGACGGCCGGCAAATATGTCTCGACCCCTGTAGGCATCTATCCATTGAAATTCTTTTTCAACGAGCGTGTAGGAGGAGATGATGAAGAGACATCCTCGCGTGAGATCCTTGCAGTGATTCGCGAGATCATCGAGGGTGAGGACCCGCTCCATCCGTTCAGCGATGATGCGCTTATGAAAGAACTCAACGACAGGGGCTACGAGATAGCCCGACGGACAGTCTCGAAATACCGCGAGCGCCTTGGCCTGCCGGTGGCGCGTTTGCGGAAAGGCATATAGCATGAATTAACGTTATATTTATAATCAGAGAATAATGAAAAGAATTTCGGAAATATTGTCGGTCTTGTTTTCTCCGCTGCTGGTCCCCACCTATGGCATGATCCTGGCCGCATTTCTTACCATACTTAGATATCTGCCGGTCAATCTTCTTTGCACGGCTGTCGGAATAACTTTTGTCATCACCTGTCTGATTCCAGTGTCTATCATCATGGCACTCTTCCGGTCAGGCATGGTCTCTGATCCGGGGCTCAACGAGCGCAAGGAGCGATACTTGCCCTACGGAGCTGTGGTGCTCTGCTATCTTGGCTGCGGATTTTTCTTTTTCAAGGCGAGCGCCCCGCTGTGGCTGCCTATGTTCTTCGCCGGTGCCGCACTGGCAACGGTGATAAATGTCGCGGTCAACTACTGGTGGAAAATCAGTGCCCACGCAGCAGCGATGGGCGGACTCGTGGCCCTGCTGTTCAGAATCGTAGCATCGCACTACGCACTCTATAATATGAATCTCTGGCTTTCGGCCGTTATAATTCTGGCAGGGGCTGTGATGACCGCCCGTGTCTATCTCGGACGCCACACATTGTGGCAGGTGCTTGCCGGATGCGCCAACGGATTTATCTGCGTCTATCTGATGTCAATGATTTGAAAAATTTAACCTCTACATATTTATAATTATCATGAAACCGATCGTAAGTATAATAATGGGAAGCACCAGTGATCTTCCTATACTAAAGAAAGCCGCCGATTTCCTCAATCAGATGGAGGTGCCGTTTGAAATGAACGCGCTGTCGGCCCACCGCACACCGTCGGAAGTTGAAAGTTTCGCCCACGGAGCGCAGGAAAGAGGCATCAAAGTCATCATAGCCGCCGCAGGCATGGCAGCCGCGCTGCCGGGAGTGATCGCGGCGATGACACCGCTGCCCGTGATCGGCATTCCTATCAATTCGACTCTCAGCGGCATGGACGCACTTTATTCGATAGTCCAGATGCCTCCGGGCATCTCAGTGGCAACAGTCGGGATCAATGCCGGCATGAATGCTGCCATCACAGCCGTGCAGATTCTCGCTCTTTCCGATCCTGCACTTGCCGAACGCTATGAAGCTTACCGCGCGACCCTTTCAAAGAAGATCGTCAAGGCCAACGAGGAACTCAAGGATGTTAAATATGACTTTAAGGTCGACTGACAGATGACAGAAAGCAAATCAAAGACACTTGATTTCAACTACCGGCGGAGAGCCACCTGGCCAGTGAAAGTCGGGAATGTCACTATTGGAGGCGACAATCCCGTGCGCCTTCAGTCAATGACATCGACAAGCACTATGGATACCGACGGTTCCGTGGCTCAGATCAAGCGGATAGCTGATGCCGGAGCCGAGATAGTGCGTCTGACAGCCCAGGGAGTCCGTGAGGCTGAAAATCTGGCTGAAATTTCAGCCAGACTCCGGGCCGACGGCTGCTCGGTGCCACTTGTTGCCGATATACATTTCAATCCGCGGGCTGCGTTCGCCGCAGCCTCACGGGTTGAAAAAGTGCGCATCAATCCGGGTAATTTCGTTGATCCGGGCCGTGTATTCAAAAAGATCGACTATACCGATGAGGAATATTCAGCCGAGATCGAAAAGATAGAGGAAGGGCTGGTTCCGCTCCTCGACATATGTAGGGAACATTCCACCGCCTTGCGCATCGGTGTCAACCACGGATCACTTTCAGACCGCATCATGAGCCGCTACGGCGATACGCCGGCCGGAATGGTGGAAAGTGCTCTTGAATTTCTGCGTGTCTGTCTGCGCCACGACTTCCGTGATGTGGTTATCTCGATAAAGGCATCGAATGTCTGCGTGATGGTCGAGACCGTGCGCCGTCTTGTCGATGCGATGGCCAGGGAGGACATGCACTTCCCGCTTCACCTTGGAGTGACAGAGGCCGGTGATGCCGAGGACGGACGCATAAAATCAGCCGTCGGCATCGGTAGTCTGCTTGCCGAAGGCATCGGTGACACAATCCGTGTATCGCTCAGCGAGGAACCGGAATGTGAGATCGAACCGGCAACCGGCATAGTCAAGTTCATCGCTTCGCTTTCTTCCGGACCGGAAGTTGTAGCGGTCACAGTCGGAGAGGATTATGACAGCTATAAACCTTCACGGCGCAAAAGCCGCTGGACTGACAGACTTCCGCAGGTTGTTGGCCTTGATATTGACCCCGATTCATTATCCGGAGCCTTGGCGCTCAAGGCTGAAGACGGAATCGCACCTGAGCTGATTGAGGAGCTTAAGGCTGATTCTGACCGCGTGGTAGTGCTCGGTTCCGAAGTCTCCAACGCGCTTGGCCACCTCAGGGCATTTCTTACCGTGCTGAAGAGCGAGGGGGTGGAAAATCCGGTGATTGTCTGTCGGGATTACACCGGGCTCAGTGAGCAGGAGCGCACAATTGCAGCATCGGTTGAATTCGGTTCGCTGCTGCTTGCCGGTTTTGCCGACGGAGTCTGGATCAAAGCCTCCGGCGAAAGCCGCGAGCGGCTGACAGCTCTTGCTCTGAATATACTTCAGGCCACCAGACTGAGAATCTCGAAGACCGAATTCATATCATGTCCCGGCTGTGGCCGTACGCTCTACGATCTACAGTCCACACTGCGAGAAATCAAAGCCGCCACCTCGCATCTCAAGGGATTGAAAATCGGAGTCATGGGCTGTATAGTCAACGGTCCGGGCGAGATGGCCGACGCCGACTATGGATATGTAGGTGCCGCTGCCGGTAAGATAAGTCTCTACAAAGGGAAAGAGTGTATTGAAAAAAATATTCCTGCCGAAGAGGCTATCAGCCACCTTGTCAGCCTTATCAAGACCAATGGTGACTGGGTTGAACCGTCAGGTCCGGTGCGATAAAAAACTGCGGATGGAGATAAACGAAAAATATATGCGCCGGGCACTCGATCTCGCGCGTCACGGTCTGCTTGACGCATCGCCCAACCCGATGGTCGGAGCGGTCATCGTGGGGAGTGACGGGCGGATCATAGGCGAGGGATGGCACCGCCGTTGTGGCGAAGGTCATGCCGAGGTCAATGCCGTGGCCTCTGTCAGAGACAGGGAGAGTCTGCTGGACTCTACTGTGTATGTCACTCTCGAACCTTGCTCCCACTATGGCAAGACACCGCCTTGTGCCGACATGATAATAGAGCGGGGCATACCGCGGGTGGTGGTCGGTACGGCCGATCCATTTGCCAAGGTATCAGGCAGGGGTATAGCGCGGATGAAAGCAGCCGGGATTGAGGTGGTCACTGGAGTCCTTGAAGACGAATGCCGTGCTTTGAACCTCAGGTTCATGACCGCTCATGAGAAACAGCGTCCGTTCATCACCCTCAAATGGGCGCAGAGCCGCGACGGTTTTATCGACGGAAAAATCTCAACACCGCTCACCTCTATGTTCGTGCACAAACTTCGGGCCACGCATGATGCCATCCTTGTGGGGAGCGGGACAGTGCTTGCCGACAATCCATCGCTCTCAACTCGTCTCTATGCCGGAAAATCGCCGGTCAAGGTAGTGCTTGACAGGCGCAGGCGCGTCGGACCTGAAGCCGGAATATTCAAAGGTGATATCCCGGTGATCATGATGTCGGATTATGGATCGCTCGGAGACGCCATGTCGGAACTTTACCGTAAGGGAATCACATCAGTCCTTGTGGAAGGCGGAGCCCAGGTGCTCGAATCGTTCATGAAAGAGGACCTCTGGGATGAAATCAGGGTGGAAATCTCGCCGGAGTGTATCAATGGCCGTGTGAAAGCACCCGATCTTATCCGACTCCCGTTTGTTATAGACAGTGAGACTGTTGACGGTCATCGAATCATAACATATAGAAATTAGAAAATGGAAATAATAAAGGCCAGAAAGGCTGACGCACCTCTGATAGCCCGTTCAATAATGGATGCAGTGGGAGCGGAAATATGTGAGAACCTTGCAGGCGAAAACAGAACGCTTGCAGATGTGGAACGCCTGTTCACCACGCTGGCTGAAAGAGATGACAGCCAGTACAGCTATCTCAATACACTTGTGGCAGCCGATGATGACGGAAAGGCTGTAGGAGTCATAGTGTCCTATGACGGGGCTCAGCTCGCCGAACTGCGCAAGCCGTTTTTTGAGCTTGTCAAGACTGTCCTTGACAAGAACCTTGATGATGTCGAAGATGAGACTGATGCTGATGAATTTTATCTTGACACACTGGCAGTGCTTCCAGAATACCGCGGGAAAGGCATAGCCGCGATGCTGATTAAGGGAGCTGTAGAGAGAGCGGCCAAGGCAGGCAAGCCGGCCGGACTGCTGGTTGACAAAGACAATCACCGTGCGCGCCGTCTATACGAGCGTGTAGGTTTCCGCGCGGTAGGAGAGCGTCCGTTCTGTTACGTCATGATGGACCATATGCAATTCAAAGGCTGATGGTAATCAAGAAAATTTGCCGCATAGCGGTCACCGCCGTTATTTTTCTGAGCGGGGCTGTCTCGGCCTCTGCCTTTCCGCTGCGTGTCAGCGGCATTGACTCAGTCAACACCGCAATCCTTATCCGCGATCTGCGTTTCGGCGCGGATATAGTTTCGGAAAACGTAGACAGGTCACTGATTCCGGCGTCAGTCATGAAGTCAGTGACCGTAGGGTCGATGCTGAACCTTGCTGATACGAGCGAATGTTTCATCACACCCGTGGTGGCCGATGGAAGCATCAGTGACGGAGTGCTTTCAGGCAATATCGTGGTCAGAGTCTGCGGTGATCCGACAATCGAATCACAGTTTCTGCCGTCATCCCAGGGCTTTGCCGACAGCATTGCCGCCGGTCTGCGCCGGCTTGGCGTCACATCCGTCACCGGCGATGTCATAATTGACTCCTCCGATTTTCCAGATGCCACTACTCCTCCGGGATGGATGGACGAGGACATACCGTGGCCATATGGAGCCAGACTCCAGGGAGCCAATTTCCGCGACAACAGATTCAGACTGCGTCTGCCCTCGAAAGAGACTGAGCCTTTTGTGCCTGATCTGAAATTCTCCTATACGAATCCAAAGCGCCGCAGGGTCAAGATAGACCGCAAGGACGGATCCGAGACTTTCATTGTCAGCGGGAATCAGCGTCGCGGACTCAACGACGTGTTCTCCATGCCCAATCCGTGGAAAGCCATGCGCCATGAGATAGTGACCGTGTTGCATGACAGCGGGATTGAAATCGGAGGCAACAAGACCGCCTCTTCTCAGGACTCATGGACTGTCTATGAACATCATTCGCCGAGCCTCGGAGAAATCATGCGCAGCCTGATGTTCCGGTCAGACAATCTTATGGCAGAAGGGATTCTGCGGGCCATCACCCCTGGGGGCACCCGCGAGGATGCCATAAAGGAAGAGATGGCGGTGTGGTCTCTGTCAGGAATCAGCCCTCACGGCGTAGTGATCAAGGACGGCAGCGGACTCTCGCGTGACAACCGTCTGACAGCGCGTTTCCTTGCCGGAATCTATCAGTATATGATCACAGATCCTTTCGGCGGTGACTACAGTTCGCTCTTCCCTCGTGCCGGATATGACGGGACGATGCGCAATTTCCTTTTGGGGACCTCTCTGGAAGGGCGCGTGGCCATGAAGACCGGTTCGATGAGAGGAGTGCAGAGCTATGCGGGCTATCTTTTTGATGAAAACGGCCATCCGACCCATGTGATAATTTTTATGGTCAACAATTTCCGTTGCAGCCGTGCGGCGTTAAAAAATGACATAGAGAGATTGTTATTAGAAAAATTTGACGTAAGTTTGCAGTCTGAAAATCTTTCAGAGGAAGAGACTATAACTGAAAATCCGAATGATGAACAATGATATGACCGGCCTGCTGAACCTGGCCTACGAGATAGAGGGATTGCTGTTGCTCCGGATCAACCGCGGCGACGAGACTCCGTCTGAAATGAAAGAGCTGCTTGCCGGCAAGGCAAAGCTGCTTGCCGATGCGCTTGCAGCCTGCGATGCCGCGGTAGTCTGTGACGCTCCGGCAGCCGATGCCGATGCCGCGGTTGAGGAGCAGGAGGCCGAAGCCGAGGCTGAGATTCCCGCCGAGACAGCGGCTGTCAGCCATGAGGATGCCGATGTCCGGACTCCGGAATCTGAAATAGCGGAAAGCGCCGAGGCTGAAGAAAAGGCCGATGCCGATGAGGCGCCGTCAGGACTGACTCTTGACGAAAAACTTGCCCGCGAACGTGCGGCTGATATTTCAAAGGCTTTCACTCTGAATGACCGCTTCCGTTTCTGCCGTGAACTTTTCCGCAACTCAAACGAGGAGTTCAAGGAGACACTTGAAGTGATAGGCTCGATGGCCGATATGGATGAAGCCGAGGAATATTTCTACAACGATCTCTGCTGGGATTCAGAAAAGGAAGAGGTCAAGGAATTCATGGCTATAGTCGCAAAACATTTCTGATGGGCAGACTCTATATAGTTCCTACCCCGGTCGGTAATATGGCCGATATGACACCGAGAGCCATCGAGGTGCTTAAGAGCTGTGACCGCATCTATGCCGAGGACACAAGGACTTCGGCAGTGCTTCTGCGCCATTTCGAAATCACCACCCCCTGTTCGAGCCATCATAAGTTCAACGAACATGCCACAGTAAGGCCGATCATTGACCAGCTTCTTGCCGGAGAGACAGTTGCGCTGATCTCGGATGCCGGCACTCCGGGCATCAGTGATCCGGGATTTCTGCTGACACGTGAGTGCCGGCGCGATGGAATCGAGGTGGAAACCCTGCCGGGTGCCACGGCTTTTGTGCCAGCGCTCGTAAATTCAGGGCTTCCTACAGACCGATTCACATTCGAGGGATTTCTACCGCCGAAAAAGGGCCGTCAGACAAGGCTGGAGAAAATCGCCGCCAGTGACTGCACCTCAATCATCTATGAATCGCCGCTGAGGCTTGTGAAGACACTTGAGCAGCTTGCAGTGGCTTGTGGCGGAGAGCGAGAGGCTTCTGTCAGCCGTGAGATCTCGAAACTGCATAACACCACCGTCAACGGAACGCTCGACGAACTGAAGAATTACTTCACAGAAAACATTCCGCGAGGAGAAATTGTTATAATCGTAGGTGCACGGGATGATAAGGCACCTAAGGTACATAAGAATAAATATAGACAAAACTCACATTCAACAACAGATTTATGAAAAAGCTTGCAACCTTGGCAGTTATTGCTACTGCAATACTCAGCGCCTGTAACGGAGGTAAACTTCGTGAAGCCGAAGCTCAGAATGAACAGCTGAAAGGCGATCTTTGTGAGACGCTTGCCACCCAAGACAGTCTTCTGGTTCTTGTCAATGACATTTCAGACGGCATGAATCAGATCAAAGATCTCGAAAAGATCATCTCGACTCCCGGCTCACTCGGTGAATCGGTGTCACGCAGAGACCAGATCAAGAATGACATGATCGCCATACAGAAAGCTCTTCAGGAGCGTCGCGAACGTCTTGCCGAACTCGAAAAGAAACTTGCCGACAACGGCGGTGAGAGCAGCACTCTCAAACGTACAATCGCAAATCTGAAAGCGCAGATGGCCGAGCAGCAGACTGAAATCGCCACTCTGACAAATCAGCTTGCGAGCGCCAACATCCGAATTGAAGAACTTAACAATCAGGTGACTCATCTGAACAGCGACGTTGACTCGCTCAACACCGGTCTGACAGCAGAACGCGAGCAGAAAGAAGCCGCGCAGGAAGCTGCCAATGCCGCTACCAACGAACTCAACACTGTATATTATGCCATTGGAACCGGTAAGGAACTTAAAGAAAAGAAGATTCTTCAGTCCGGTTTCCTCCGCAAGACCAAAGTGATGGAAGGTAATTTCGACATGAGCTATTTCACCGCCGGTGACCGTCGCACCCTCGCCGAGATCCCCACTCACAGCAAGAAGGCCAAAGTGCTCACCTCTCAGCCCAAGGGTTCCTACACGATCGTTGACGTCAATGGTCAGAAAGTAATAAGAATTTCAGATCCAGCAAAATTCTGGCAGCTTTCAGACTTCCTGGTGATCGAGGTTGACTGATGACCGGCTCGGATTGATAAAAAATATCATTATATACATACTTACCTATCGGGAGTTCGCGCTCCCGATTCTTTTCATTTTAATACCATATCATTCAATCCAATGCATCAAAGATCAATCTATCTGACAATGCTCGCATTAAGCGCATCCGTAGCCACAAAGGCAGAGAACCCCGATGCAGTCTTTCAGACTTATCCCACCTATTCCGGTGAGGATCTTGAACTGACAGTGGACAGCAAGGGAACACACTGGCGTCTGTGGTCGCCTAAAGCTCAGGCGGCAAGAGTGATTCTCTATGACAGTGACCGAAACACACAAGCTGTGGATACTATTGACATGACCCGCGGCGAGGGTGGTACTTGGGTTGCGGCAGTGCCGCGTCAGCTCTACGGCTCATTCTACACCTTCTCGATTCTCGACAACGGCAAGTGGCTTGACGAAACTCCCGGAGTCTGGGCCAAGGCTGTCGGTACCAACGGCCACCGTGCGGCGGTGATCGATTTTGCCGCCACTGATCCGGAAGGGTGGGAGAGCGACAAGGGCCCGGCCATCGCACATATCAACGATGCCGTCATCTATGAGATGCACCACCGGGATTTTTCGGTCGACCCATCATCCGGTATAGTCAACAAAGGAAAATTTCTCGCTCTGACCGAACCGTCAACCACCAGTCCTGACGGCGAAGCAACCGGAATTGACCATCTGAAAGAGCTTGGCATCACGCATGTCCATATTCTTCCGTCATACGACTATAACAGTGTCGACGAAGCAAATCTGCCTTCCAACCAGTATAACTGGGGTTATGATCCCTACAACTACAATGCGCCCGAAGGCTCCTATTCGACCAATCCGGCCGATCCGTCAGCAAGAATCCGAGAAATGAAAGAGATGGTCAAGTCGCTGCATGACAACGGCATCGGAGTGATCATGGACGTGGTCTACAATCACACTGCCGACAATGACAACTCCAATTTCTCTCTGACCGCTCCCGGCTACTATTACCGTCACCGTCCTGACGGCAGTTACAGCGATGCGTCGGGCTGCGGCAATGAGACAGCTTCTGACCGCCGGCAGATGCGCGACTTTATTGTCAACTCTGTCAAATACTGGGCAAAGGAATATCACATTGACGGATTCCGCTTTGACCTGATGGCCATTCATGACATCGAGACAATGAATGAGGTGGCTGCCGCGCTGAAAGAGATCAATCCTGATATTTTTGTCTATGGCGAAGGCTGGACAGCAGGTGACTCGCCTCTGCCTGTCAGCCAGCGCGCTTTGAAAGAGAATGTCAGCAAGATGCCTCAGGTGGCAGTGTTCAGCGATGACATCCGAGATGCTGTCAAGGGCCATTATACCGATGCCTCTGACCGCGGATTCGCCACCGGTAAGCCCGGACTGGAAGAGACTGTGAAGATCGGTATTGTAGGTGCCACAGCCCATCCGCAGGTAGACTATTCAAAGGGCAACAACTCTAAATTCGCCTATGCCTCGGCTCCGACACAGATCATCAACTATGTTTCGTGTCATGACGATCTGATGCTAACCGACAAACTGCGCAAGTCGATGCCTGACGCAAGCGAGGCCGACCGTCAGCGCGCGGCACGTCTGGCCCAGACCATAGTGTTCACCTCGCAGGGCACACCATTTATGTTTGCCGGCGAAGAGATTTTCCGTGATAAGAAAGGAGTCCACAACTCCTACAAGTCGCCTGACTCGATCAACGCTATCGACTGGAATCTCAAGCATGTCAACCGCGAACAGTTTGACTATTACCGCGAGCTGATCAAGCTGCGCAAGGAGCATCCTGCATTCAGAATGGCTACAGCCGATCAGGTGGCCAGGCATCTGAAATTTGACAATGTCAAGGAACCGAATCTCATTTCCTATTCACTGAAAGACCATGCGAACGGCGATCAGTGGAAAGAGATCAAAGTGGTGTTCAACGGAGCCGATGAGGCCCGTGAAGTGAAGATTCCGCGCGGCAAGTGGCTTGTGATCGCTGATGGCGGCCGCATTTCCGCCTCAGGACTTGGCGAAAGCAAGGGCGGCAGAATGACAGTGGCTCCGCGCTCGGCTCTCATACTCGCCTTGCCGCAGTAGAAGATTGTTTTTCCGGCAATCTTTGCAAGATATAGGCCCCGCGCTTCAGAAGCCTTCAGCTTCCGGAGCGCGGGTTTTTTATGCTGATGTTTTTAGGGTAGTGGAAAATTGAGTATATTTGCGGAATATTGAAATTAGTTACTTATCTGAAAAAGCAAACCGTCGTGGATAACAGAAAGAAACCTACCGCCATCCTGCGTATGCACTGTCCGGATCAGCCCGGAATCATAGCTGTAATAACAGATTTCATCACAACAAACAGAGGAAATATCATCTATCTCGACCAGTATGTAGACCGTCAGAACGGCATATTCTACATGCGCGTAGAGTGGGAGCTTGAAAACTTCATGATCCCGGCCGAAAAGATCGATGAATATTTCAACACCCTTTATGCCCGGCGCTATGAGCTGACCTACCGCATCAGTTTCTCGACCCGCAGGCAGCGTATGGCTATCTTCGTCAGCAAGATGTCACATTGTCTCTACGATATGCTCGCGCGCCATATGGCCGGCGAGTGGGATGTTGATATTCCTGTGATCATCAGCAATCATCCTGATCTCGCTATAGCCGGAAAGCAGTTCGGCATACCGTTCGAGCACATTCCGGTCACACGCGACAACAAGGAGGAAATGGAAAAACGTGAGTTTGTGATACTTGACCGGCATAAGGTTGATTTCATAGTGCTTGCCCGTTACATGCAGGTGCTTTCAGAGGATTTCATCAGGCGATATCCTAACCGCATCATCAACATACACCATTCCTTCCTTCCGGCTTTTGTAGGAGCCAAGCCTTACCATCAGGCCTATGAGAGAGGCGTGAAACTCATCGGAGCCACGAGTCACTATGTCACAGCCGACCTTGACGCCGGACCGATCATAGAGCAGGACGTGGCCCGTATCTCACACAAGGATACCATCGATGAACTTGTCAAGAAAGGCCGTGATCTGGAAAAAATAGTGCTCTCGCGGGCCGTTGAAAAGCATATACAGCGTAAAATACTGACATATAACAACAAAACCGTTGTGTTCAGCTGATGCCTGCTCGGCGTTGCTGCGAAAAAGGCGTGAAAAAATAGCAAAATTTTCATTGTCAGGATATAGGAAAAATTGAAAATAATGATTACTTTTGCAGTTGTGTTGGCCAAGCAGGAGAGCCTGGCATCACAATTACAATATCCGATAGGAAATCAACGATAATAACGATATTCTATTCACTCAACTATCAAGTATTTAAATTTGCAGCTGAACCATAGCTGAAAATCAAAAAAAACAACCGTAACCAATAAGCCGCGAGGCTTTGATCAAAAATTAATCCATACTGTATCTCAAACTTCCAAAATTCAGAAAACCACTCATGGACAGCAACGAAAAGAAAAGCAAACGCCCGCGAATCGGAGTTCGCCCCATCAATTCAGACAGTGTAGAAAACCGCAGTGACTTCTCATCACAGGAAGGTGGACATGAGGGCCAGGAACGCCAGGAACGTCATCAGTCTTCCTATGGCAACAGCTCTTATGGCAACAACCGTCCATATCAGCCGCGTCCCTATAACAACAATCGTCAGGGCGGCTATAACAACAACCGTTACAACAATAACAACCAGGGCGGTTATAACCGTTACAACAACAATAATAACCGCTACAATAATAATTATCAGCCCCGTCCGCAGGCTAATCCCCAGCTCGAAGGAGAGCCTCAGACTTCACCCGAAGGAAGCGTGAACGCAACTTCATCAGAAGGCGAAAACGCAGGCGGAGGCTATCAGCCCCGTTACAACAATAACCGTTATAACAATCAAGGCGGCTACAACAACAATCGTCAGGGCGGCTATAACAACAACCGCCAGGGCGGCTACAACAACAATCGTCAGGGCGGCTACAACAACAACCGCCAGGGCGGCTACAACAACAATCGTCAGGGCGGCTATAACAATAACCGTTATAACAATCAGGGCGGCTATAACAACAACCGCCAGGGTGGCTATAACAACCAGAACGGCTACAACAACCGTCAGGGTGGATTCAAAAAGCAGGCTCCCCGCCAGAACCAGTATGGAATGCCGCAGGGAGGTCGCAGCTTCACTCCGCGCCCCCGCCGCATAGAATATGAAATGCCGCTGCCCGATCCAAATGAACAGATCCGTCTCAACAAGTTCATGGCCAATGCAGGTCTCTGCTCGCGCCGCGAAGCTGATGAATTCATCCAGCAGGGTCTGATCAAGGTCAACGGCAATGTTGTCACCGAACTCGGAACAAAGATCTCACACAGCGATGTGGTTGAATATGATGAAAAGGTAGTGGCACTGGAAAGCAAGTGCTACATCCTGCTCAACAAGCCGAAAGACTGCGTGACCACCAGCGATGATCCCAACGGACGTCTGACTGTGATGGATCTCGTCAAGGGAGCCTGCGACGAACGCATCTACCCCGTAGGCCGTCTCGACCGCAACACAACCGGTGTGCTTCTGCTTACCAACGACGGCGATCTCGCTTCCAAGCTGACCCACCCCAAATATGTCAAGAAAAAGATCTACCATGTCTGGACTGACAAAGATATAGCCGAAGAGGATATGCAGCGTATTGCTGACGGCATTGAGCTTGAAGACGGACCTATCCACGCCGATGCTATCTCATATGCCACCGACACTGACCGCAACCAGGCCGGTATCGAGATCCACTCCGGACGCAATCGCATCGTGCGCCGTATCTTTGAAAGCCTCGGCTATCACGTGACCAAGCTCGACCGCGTTTACTTCGCCGGACTCACCAAGAAGAACCTGCCCCGCGGTCGCTGGCGCTATCTGACCCAGGAAGAAGTAAACTTCCTCAAAATGGGCTCGTTTGAATAATCATTACTAATCAGACTCTTGCAAATGAAAAGAACAAAAGTAGCTGATCTGCTCAAAGATTCGTCTTTGATCGGAACCGAGGTTGAAGCCAAAGGCTGGGTGCGCACCCGCCGCGGCAACAAACACGTGCAGTTTGTGCAACTCAGTGACGGCTCTACAATAAAAAATATACAGATTGTGTTTGACATGGCCAAGTTCAGCGATGAGGAACTCAAGCCAGTCACAACCGGATCAAGCATCTGCGTCAAAGGCATGCTTGTAGAGTCGCAGGGCAAAGGCCAGACCTGCGAAGTGCAGGCCGAGAGCCTTAAGGTCTACGGCACAGCCGATGTTGAAAGCTATCCCCTGCAGAAGAAGGGCCACACACTGGAATTCCTTCGCGAGATAGCTCACCTGCGTCCCCGCACCAATACGTTCGGAGCCGTGCTGCGAGTGCGCAGCGCACTGGCTTTCGCCATCCACAAATTCTTTAACGAACGGGGATTCCAGTATCTCCACACTCCGCTGATCACAGCGAGTGACTGTGAGGGTGCCGGAGCCATGTTCCAGGTCACAACCCTTGACCTCAACAACCTTCCCAAGACTGAAGACGGCAAGACCGACTATTCTCAGGATTTCTTCGGCAAGCCGACCGCACTGACTGTGTCAGGTCAGCTCGAAGGCGAGCTCGGCGCCACCGCTCTCGGTGAGATCTACACATTCGGCCCGACTTTCCGCGCTGAGAATTCAAACACTCCGCGCCACCTGTCGGAGTTCTGGATGATCGAGCCGGAAATGGCTTTCTATGACATCACTGACAACATGGATCTTGCCGAGGAGTTTGTGAAATACTGCATCAACTATGCGCTCGAACACTGCATTGATGACATCACCTTCCTTCAGGATATGTATGACAAGGATCTCATCGAGCGTCTGAAGTTCGTGGTCGAGAATGACTTCGTGCGTCTGACTTACGGCGAGGGCGTGAAGATTCTTGAGGAATCAGGCAAGAAGTTCGAATTCCCTGTGCACTGGGGCACCGACCTTCAGAGCGAACACGAACGCTATCTTGTGGAAGAACACTTCAAGAAGCCCGTGATCCTTACAGATTATCCGAAAGAAATCAAGGCCTTCTACATGAAGCAGAACGAAGACGGCAAGACAGTCCGCGCTATGGACGTGCTCTTCCCGCATATCGGTGAAATCATCGGAGGTTCTGAACGCGAGGAAAACTATGACAAGCTTCTGGCCCGCATTGAGGAACTCGATATCCCGATGAAGGATATGTGGTGGTATCTCGATACCCGCCGCTTCGGTTCAGTGCCTCACTCCGGCTTCGGTCTCGGATTCGAACGCTTGGTGCTCTTTGTTACCGGCATGACCAACATCCGTGACGTCATTCCTTTCCCGCGCACTCCGGGCAAGGCTGAATTCTGATAATACTGAATCATTTTCTTTATATAGTAGAAACGCCGGACTCCGAGAAGGAATCCGGCGTTTTGTTTCGTAGAGAGCCTGACTGTTACTGCATCTGCGAAGAGGTGGGGGTGGTTGATGCCTGACTTTCATCAGTAGCGGATGAAGCTTTTTTTTCTGCTGTGGCTATATCTTTCTTCTCATTTTCGATGAAGCGCTTCATTTCGCCACGGCGCTCTGAGGCACGGCCTATGAGCATGAAAATTCCGCCGACAATTATCAGCGCGCCGAATGTGACGGCGGTGGTCCATGACGCGAGAGCCACAACTCCGACAAACATCGTTATCATATATGCTATTACCACTCCCATCAGGAGTATGAAGCCAATCCAGAAAAGGCCTTTGCCAAAAGATTTCATAAGACAGTCAAATAGTTTGATAAGTGAGTAATGTTATATATAATAAATGGCTGCGGAGTGAAAAAGTTTTGTCATGCAGCAATAAAACGCTGATAAAAACTTCAAGAGCCGGCTGACAGGGTTGTCCAACCGGCTCTTGTATTGGTGTGTGGAATTACACTCTCAGGTCAATCGAAAATCTTGTCCCAGTCTTTCCAGACGGCTTCATATCCGAGGCGGCGGATGTCGGCTGCCACAGCTTCAGGCGAGCGTGGGTCAGACACCTCGAACTGTTCGAGTGCGTCAGGCGTAGAGCAGTATCCGCCCGGTTCGGTCTTGCTTCCGGCACTCATGGAGGTGACACCGAGTTTCATCATATTGGCGCGGAACTCCGGATCCTCGCGTGTAGAATAAGATATGTCCACATCGTGGTCGAATATGCGGAAAGCGAATGTCACCTGAGCCAGTTCGCGGTCGCTCATCACGACCTTGGGCTGATAGCCGCCCTCGGCCGGGCACATGCGCGGGAAATTCACGCTGTAGCGGGTGCGCCAGTAGTTTTTGCGCAGATAGCGCAGGTGGCGGGCAAGCATTGCAAGGTCGGTGCGCCAGTCTTCGAGACCTATGAGCACTCCCATGCCGATTTTGTGGACCCCGGCCTGGCCCATGCGGTCGAAGCCGTTGACGCGCCAGTCGAAAATGGACTTCATGCCTTTGGGGTGATAGGTCTTGTAGTTGGCGGCATTGTATGTCTCCTGGAAGCATACCACTCCGTTGAGACCGCTTTCAACCAGACGTGCGTAGCTTTCGGTCTTCATTGGCATCACTTCGATGGTGAGATTGTTGAAATAGGGACGCGCCACATTCAACACCTTTTCAAGATAGTCTACGCCGTTGAGGGCCGGGAATTCACCGGATACGATAAGCAGGTTTTCAAAAGGACCTAGACGGCGGATGGCCTCGCATTCGGCCTTGACCTGATCAAGGGTCAGTGTGACTCGTTCGAGGGGGTTGTTGTGGTTGAAGCCACAATACACACAGGAGTTAGTACACGCGTTAGACACATAGAGCGGAATGTAGAGAGAGATGGTTTTGCCGAAGCGCTCCATAGTGTAGCGGTGACTAAGCTGCGCCATCTGTTCGAGATAAGGCTCCGCGGCAGGCGAGATCAGTGCCATGAAGTCTTCGACACTGAGATGCTGCTTGCGCAGGGCACTCTCGACGTGAGCTGCCGTGCGAGACTGGATGAAACGTGTGGTCTCATCCCAGTCATATTTTTTTAGTTCTTCTGAAAACATAAGAGTTTTGGTGTTTATGTTTTTGCAAGAGGCCGACGCGAGAGAGCAGCGTCAGCCTCTCGGTTAAAATCGGTAGGTTATGCCAAGCGGTAGGCGACCGACTCCCACGAAGTGGTGGCCGTTGTGTTTTTCGCCATTGATTCGTGGCTGCCAGACGGTCACCATCGGAGTCAGTGTCAGACCGATGTTGTCGGTCAGGCGATAGCTGGCGCGCAGGCCGCCTTCAAGAGCCAGTGATGTCTTGGAGTTTCTGCATGATCCCCAGCCGAAGCCGATTCCGGCCATCGGGCTGATTTCAAAGCGGCGGTCAGTCTCTCCGGTAAACACATGGGTGAGATTGAGCATATAGTCGAGGCTGAGGGTTTTGATCTCCTGATTGACGATCCGGTTGAAGGGCACACAGTCATAAGCGAATGAGAGTTGCAGTCCGGAGGTGCCGGTGAGCCACCCTCCGGCTGTGGCGTTGAAGCCCCAGGAGACTTTGCGGAACGATGTGTTGGAGAAACTTTCGCTGTAGAGCATCGGGCCTCCCGCTATTCCGACATAGGGGCGGAATTCCGATAAATCAGTGGCAGAAGCATGGGCCGAACGTTCTTTCCTGGTGCGGCCTATTTTGTAGCTGAGGCCTGCGAGCAGACGTGCTTCAGGATTGAAACGGCGTGTGTAGTTCGGGATGGCAAGCAGCTGCACCTGAGGTTCGAGGATGATGTCGACTGCGGGTGACACGCCGATGCGTCCGCGCAGTCCGGCTCTTGGTCCCCAGATAATGCTGTTGTGCTTATGGTTATAATGTGCGATACCGGCGTTCATGCCTACGAAGGCATCAAGGTCGAAGCTACGTTCGCTGTCAAAGCCGCCGGCGAGTGTCGACAGGCTCAACAGATAGTCGGCCGAGAGCGAAAGGGAGCGGTAGTTGGCTCCGGTGTTATAATATTCGTATTCACCGTTGATTCTCCAGGCGCTCTCCGGTGTGTACCATTTACCGAAGCCCAGGCTCACTGCGCAGTTGGGCTGCCATGAGCGCGAACGCATCAGCACTCCGCCGAGAAGATCGAAAAAGTAGCGGCGTGAGGAGAGGAATTCTCGATAGTCGAAATGCGACTTGTAGGCATCATATTCGGGTGATGTGTTGAAGCGGTAGACGAGGCCAACGTTAATTCCCGGCATCAGAGCAACGCGGTGGCTGGCACGAGCTATCTCACTGTCGAATGCCCTGACATTGGGTTCAAGATAGAGCCCTACAGAGGGTGAGACTTTCCATATGCCCTGAAGTCCGGCATGAAGCCCGGGGAAAAATTTCTTTCCTTCGCCTGAGAGGCAGGCTGCGCTTGCACCCAGCACCACGTTTGTCTCTATTTTGGCATCGGGGTTATAGCCTACGAATGCCGAATTAAGATTCCAAAGGAAGTCAAGATCGGCTATTGTGCTGTAGCGTTTTTTGAATCCTGCGGGCTGCCGGAGTTCCGCGCCGCCGATCGAAAGACGCAGGCCGGCGGGTGCGCTGAACCATTTTCCGATAGAGAGGGTTCCTGCGGCGCCTATGCGGTCACGCCATTCAGAGGTGTTTTCGCCGATTGACACAATTCCTCCTGAGAGACCAATGAAGAGATTGTCGCGGAAATGGTTGTTGGCAAACATGGAGTTGTCCACGCTGATGCCTTTTCCTCCGGCCATACGGTAGCCGAGACCGACCATGACAGATGCGTTCCAGTCATATTTGTGCCATGTCTTGACATCGTCAAGCTTGTCGCCGTAGATGCCGAGACGAGGTTCCACATAGAGATAGGTGGATGATGTGAGGTAGACTCTTGGCTGCAGGGCTATTCTGGCACCGGCCACACCCCAGAGACGGTGACCTTCGCGGTGGAGCGCCTGGCCTTCGATTCCCATGATTCCGACCAGTTCGAAATGGCGTGAGGGGTTGTCGCCTCGAAGCAGGGCTGAGAGGTTCATCATGTAGTCGAGTGAGAGGGCTGCGAAATACGGTTTGTAGTCTCTGAGTCCGTGGTGGCGTCCGCCGCTGATTCCGAGACGCCAGCCGTGGACGGGAGTTATCCAGTCTCCGATGGATATCCCTGCGCGGTAACCGTTTTCGGATGACGGACCTGACAGATGCGAGTTGGGGCGCATCCATTCGGGGCCGCCTTCCATAGAGATGAAAAGATGGTCGCCGAAGCGTTTGTGAGCGAATTTCTCGGCAGGGGCAGGGCGCTGGAGCACGTAGTCAAGCGCGTTCATAGTCGAGTCGATGGCCACCGGAGCATCCTGGGTGGCATAAGCGCCTAAGGGCAGAATGCAGGAGCTTATAATAGTGCAGATGGTGCGTATATTGGTTTTCATATCTGTTCCTCCTCTTCTTCACGTTCTTCCATAAGGTCAATAAGGTCGCCGTCTATTTTGGCGATTTCCTTAAGTTCGGGCTTAAGGCGGAGAGCATTTTCAAGGTGGCTTACGGCTGCCATGTATTCATCCACACGGTTTGCCGCCACAGCTTTGAGGTATTCCTCTTCAGCTGAGCCTCCGAGTTTTGAAGCCTTGCGCCAGGCCTGATCATTGGCTTTGAGGGCAAGGAGTATCACCACTTCATTGATGGGTGATTCGGCGGCTACTTCCTGCATGGCTTCCTCATAGCGTCCGTTGAACACATCGGTGTAAACCTTGGCTTTGTGGAATTTTGGAGTGTCAGGCAGAAGCGATGCCAGCGAGTCGGCTTCGAGATAGTGGTGAGAGGCGAGGCAGGCTGCTATGTGGTTGAGCCGTGATTCGTCGGGGATTTTCTTTGTCTTGTTTCCGGGTTTGAGATAGGCGGCGAGTAGGTCGTAGTCCGCTTCGCCGCGTTCGAGCTTCATGGCCGAGAGGTCAGTGGCGGCGACAATGAAGTTCGGATGTGTCTCAAGCGCTTTTTTCAGATATTCCTCTTTCTCAGCCGGTGTCTTGGCCACATAGCGGTAAAGACGGAAGAATTCGAAGCGGGAAAGCGATTTGGGATCTGTTTTGTAAACTTCGGCTATTTCATCGTCGGTCAGATAGCGGTATTGCGATGTCAGAAATTCATAGCTGACCTTACGCATGCGGGGAAGATATTTTTCGGGTATCAGCGATGAATAGAAGGGCAGTTTGCGCACACGGACTGACTGCATGTCCATCTGTCCGGGGTAGCGGGCTATGATCTCGGCCACTGCATCGGCTTCGGTGTTGAGGCTGTCGGCACGGAGCATTTTGACGAGAGTTTCCCACGGTTCGACCGAGGCATCGCTTTTGACTTCCATGTATCGGCGGGTAGTGGGGGAGAGGTTGTCCATGATCAGGTCAAGAGCCGACTGCATGCGTCTTTGCGAGAGAGTCACGTTTTTCTCATAGTTGCCTTCAGGCGACGAAGTGGAGTAGATATAGAAGCTCTTGAGGGCGGCATCCGGGTCGTTTTCGATGCGCTGCAGCTGGCTCAGAAGCGAGTTCATTTCAGAGCGGTTGTTGCCCTGGTCCATGTCAAGGCGGGCGTCGTTGACGCGGAATGTCAGCATGACGTCGCCACGGGTGTCGCGCATCTGCATTTCAGGTGTCGGATAGAATGTGGTGTCGGTGACTTCGGTCCCGATCAGATTGTACTGGAAGAAGCGCATCGGGTTGACAGTGCCGCGGGCTATGGTTGTGGTGTCGCGATAGAATACGCGGTTGTAGTTTTCCATTGCCATGAGCATGTCGCAGTGGAAGTCGTGGTCAGGATTATCGAGATAGACGGAGTCGCTCCAGAAGATCATGTCGTCCTTGCGGCTTGAATGTTTCTGGACCTCTACATAGGGTGTGAGCGGATCGTCATTGAGATCAAAGTCGAGCATTCGGTCCTGGGTGATGTTGTAGCGGCGTCCGTCAAACACGAGTGGCTTGAGATACCACATTTTCGATGCCGAGACATTGTAGAGTGCCGGCTGGATTATCAATCGGGTGGAGGAGCCGAACAAGCGGTGAGGCACTTTTATGCGGGTCTTTATGTGGGCATAGTTACCTTTGATCTCGATGTCGGTAGGCTCCGGGGCCACGGTCTTGAGTTTGCCTTTGGCCTTGACCAGGACTTCATCAAGGGTTATCGAGGAACGTGTCAGCATAACATCGATGGTCAGTCGTCCCTCTACGGGGACTTCGGTGTCTTCCATGCCGAGGATGGAGAACACGAGCTTGCCGTCGCCGTCAATGATTACGAGATACTTGCCTTCTTCGTTGGTGCTTGTGAGGAGCTGTTCGTTTTCAGCATTGTAAATGCAGACTCCCTGCATCGGCTCGCCCTGTGAATTGGTAACGATGCCGCGGACATTGATGTCACGTGCTGTAGCGGCGAGCGCTATCATAAGGATAGCCGCGATAGAGGAGAGGATGCGTTTGGCTGTTGTCATTTCCATTTCTTTCGCGGATTATTTAAAAATGTAAGAGAATGAAATTCCGGTTCCGACAGGCACAGGCACCCACCGGCTCATGTTTGTGGTGGCAGGCTGGCCGTTCTGGTAGAGATAGTTGTAGCCCCATACACGTGCCATTCCAAGTCCAAGAGTGAATTCTACGTTCCAGTGTCGGTTGAGCACGAGGGCATAGCCGTAGGTCAGACCGGCGGCTACTCCGTTGCCTTTGTAGCAGTGTTCGCGCAGGCGCAGGTTGAAGACTCCGCCGCTGAATGCTACTCCCATGAAGTGGCGGGCCATCGGGCGGTTGAACCAGTAGCGCAGCGACGGTTCGATGCGCAGGTTTTTGAGCTTGATATCTGAGCCGTAGACAGTCTTGTCGAGAGGATTTCCGGCAACGCCGATCTCGAAAGTGACTCTGCGTGACAGACGGGTGTCAAGGGTGAGGTTGGGCGACATAAGCACCCAGTCAAGCGTGTTGGTCTTCAACGCGACCCTCTGCGCTTTGGCCGGGACATAGCATAGTGTGAAAGAGAGGATGGAGAGGAGCCAAAGAAAAAGCCTATTGGTCATCGGTGAAAATTGTAAAAATAGTTGAACGGTTAAGTTATAGTGTGTGATTATGTCATCAGAAGACATGAAAAGCAATAACCACTGATAGACGCAAGAGGGTGCTACAATCGCAGTAGGGTCCCTCTTGCGGTTATATACGGTGGCATCAAGTGATGAATATTTTATTTTGCGCAGTCGTCAACAAGTTGCTGGGTGATTCGCATCGCACAGAAGTTGGGACCACACATGGTGCAGAAGTGGTCATCGTCCTTGTGGCTCTCTACGTAGTACTGACGTGCGCGGGCTGGATCGAGCGACAGGTTGAACTGGTCTTTCCAGCGGAATTCGAAGCGGGCCTTGCTCATGGCGTCATCGCGGACCTGTGCGCCGGGATGTCCTTTGGCAAGGTCGGCGGCATGGGCTGCGATCTTGTAGGTGATCACACCGTTGCGCACATCTTCGAGGTTGGGGAGTGCGAGATGTTCCTTGGGGGTCACGTAGCAGATCATAGCGGTGCCCATCCAGGCTATCTGTGCGGCTCCGATTGCCGAGGTGATGTGGTCGTAGCCGGGAGCGATGTCGGTGGTCAGCGGGCCGAGGGTGTAGAACGGCGCTTCGTGACATTTGTCGATCTGGCGGTCCATGTTCTCGCGGATCTTGTGCATCGGCACGTGGCCAGGACCTTCGATGAGCACCTGTACATTGTGTTTCCAGGCTATTTCAGTGAGCTGACCGAGCACATCGAGTTCGAGGAACTGCGAGCGGTCATTGGCATCGTGGATAGAACCCGGACGCAGACCGTCGCCAAGCGAAACTGCTACGTCGTAGCGGGCGAGGATCTCACAGATTTCATCGAAATGGGTGTAGAGGAAGTTTTCCTGATCGTGGATCACGGCCCAGCGGGTCATTATAGAGCCGCCGCGCGACACGATGCCGGTCAGACGTTCCTGAACCATGTCAGCATGAGCGCGGAGAGCTCCGGCATGGATGGTGAAGTAGTCCACACCCTGTTCTGCCTGCTCGATCAGTGTGTCGCGATAGATTTCCCAGGTCAGATCCTCCACTTTGCCGTTGACTTTTTCAAGAGCCTGGTAGACGGGGACTGTTCCGACCGGGACCGGGCAGTTGCGGATGATCCATTCGCGGGTCTCGTGGATGTTGTCGCCGGTCGAGAGGTCCATCAGAGTGTCGCCTCCCCAGTAGCAGCTCCACACGGCTTTGCTGACTTCTTCCTTGATTCCGGAAGAGAGGGCGGAGTTTCCGATGTTGGTGTTGAGTTTTACGAGGAAGTTGCGGCCGATGATCATCGGTTCGGCTTCGGGATGGTTGATGTTGGCGGGGATGACGGCACGTCCGGCTGCTATTTCCTGGCGTACGAATTCAGGAGTGATGTGGCTCTTGATGCCGAGGGCTTCGGCATTATTGTTCTCGCGGATGGCTACATATTCCATCTCAGGGGTGATGACACCCTGGCGGGCAAGCGCCATCTGGGTTATTTCCCTGCCTTCGGCCGCGCGGCGGGGTGCGTAGCGGTGGCTGAAGCGGATTGAGTCGAGAGAGCTGTCGGCTTCGCGCATGCGTCCGTAGTCAGAGGTGATGCATGAGAGCTGTTCGAGGTCTTCGCGTCCGGCTATCCACTCCTCGCGCAGACGGGGAAGTCCGGCGTTGATGTCAACGGTTACGTTCGGGTCTGTGTAGACACCGCTGGTGTCATAGACATAGACAGAGCCGTTCTCGCGGGTCAGGCGTTCGCCATCAATGATTTTTACAGTAGGGGTGAGGTTGACACGCCGCATGGCTACGCGGATCGGATGGAGTTTTCCGTCAATGTAGACTTTTTCTGAACCGGGATAGCTGTTTACGTCGATGTTTTCTATTTCCATATTCTGAGTTATGGTGATAAATGTCTGATTTATAGATTGAGAAATTCAGTGAGAGGGCTTGTTGCGGATGCTGATGAAGAGACAGATCCCAGACCGGCGAGATAGGCTTTACGTCCGGCTTCGACTGCAAGTCTGAATGCGACTGCCATTTCAACAGGGTCACCTGCTACGGCGATTGCTGTGTTGACCAGAACGGCATCGGCTCCGATTTCCATTGCATCGGCTGCGTGAGAGGGAGCTCCGAGTCCGGCGTCGATCACCACCGGCACACGACTTTCCTCGATTATGATTTCAAGCAGATCGCGTGTCTTGAGCCCTTTGTTAGTTCCGATCGGTGCGCCGAGTGGCATTACAGCAGCGGTGCCTACTTCTTCAAGGCGCTTGCACAGAACCGGATCGGCCTGGATATAGGGGAGCACTTTGAAGCCTTGTTTTGCAAGGATTTCGGTGGCTTTCAGCGTTTCGATGGGGTCGGGGAGCAGATATTTGGGATCGGGGTGGATTTCAAGTTTGATAAAATCGGTCCCGAAACAGTCACGGGCGAGATTGGCTGCGAGCACGGCTTCTTCGGCTGTGCGGACGCCTGAAGTGTTGGGGAGAAACTGTACATGCTCGCGGTTGATGTGGCGCAGCATGTCATCTTCTTCCTCATGGTCCATGTCGATCCGCTTCATGGCCACAGTGATCATCTGCGAGCCTGAAGCGAGAATTGATTCAAGCATCAGGCGGTTGGACGAAAATTTGCCTGTGCCTACGAATAGGCGTGAGGTGAATTCTTTTCCTCCGATGGTTAAAATGTCGTTCATATATAAGCTTGTGTGATGATTTTGTCTGGAAGGGTTATGCTGAGGATTACCGGCGCTTTTCGAATGCTTCCTGAAGAGCGCCGAGCACCTTGCGGGTATAGTCCACCGGGTCATCGGCGTTGATGATTGATCCGCTCATGGCTACTCCGTTGACACCTGTGGCCATGACTGCCGGGATGTCTTCAAGGGTGATTCCTCCGATAGCCACGATGGGGAGCAGGATGTCAGCGGCGCGGATTTCACGGACTATCTCCGTGTAGCCGTCAAGGCCGATTACCGGCGAGAGGCGGGCTTTGGTGGTGGTGTAGCGGAAAGGGCCGAGGCCTACATAGTCAACGTCCCAGCCGCGGAGCCGGGTGATGTCAGCGGCAGTGTTGGCTGTGCATCCGATGATGGCTTCCGCTCCCATGTTCTCACGTGCGATGAGCGGGTTCATGTCATCTTTGCCGAGGTGCACGCCGTGGACCGACATCTCGATGGCAAGTTCTACGCGGTCGTCGAACACGAGGAAGGCTTCGTTTTCCTTGCAGAGCGGAATGATTTCAAGGGCTGTCTGCCGGAATTCTTCATCAGTGGCATCCTTAAGGCGGAGCTGTATCCATTTGCAGCCTCCTTCAAGGACCATCTGGACTTCTTCCGCAATCGTGTAGCGCTCGGATGGATGGGTTATGAACTGGAGCATAAGAGTCAGATTAGTTTTATGGTTTGTTCCGCAAACTGCCTTACAGTTGTGGCCGGGCTGTTCCACGGAATGGCTCCAAGCATGGCGAAGCCATTGAAGTTATAACGTTTGAGATATGGAATTCGTTCAGGAGTAACGCCTCCGAGTGCTATGACCGGAGTCGGGATATCGTCAAGAGCGGAGAGGGTCTCGCCGGTGAATGCTGAGTGATAGCCTTGTTTGGAGATGCTATCGAAAATGGGGCTGAGGGTGGCATAGGCGAGTCCGGAGCATTCTTTGATCTCATCGACCGAGTGGCACGACCGGCTCAAGGCTCCTCTGTAGTGAGCCGGCGCATCCGGACAGCGATGGTTCAGATGCAGGCCTCCGAGATTGAAATCGTTGCAGAGGTCGAAGTGGCCGTGGAGCACGAGGCAGCTGTGGAAAGCCTGGGGTATTGCTTCGATGAGTTTTCTGACATCGGTGCGTGACGCTCCGGGATGGCGGAGGTGTATTCTGTGCCATCCGGCATCAAGAAGCGCGCATACCGCTGCTGCTTCATGCCGCTCGTTTTCGAGGCGTTCCGGTGTAATGGCTATCGCTGTCATCGCGGAGAGATTTATGGCTTAGCCTCCGTAGAATGCCTTGATGATGACAATGTCATCTCCGTCGGCAAGTTTATGAGACGGACGCAGCACGGCGGGTATTACTTTTCCGTTGACGGCTGTGGCGATTCCCTGTGGTTTTATTTCTTTGGCGTCAAGAGCATCCTGCAGAGAGGCGCCGTCAGAGAGGGTTATGTCTACTTGGTTGACTTTTACGGTCATGGTTGTTGGTTTTATCTGTTGAAATAGCCTGCCGGGATCAGCGGCTTTTCGGATTGAAATTTTTTAATCGTCTGGGTGAGAAGAAGTGGTTCACGGGTCCGAGGCCGTGGCCTGTGGAGATCCATGCACCGGCTTCAAGGGCGCGTGTCACGTAGAGTTTTGCCATTCTGACGGCTTCGGTCAGGGAGTAGCCGAGTGCGAGATAAGAGGCTATGGCCGATGAGAGGGTGCACCCGGTTCCGTGGGAGTTTTTTGTGTCGACAGCATCGGCTTTGAGTTCGATGGTTTCTCCGGTGGCGCCGAGATACAGTGTGTCGGTTTTGAAATCAGTGCTGTCTGAGTCGCCGCCTTTGATCAGAATGTTCTTGCAGCCAAATTTCCGCAATGCTTCGATCTGCTCTGCGGTGTCTGAAGATCCGGCCAGTTTTTCGGTTTCCATCCGGTTGGGAGTAACAAGAGTGGCCAAAGGGAAAATGCGGCTGACAAGGATTTCGATGGCATCCTCTTCAAGGAGCATTGATCCGGAGGTCGAGACCATTACCGGATCGATAATGAGATTCTCGGGACGATAGTGTTCGAGACGATCGGCTACAGCCGCGGCGACTTCTGCATTGCAGAGCATCCCGATCTTGACGGCCAGAGGCGGAATGTCGGTCATGACCATGTCGATCTGATCGGTCATTACTCCCGGCGATACCGGCATGATCGACCGCACCCCGGTGGTGTTCTGGGCTGTGACCGAGGTTATGGCCGACATAGCATAACAGCCGATGGCCGACATTGTCTTGATGTCAGCCTGGATGCCGGCGCCACCCGATGAATCGGACCCGGCGATTGTGAGAGTGGGATAGTAAGTTCTCATCGCGCTTTGTTATTATTAAAACTCCTGCTTATGCCGTAGTGGGCATAAGGCCAGACGATACTCTTCGAAGTCCGGCTGACGTCAGGCGGTCAGACGTCGGACTGACAAAGCGGCTGAGGCAAAGTCAAGTGCAATCCCTTCGGCGGTACTAACCGCATCAGGTTCAGAGGGTATCATCTCAGCGGCAATCACAGGAGGGTGAATGCCGCACCCCTTTGTCGGCGCAAAGGTAGAGTTTTATTCGTGATTTTCCAAATCATAAGCGGTCTAAAAACGGCATCGGGACTTTGAAAAATCATCTGAAAAATCACCGATGCGCCCCACTCCGGACGCATCGGTAAAAATGAGCTCCTTTTGAGAGCAGAGTCTTATCTGCGGTTATTTCACGATGCCTTTTTCAAGATATTCGGCAAGGTTGGTGCGTACCTGTTCGCCGGCGCGTTCTACGGCTACTTTGGCCATGTCGGCATCTACCATGAGGTTGACGAGCTGCTCGAAAGAGGTCTTCTTGGAAGGGTCCCAGCCGAGCTGCTTGCGGGCTTTTGAAGGATCGCCCCAGAGGTTGACCACGTCGGTCGGGCGGTAGAAGTCCGGAGATACTTCGATGACTACTTTGCCGGTCTTTACATCGATGCCTTTTTCATCGGCTCCTTCGCCTTCGAAACGCAGTTCGATACCTGCGCGACGGAAAGCGTAGAGGCAGAATTCACGCACTGAGTGCTGTTCGCCGGTAGCGATCACGTAGTCTTCGGGTTTTTCCTGCTGGAGGATGAGCCACATACATTCCACATAGTCCTTGGCATAGCCCCAGTCGCGGAGCGATGAAAGGTTGCCGAGATAGAGTTTTTCCTGTTTTCCCTGGGCGATGCGGGCTGCGGCAAGGGTGATCTTGCGTGTTACGAATGTCTCGCCGCGGCGTTCTGATTCGTGGTTGAAAAGAATGCCTGAGCAGCAATACATGTTATATGCCTCGCGGTATTCCTTGATGATCCAGAATCCGTAAAGTTTTGCCACTGCATATGGTGAGTAGGGGTGGAAGGGTGTCTTTTCGTTCTGAGGAACTTCTTCAACCTTTCCATAAAGCTCTGAAGTTGAAGCCTGATAGATGCGGCAGGTGTCGGCAAGGCCGGTGAGGCGCACGGCCTCAAGGATGCGGAGCACACCGGTGGCATCGATGTCGGCTGTGAATTCGGGCGAGTCGAAAGATACCTGGACGTGGCTCTGGGCGGCAAGATTGTAGATTTCGTCAGGGCGCACTTTTGACACTACCTGTAGTATCGACATCGAGTCACCGAGGTCGGCATAGTGAAGATGGAAGTTGGGCTTTCCCTCAAGGTGTGCGATGCGTTCGCGATAATCTACTGACGAACGGCGGATGGTGCCGTGAACATCATAACCTTTCTCTAAAAGGAACTCTGCCAGAAACGAACCATCCTGGCCGGTGATACCTGTGATCAGTGCAGTTTTCATTAGTCTTTAATTGATTTGTTACAAGCTACTAAGTGAGTTTTGAGCCGCAAAGGTAATGAATGTTTGTGATATATTAAAATTGAAATTTTATTTTTTTTGATATTAACGAATTGAGAGGATGCCTGATAACCAAGCATCCTCTCGAATTGTTTTATTTGATTGTTATTTTTGCCGGATTTCGTTTCTCTTTTTCCCACCGGTGTAGGTAGTTGAACCATTCGGTGGCAGAGTGGGGAGAGGCGCTGTCGCGTTCGGCTCCGGAGATAAAGCTGTAACGGATGCGGCCCTTGGTGTCGGTTTTCAGAAGTGTCAGATAATTGACGTTATCTTCCTTGACAGATCGCAGATAGGCTGCCGGCACAAAGATGCCGAGTCCGATTGTGTCGGTTATGTCGGGCATTCCTTTGTCAGGCAGATTTGTGCCCCAGCTTCCGGCAAGACCGGTTTGGGTGAGGAAGCCTTGGTTGTCAGTGGCGAGTTTTTGCACTCCTGTGCAATAAGTATATGTTTTGGGAGCGCCTGAAATGGTGATGTCTACGTCGATGTCGCGGTGACGGGCATAGATTGTGTAGCGCTGACGCATTTCGAGGGGTGCGCCGTTGTAGATCCAGCCGCGGTCAGAGACTTCGACTATGGAGCGGACCGGACCTGAGGCGATCACGCGCTGCATTCGGGTGGTGACGGTGTCAATGGTGACGGGGTTGCCGTTTTGCCATCCGCGGAACGAGCCGAGCGCTACTGAGGTTCCGGCCCAGAGCACGTCGCGGCCGTAGCCTTGTTCGAGCTGCTTGCGGGTGGTGTAGAAGCCGGTGCTGTCAAGTTCGAGCCGCGGGGTGTTTTTGGCGTAGAGGTCTACGCTCTGGCGGTTGTCCATGTAGATGCGAATGGCATTATAGAGCCCTTCAAGCACAACTCCGTGGCCGTAGATGCTGTTGTACATCTGGCGGTTGTCAACATCGCCCGGAAAAGCGATGGCCTGTATCTCAGGGTGCTTCTTGTTTTTGTCGTTGAGCTTGAGGTAGGCCTTGGTTTCGGGGGTGAATGATGTTTTCGGACGGGCCGACGAGAGGTCGACGGTCAGAGTCTTTGTCTGGTTGGCTTTCAGGTCGACGAGGAAAACGAGTTCATCGGGACGGCCGTCGTCGTTGAGATCGTCAAGTTGCCAAGGCGTGTCGGGCTGGCCTTTGATGACCGCCGAGTTGATTTCTTTACCGTTTTGTGCTATAGGAACAACAACCGGCACCGCCTGGCGGGGTGTCGGTTGTGGATTCGTAACGGTAACAGTAATTGAAAGCAGGAGTGAAAACGCGAGCATGAATTGAGTCGGTTTTGGGGGTTATGCTGATTACTGGCCGAGATATGCTTTGAGCAGGTGGCTTTTCTGACCCTTGAGCCGGCGGATGGCCTTTTCTTTAATCTGGCGCACACGTTCGCGGGTCAGGTCGAATTTGGCGCCGATTTCTTCGAGGGTCATTTCCTGACAGCCTATGCCGAAGAACATTTTGAGGATTTCGCGTTCACGGTCGTGGAGCTGCTTGAGGGCGCGCTCTACTTCTTTTGACAGAGACTCCTGGGTGAGTGTTGCATCAGCCATAGGAGAGTCATCGTTTGTGAGCACGTCAAGAAGACTGTTGTCCTCGCCTTCAACGAAGGGGGCATCGACAGAAATATGGCGTCCTGAAACTTTGAGTGTATCGGCGATTTTGTCGACAGGCACGTCGAGCTTTTCAGCGAGTTCTTCAGGCGACGGACGGCGTTCGTTTTCCTGTTCGAATTTCGAGAGTGCCTTGCTGATTTTGTTGAGCGAACCTACCTGGTTGAGCGGCAGGCGCACGATGCGGCTCTGTTCGGCCAGAGCCTGGAGGATCGACTGACGAATCCACCACACGGCGTAGGAGATGAACTTGAAGCCTCGTGTCTCGTCAAATTTCTGTGCCGCTTTAATCAAGCCGAGATTGCCTTCGTTGATAAGATCGGGGAGGCTGAGCCCCTGGTTCTGATACTGTTTTGCCACAGATACAACGAAGCGGAGGTTGGCACGAACGAGCTTGTCGAGAGCTCTCTGGTCTCCTTGGTGAATGCGCTGGGCGAGCTCTACTTCCTCTTCGACGGAGATGAGCTCTTCGCGGCCGATTTCCTGGAGGAATTTATCGAGCGACGCGCTTTCACGATTGGTTATAGATTTGGTGATTTTTAATTGTCTCATGTCTACTTATAGCAGATAATTCGTGCAAAGGTAGTAATTTTTCGGCTTATATCAAAATTTGAGAGTCTTAAAAGAGGTGAGATCAAGGTCTGAAAGTCGAAAAGTTGCTGTTTGGATGCGCGCGATGGTGGAAAAATGAAAAAAAAATTGTAACTTTGCAATCCAATCACATAACAAAGAGCCTGGGCCAAGAGTTCAGCTGTAAAAAATATGGACCTTGGCCGGTTCGCTAAGACTATCTATCCTAAATGGCGCCCAAAAAAGTTCTATTCGTCTCGCAAGAAGTATCGCCTTATCTGCCGGACACATCAATGTCAGTCCTTGGTCGTGACATACCGCAGGGTATTCATGGCAAAGAATTCGAAGTGAGGAGCTTCACCCCGAAATATGGCTGCATCAACGAACGCCGCAACCAGCTCCACGAAGTGATTCGTCTCTCCGGCATGAATCTTATCATAGATGATTCAGACCACCCTTTGATAATTAAGGTAGCGACCTTGCTGCCTTCGCGCATGCAGGTCTATTTTATTGACAATGACGATTATTTTCAGCCATTACCTGAAAAGGGGCTCGAAACAGATCTTCTGCCGGCCGACAATGACGAACGCATCATGTTCTTCACAATGGGTGTTGCGGAGACCGTCAAAAAACTCCGTTGGCAGCCGGCTGTGATCCACTGCAGCGGCTGGGTTTCGGCTCTGACTCCACTGTATCTGCGCAGACGTTATTCGGATGACCCGATTTTTCGAGACTCAAAGATCGTCTATGCCCTGCAGCCTGAAAAGTTTGAAGGAACTCTTGACCCGCGTTTCGCAGAGAAACTGCGCATGAGTGATTTCAGCGAAGAAGATATAGCGGCTCTCGGCTCCGACCCCGTGGATTTCGCCACCCTTAACCGTCTGGCCATTGACTATGCCGATGCCGTCATCCAGGTGACCGGCGATGTCGATCCAGTGCTGGTTGAATATGCCAAGGCTTCCGGTAAACCATTCCTTGCTTATGAGGGCGAGGAAGATCGCGTTGACCGTTACACAGAATTTTATCGCTCGCTTTTAGGCGAGGAAGATGATTAATCTCCGATCAGAATGAAAAAATTAGCTCTGCTTTCAGCAGGCGTAATAGCCACACTCTCCGTCATTTCATGTGACGAAAGCACCTCAACGGCCGGCGGGAGCTTGGTCGAGGATGAGGTTGAGATCGTCATAGACTCCAACTTTACCGTCAGCGGACGCCCGGTCAGCAATGATCTGGTGCAGTCACGCACTGTGCTTCAGCTTCTCGGAAATCTGGATGCCAAAGGATATGGCAATCTCCGCAGCGATATCGTCTGCCAGTATATGCCATCGTCTTATGTCGATACATTTTATGTCAAGCCGGACTATATTGATTCTGTCAAGCTCGTCCTTTCTATGTATAAGGACGGATTTGCCGGAGACTCTGTGGTGCCGATGGGGCTTACGGTTTATGAACTCAACAAACAGTTGCCTTCGCCGATCTACAGTGACTTCACTCCTGACGGATATTACGATCCTTCGGCACCTATCGGTTCAACATCGTACTCGGCGCTCATTGACGGAGCCGAGGATATAGGAGCTGACAGCGAGGGCAGTATTATAAAGGATATAAAGGTGACTCTGCCGACAGAATTCGGTGTCCGTCTCTACAATCAGTTCAAGACTTCGGAGGCCACATTTGCCACCCCACAGACATTCGCAAAATGGTTTCCCGGATTATACATCGCCAATTCATTCGGTTCAGGACGTGTGACAAGAATAGTCAACAATATGATCAACGTCTATTACCGTTCGGTTATGCCGATTCCTGACACCGATCCGCAGCGTGACACAGTGTTCAACCTCGTCGGATCATATATGGCTGTCACTCCGGAGGTAATCACCAACAATAATATAGTATATAAGATGTCGGAAGAACTTAAGCAGCGCGCCCAGTCAGGCGAAACAATGCTTATAGCTCCCACCGGCTACGATGTGGAGTTCAACTTCCCGGCACGCGAAATACTCCGCCGCTATCAGGAAAACAGCGGATCGCTTGCAGTGGTCAACTCACTTTCGCTCTCGATTCCCGCCAAAGAGATCGAAAATGACTACGGTCTGACACCACCGCCATATGTGTTGCTTGTCAAGAAGAAGGATAAGGACAAATTTTTTGCCGGAACTCAGATCAATGACAATCTCTCGTCGTTCTATGCTTCATACAACTCTACCACCAAGAGCTATACATTCTCGTCAATGCGCGATTATATTCTCGACATAATCAAGAAAGGCGAAGCTACGGAAGAGGATGAGGAGTTCGTCATCTGTCCGGCACTGGTGTCGTTCTATGTGAATTCCAATTCAAACTACTACAGCTATTACTACGGCTACAACACCACATCCACTCAAGTAAGCTCCATAACACCTTATGTAACCGAACCGGTAATGGCAACACTTGATTTCTCGAATGCCAAGATCAAGTTCAGCTACAGCAAGCAGACCCTTGGTAATTAAAAAATAAATTAGTAACTTTGCGCTGCAATAGTCCTGACGGGGCTGGCGCAAAGTTACTTTTTTGTGGTCCCGGCATATGACGGACATTCAATAGTCCGGACCGCAGCCATCAAGCCGCAATAGCTCAGTCGGTAGAGCATTTCATTCGTAACGAAAAGGTCGTGGGTTCGAGTCCCACTCGCGGCTCAAAGGGAGTGACAGAAATGTCGCTCCCTGCTTTTTTTTGATACTTTGCATGTGCAAATCACAGATGCCATATCCGGTGGCGGTATGTTTTGAGTTCTTCTTCCGGGAACTTGGCTATCGCATTGTCAAATTCTCGGAGCAATGTGACTTTGTCGTCTGGAAGCGCTCCGGTGATCGGTACCGTATTGGATATGTGATGGCCAAGGAGGTTGACTTTTATGCTAAGTCGGTCAATGAGTGTGCGCATTTCCATCAGCCTCTCGATTTCCGGTTCTTCCTCATAAGTCCCGTCGAGTACTTCATTAAACAGTTGTGACTCCGGGAATATCGTGAGTGATACAATGTTGATTATGCAGGGGTGGAGCTGATTGAGGACATGGGCTGTTGCCACGGCGCTTTCCTCTCCTTTCCCTCGTCCTCCGAGTCCGTTCAGATAGAACACGTTGTAGCGGATTCCGGCTTCGTCAAGTTTCGATAACTGTTCGAGAATGTCAGAGGCGTGATAACCTTTGTTCATTCTGTCGAGGGTCTCATCGTGAGCCGTCTCGATGCCGATGTTGATGCTGTCGAGCTTCATGTGCCGGAGGTTTTTCAGCTCTTCCACAGATTTTGATTTAATGTCTGTCACACGGGCGAACATTCCGAACGATACCATGTGAGTAAGATATTTTCTTAACAGAAGTGCCACATCCATCAGTTTGTTGTAGCTCAACGCAAAAGGATTGGCTCCTGTGAGATATACTCGTCTGGCACGCGGTTGCCACTGGCGAATGACTTTCAGGTCTTCTTCCACCTCTGACAGCGGCGACATACGGAACGGAGTGCCGTGATAAAGGCTACAGAATTTGCACTTGTGCCATGTGCAGCCGGATGTGATCTGAAGAAGTTGAGAATTGGCCTCGTATGGCGGACGCCACACCTGCCCGGTGAAATGGAGTTGCGGATACATCATATTTGATTATTTTTTTGTAACTTTGCGGTGAGTCAGAGTGCTTTGCACCGCGCACCAGATGCGCCGACATGCGCTCTCTGCTCACTCGCGAATGTTTCACATTTGTAGTGCAAAATTAGATGATTATCAGTGTGGAAGCAATGACTTACCGATAGGTTTGACCCTTACCGAAAAGTTTGTATTGCTCGTGATCAGTCATTTTTGAAACCTCGGTTATGGCAAAAAAACTTGACTACGAATATTGCAAGGCGGCTCCGATGCTTGAATGGCTCGGCAACAAGTGGGCACTGGTGGTTCTCGTGAAGATTTCCGAGAGCGGACCGGTACGCTTCAACGAGCTGTACCGCAACATCCCGTCAGTATCGGAGAAGGTACTGTCGCAAGTGCTTCGTCAGCTGGCCGCCGATGGAATAATTCGCCGCGAACTCTTTCAGGATGTTCCTCCCCGGACGGAATATTCGGTGACGGAGTTCGGTAAAACTCTTTTGCCTCACGTCGAGGCTCTGCTCAACTGGGGACGCGAGAATTTTGAACGGATAATGGAAAACCGTAAAAATGTGAAATGACCTATGTTTATCGCTATATTGACTTACAAGAAACTCAACAAAAATTCACCAATATTATGAAAGTTCTAAAATATACTTTCTATGCTCTTGTTCTTGCAGGATTTGCGTCTTGCGGAGTTTCCTCAGACAAAAATATTAAGGAGGCAACCATTGAGCAGAGTCCCATCACTGATGAGGACGTAAGTGATGAAGGCACTGAAAATATAAGCCTTATAAACACAGTATATGAAAAATTCGTATTTGCAACAGATTCCCAAAGTGATGAAAATCCTGAAAAATACTTTTCAGATAACGCACTTAAAAAGTTGCAGAAGGACTATGAGTTTGACTGCGATGAAGGCTCTTGCTATGCCTTTTATGCATTGAGAACCGAGATGCAGGATTCTAATCCCGATACAGATGGGGCTTCAAAAATGTGCGACATTGAGATTGACAGAGATGGTTGGTACATAGTCTCGTATTCTGATATGGGATGGGCTGGCAAAACCCGAATTAAAATCACTGACGGTAAAATTGATGACTATCAGCGCGTATCGCAATGACAACCAAATTTAGTTTCAATATCATCGGACTGTTTTTTAACAACCTCTAAATCCAATGGCCTGTACCTCTGAATTTATTGAATCCATCTGTGATGCACTTGCTCCATTGGGTGAGGTCTGCAGTCGCAAGATGATGGGCGATTACGTCATCTATGTCAATGAAAAATGTGTAATCACAGCCTGCGACAATATCGCTTACGTAAAGAAATTGCCCTGTATTGCCGACTTGATGACTTATGCCGAGTGCGGCTTTCCTTATCAGGGCGCAAAGGAGGCCTATATCCTTGACTTCGCTGACACCTGCAAGGCTCTTAAGGTGATTGAAACTCTATGGAATGATCTCCCGTTTCCGAAATCAAAGAAAAAGTAGCAATAGAGAGCTCACACAGAAAAGACAGATCCCGAAGCCGTGGCGGTTTCGGGATCTGTGCTTATAGTCTGGATCTGTCTGGCTGAGTGTTTAGCCGTACTGGATTGTTCCGTCTTCGTTGCGGTACTGGTCAAAGCCTTTTTCGTACTGGTCCATTGCACGGAGGCTCATGCCCATGCTTGAGAAACCGCCGTCATGGAAGAGGTTCTGCATGGTGACCTTGCGGGTAAGGTCGCTGAACATGACAATGCAATAGTCGGCACATTCGTCGGCTGTGGCATTGCCGAGGGGCGACATACGGTTTGCAAAGTCCATGAGCGAAGACATGCCCTTCACGCCGCTGCCTGCAGTGGTCTGGGTGGGCGACTGAGAGATGGTGTTGATGCGCACTGACTTTTCGCGACCGTAGATGTAGCCGAAGCTGCGGGCTATTGATTCGAGGAGCGCTTTGGCATCGGCCATGTCGTTGTAGCCGAACATTGTGCGCTGGGCTGCGATGTAGCTGAGGGCCACGATGCTGCCGTGGTCAGCGATCGCATCAAGTCTTTTTGCGGCCTGAATCATCTTGTGGAATGATATGGCTGATATGTCAAGCGTCTTGTTGAGCAGATCGTAGTCGATGTCATCATAGAGACGTTTCTTGCGCACGTTGGGTGACATGCCGATAGAATGGAGAACGAAGTCGATCTTTCCTCCGAGGATTTCCATTGATTTCTGGAATACCATTTCGAGATCTTCCACATTGGTTGCATCGGCCGGGATAACTTCAGCATTAAGCTTTTCGCCGAGTTTGCTGACATCACCCATGCGGACTGCGACCGGGGTGTTTGACAGAGTGATTGTAGCGCCTTCTTCTACAGCTTTCTCAGCTACTTTCCAGGCAATACTCATGTCATTGAGCGCGCCGAAGATAATGCCGCGCTTTCCTTTCAAAAGATTATAAGCCATTTGGTCTATTAAATTAATTCGTTTCTTTTATTTCGCGGGTGCAAAGTTACGCAGAATTGGGCGGGATTTGAAATATTTTCGGCAAAAACGCTCCCCGGAGGTTGCAACAACCGTAATATTGACTTAATTTTGTGATAATTTGGAGTAAAGTTTTCTGACGCTCACTCCCCTCCACTAACGATTGAGAATTATGCCGATAATTGAAATTTCATCATTGACCCATCCCGGAGCAGAGATTTTCAGCTCATTGACCGAAGCCCAGTTGCGTAACAGACTAGAACCTGACAAGGGTGTCTTCATAGCAGAGAGTCCTAAGGTGATACGTGTGGCTCTTGAAGCCGGTTATGAGCCTGTGGCTTTGCTGTGTGAGCGGAAACATATAGAAGGTGACGCTGCCGACATTGTGGCGCGTTGCGGAGACTCAGTCCCGGTCTATACAGGTGACCGGGATCTGCTTGGCACTCTGACCGGCTATACTCTGACACGCGGGGTGCTCTGTGCCATGCGCCGTCCGCAGGCTCCGACTGTCGGTGCAGTGCTGAATGAAGCCCGCAGGGTGGTGGTGATTGACGGTGTGGTAGACACAACCAACATAGGAGTGATATTTCGCTCAGCTGCCGCTCTTGGCATTGATGCCGTGCTGCTTACGCCGTCATCATGCGATCCGTTCAACCGCAGAGCGGTAAGGGTTTCGATGGGGTCGGTATTTCTTGTGCCGTGGACATGGCTTGACGGACCGATCGGCTCATTGCGTGAATCCGGGTTCAAGACGGTGGCGATGGCTCTGACTGACAAGTCTGTCTCTCTTGAAGACCCGGCGCTGAGAGAGGAGCCTCGGCTCGCTATAGTTATGGGTACCGAGGGCGATGGACTTGCCGATGCGACTATTGAAGATGCCGATTATACAGTGCGTATTCCTATGGCTCACGGGGTCGATTCGCTCAATGTGGCCGCCGCGGCGGCTGTGGCTTTCTGGGAGCTTAGAGCCCGATAGGGATTCTGCATAAAGTATCGGTCCTGCCGGTCTGAATTTTTTTTTCAGACCGGCAGGACCGTTTATATATAAGGAGGCTTTGGCCGCCTTTCTGGGGCTGATTATGTGTGGGTAGCTTGCGCCTGATTATTTGGGCAGGTTGAAGGCCACTGTCATCTCTTTCATCTGCTCGTCAGACATGCCGTCAGGTTCGAAGCCCATGTTCTTGGCGCAGATGTAGATCTGGGCAGATTTGTTGAGCACATCAACCTGGTCGAAGGCCATCATGATATCTTCCTCTACGGCGAAGACTCCGTGTTTTTCCCAGAGTGTCACGTCGTAGTCGGCAAGTTCCTTGATGGTTGATTCAGCGAGGATGTTCGAGCCGGGGAGCTGATAGGGGATGATGCCGAGACCGCGCGGACAGAAAGCCTTGGTTTCGGGGATCATGCTCCAGAGCAGGCGGGTTGCCACGTCTTTTTCAAGATATTTGTTGCAGTGTGACATTGCCACGAGTTCGATCGGATGAGTGTGGAGCGATGCTTTGTATTTTGAGCCTTTTCCGATGAGGTAGTTGTGGACGGCAAGATGCGAAGGCAGTTCCGAGGTGGGTTTCACCGGTTCGTCTGCGATGATCTCATAGTGGGCGCAGTCATCGGTGATGCGGATCACAGAACCGTTGGCCATAGGCTTGCGGGCGAGATCACGCATACGCTTGTTGGTGCCTTTGCAGAAGAAATAGCATCCCTTGAGGTTGGGAAGAGTCATGCCGATAGGAGCGGCGGGAGCGATGGCCGGCATGGCGCGGATCGCATCGTCGACATATTCGGTTACGTTGACTGTGATGTTGCCTCCGTTACGTTCGGCCCATCCCTTTTCCCAGAGATAGCCGGCTACTTCAGCTACTTTTTCAACCTCGGCTGTGAGCACGGGGCGGTTTTCTAATATTGATGACATAAGTATGTGATAAATATTGATGGTCAGATCAGTTGCGGAAGGAAGCACGAAACGATGAGCACTGCGATGCCTATGACAAGCACTGTGATCGTTTTTGACGAGCAGCCTTTCCACTCTTTAAGTATTATGCCCCAGACGTTGGAGAAGACCACGTTGAGCGCCATGAGGATGCAGAACGAGAGGGTCATCAGCGTAGGGGAGTCGGTCAGGAATCCTTTGCCGAGTGCGAGTCCGAAGAACTGGCTGTACCAGAGAGCTCCGGCAAGGAGGCAGAAGAGCAGGTTGTTGCCGAGGACGGCTCTGTTGGCATAGTCGCCCCAGGTCCGGTTCTTGTGGTTCTGATAGAAACAGTAGACGGCGTTTGTGACGAATCCGCCCAGGGTCACAAGCAGAGTGGCCGGAAGGGTTTTGTAGATGTCAGGGGTGAGTGAACCGAAATTGATTCCGCTGCCGAATTCAAGGCCTACGTTGAAGCAGCCGCTCATGAAACCTGCAAGCAGGGCGATGGTGATTCCTTTGGGGAAATTGAAGTCCTTGACAGCAGCCTTCTTCTCTTCTTCGCTGAGCGATGAGGCTTTCATTGATCCGGCGATGCCGATGATGGCGATGCCGATCAAGGTGACAACCACTCCGAGGATCACAGCCATTGTCAGCTGAGAGAGCGGATCGTTTTCAGGGAAGAAAATGTTGAGCAGCACGGGGCCCATTATGGTGCCTAAGCCGGCACATGTGCCGAGGGCTATAGACTGACCGAGCGCCACTCCGAGATAGCGCATGGAGAGTCCGAAGGTCAGACCTCCAACTCCCCAGAGTGCTCCGAAGAGAATGGTCATCCAGATGTTGAATGACTGGTCGGCTGTAAAAAGCTCTGTCAGCGAATGGCCGGCCGGAACGGCGAGGAGTGCGCCCAGAAACGGCAGAATGAGCCACGCGAAAACGCCCTGCACAATCCAGTAGCTTTCCCAGCTCCATGACTTGATCTTGTTGATGGGTACATAGCAGCTGGACTGGCAGAAAGCGCCGATCGCGATTATAAGGAGACCTATCAGTATCATCGTTTGCTGGTGACGTCACGTTCATACTGCTCCACTTCGACGATGTAGTTTTCGCCGACAGGCACATTGTTCTTGAGGCAGAACATGTCATAAACGGCATTCCAGGGGAGGTTCTTGCACTCTTCGAGGAGGGCAAGGCGCTGGAATCTCTTGTCTTCGAGTTCGTATTTGCGCAGAGTTTCGGTGGGTTCGAGCAGTGCGCGGAGCATGCACTTCTGGGCTGCGCGGCTACCGATCACGTAAGCGCCGATGCGGTTGAGGGTGCCGTCGAAGTAGTCGAGGCCGTAGTGCACGCGGTTGAGGGCGCCGGCACGGACAATTTCGCTGAAGAGGTCCATTGTCGGGTCGTCCATGATGGTGACATGGTCAGAGTCCCAACGGATGGGGCGGCTCACATGGAGCATCAGTTCGGGCACGAAAAGCAGCATGGCTGACACCTTGTCGGCTACACTTTCGGTGGGGTGGAAGTGGCCTGTGTCAAGGGTGATCATCATGTTGTTCTTGGCGGCGTATGATGTGTAGAAGTCGTTTGAGCCTACGGTGTAGCTTTCAAGTCCGATGCCGAACACCTTTGACTCCACGCAGTCTTTCATCCAGTCATATTTGTGTTCGAAGATCTGGTCGAGAGAGTCTTTGAGGAGCTCACGGTAGAGATAGCGGTTGACGGTGATGTCTTTTGAACCATCGTGAACCCAGGTGTTCATGATACAGGGGTCCTGCTGAGCTTCACCTATGGCCTGAGAGATGGCACGGCAGCGCTTTGAATGTTCGATCCAGAAATCACGGATGCCCTTGTCGGGGTTCGAGAGGCTGAGGTCGCCGCTCTTAGGGTGAGAGAATGAGGTTGAGTTGAAATCGAGCTTGATGTCATTGGCTTTGCCCCAGTCGATCCAGCTCTGGAAGTGTTCGACAGAGCACTGGTCGCGGTCAACGAACTTGCCGCCGAAATCGCCGTAGATTTCATGGAGGTTGAGACGGTGCTTGCCGGGGATGAGGCTCATGGCATAGAGAATGTCGGCGCGGAGTTCGTCGATATTGCGTGCTTTGCCGGGATAGTTGCCGTTGACCTGGATGCCGCCGGTCAGCGAGCCGCCCTGGTTTTCAAAACCGGCTACATCATCAGCCTGCCAGCAGTGCATGCTGAGGTGGAAGTCCTGCATCTGCTGCAGCACCTTGTCAGTGTCGATACCAAGTTTTGCGTAACGCTCTTTGGCTATTTCATAAGCTTGTTTTACAGTTCCTTCGTTCATGATAAGATAGATTTATATGTATTTAGGTAAAATTTGATGTGTCTGTTTATTGAGGGAGATAAGTTTTTGTCTCGGTTGAGTTGATTGCCACCTTGCGCATTTCGGAGAGGTCGCTGACGCGGCCATCAGCGCGAAGCTGCACGAGTACATTGCCGAGGGCTGTGGATTCGGTCGGACCGGCCACCACGGGCATTTGGAGTTCATTGGCGGTGAGCTGCATCAGATGGGCGTTGAGTGATCCGCCGCCTATCACGTGCAGGGTATTGATTTCTTTTGGGGAGAGCTCACGCAGCCAGCCGAGCACTTCTTTGTAGCGGAGAGCCAGACTGCGGAATATCAGACGGACGTAGTCAGCCACTGTGACCGGCACTTTCTGTCCGGTGCGCTCGCAGTAGTCGCAGATGGCCTGGGTCATCGAGGCCGGATTTGCAAATGACGGATCGTCTGGGTTGATTGTGCTGTCGATGTCAGATTCGGTGTAGAGCGCACACAGATCGGCAACACTGGCCGGCGCGTCTTTCAGCTCGGTGCGGGCGCGTTCGAATATCCACATTCCGCAGATGTTTTTCAGATATCGGATGGTGCCGTCAAGGCCGCCTTCATTGGTGAAATTGTAGGCAAAGCCTTTTTCGTTGATGATGGGCTTAGGTGTCTCGATGCCGAGAAGCGACCATGTGCCGCAGCTCAGATATGCGAAATTCGCATCTTTGGCAGGTACGCCGATCACGGCCGAGGCTGTGTCGTGTCCGGCTACTGCAATGACGGGGACCTCGCCCAGTCCGGTCAGCTGCTGAACGGCGGGTGTAAGTGAGCCGATACGATGACCTGGGTTCACGAGTTTGCCGAAGCGATCCTCGCTCAGTCCTATCCGGGCAAGAAGTTCGTCGTCAAGCCGGCCGGTTGTGGGATTGAGTATCTGAGATGTTGACGCGACTGTATATTCAGTCACGGCCTCGCCTGTCAGCATATAGGCCAGCGCATCCGGAATGAACAGGATTTTGTCTGAGTTGTGGAGTGCGTTGCCCTGATCTTTGCCTATAGTGTAGAGCTGAAACAGAGTGTTGAAATCCATGAATTGGATTCCGGTCTTTCCATATACTGTCTCTTTTGACATGTCTTCGCAGAACTTGTCGACAGCTCCGGTGGTGTGTGGGTCGCGGTAGCAGTAGGGAAGTCCGGCAAGTGTGCCGTCGGCATGGAAATAGGCCACATCGCATCCCCATGTGTCTATGCCTATGGACCGGGCTTTGGCTCCAAGGCTATTGAGTTTTTCAGCTGCCGTTTTCAGGCCGGTGAGAATTTCGTGGTAAAGTCCGGGCAAATTCCAGAACAGGTGGTCTGCTATGGGAAGCACCGGGTGTTTGAACCGGTGAAGTTCTTCGGTTGAAATTTTTTCGCCGTCAAACGATGCAAGGATAAGGCGACCGCTGGTCGCGCCGAGATCCACCGCTATATAATAGGTGGCAGATTCAGTTTTCATGATAATGACGTTGTTTATTAAATCCTAAGGTAGTGTGTGATTTGTCGTGGCGTGAGGGAGAAGGTGAGGGGAGAGAGGTAGTGTGTGTTTTCATGCGTGGTGATTATTTCTCACGCATGAAAACATTGATCGGTGTGCCGTGGAAGTCCCATGTTTCTCGGATCTTGTTCTCCAAGTAGCGGCGGTAGGGTTCCTTGACCCACTGCGGCAGGTTGCAGAAGAAGATAAATGTTGGAATGGGGGAGCCTTTCAGCATTGTCACATATTTGATCTTTATGAATTTTCCTTTGTTGGCGGGAGGCGGATAGGCTGAAATGGCTTCGAGCATCACGGTGTTGAGCTGCGAGGTGGGGACCACTCGCTTGCGGTTTTCGCATACGTGGAGGGCTGTTTCAAGCACTTTGTAGATGCGCTGCTTGGTGAGAGCCGATGCGAATATGATAGGGAAATCGACAAAGGGAGCGAAGCGCTCGCGGATGGCATCTTCGTAATGTTTGATGGCTTCCTTCGATTTGTCTTCTACGAGATCCCATTTGTTGACCACAACCACAAGACCTTTCTTGTTGCGCTGGATGAGAGAGAAGATTGAGACGTCCTGCGACTCGATGCCTCGTGTGGCGTCGATCATGAGGATGCAGACATCCGAAGCCTCGATGGCGCGTATCGAACGGATCACAGAATAATATTCGATATCTTCTGTCACCTTGGTTTTTTTGCGGATACCGGCTGTGTCAACGAGATAGAAATCGAAGCCGAATTTATTGTAGCGCGTATAGATTGAGTCGCGTGTAGTACCTGCGATGTCGGTCACGATGTGTCGGTCTTCGTCAATAAACGCGTTGATGATCGATGATTTCCCTGCGTTCGGACGGCCTACGATGGCGATCTTGGGTATGTCATCGAGCTTTGACTCCTCGTCATCATCTTTTTCGGGCATTTTGAGGACCACTTCGTCAAGAAGATCGCCTGTGCCGTAGCCACTTACTGCTGAGACTCCCATAGGGTCACCGAGTCCGAGACTGTAAAATTCGGCGATGTTGTAGAGCGAGTCACCTGCGTCAACTTTGTTGGCCACGAGAATTACGGGCTTGGTTGACCGGCGGAGAATTTCGGCTACCTGGTCGTCAAGGTCGGTTACGCCGTTCATGGCATCGACCACAAAAAGAATTTCGTCAGCCTGCTCGATGGCGAGGTGGACCTGCTTATTGATTTCGTTTTCGAAAATGTCTTCGCTGTTGACCACCCAGCCGCCGGTGTCGACAATCGAGAATTCTTTCCCGTTCCAGTCAACTTTGCCGTACTGGCGGTCGCGGGTAGTTCCGGCCTCGTCGTTGGTGATAGCGGTGCGTGACTGGGTAAGTCTGTTGAAAAGTGTGGATTTGCCCACATTAGGGCGTCCCACTATGGCGATCATTTGTCCCATTTGGATGATTATATAGATGGTTCCGGTTGTTTAGTTCCGGATTGTTAAAAACAAGCCGAACGTCAGTGCAAATTTAATGAATAATTTCCTATCCCACAACTTTCGCCCGTGTTAGAATAGGCTTAATTGCAGAATAGGAAATTATTAAGTTAAATATTGTAAAATCAAGCAGAATTTATGTTAATTTGCTTGACAAGGGGCTCAAGCCGAAAGCACGGTGCATATGTTAAATTGGGCAATTAGAAGTGTTAAATTTTTAGGCGTAGAGTTTGACTAATCGGAAGATGAAGAAGTCGCGGTCCCGGACACCACGCATTTGTGAGCGAAATATTTTGACTTTAGAGTTGAATGCCTCGGCAGAGGCATTGGTCGCACGACGACGGAAATAGTTCAGGATTGTTGGGGCGTGGTTCTTGAATGTTTTGATTACCGAGCGGAAGTTGTTGTTACCCAATGCCATTACCTTTTCATACCACTTGTTCATCCTCCCCATGGCTTTTGTCGGTGAGATTTTAGCGTTGAAAATCTTGCGCAGCTCCATCGCAAGGCTGTATGCAGCCTTCAATATTGGATAGTATTTGAACAGTATGTTGACACGATGGCGCTGTATGTCAGTCCATTTGTTCTGCGACATCATCAGAGTGTGTTTGCTGCGGGCCAGTATCTGGCGCATGGTCTCTCCGTTGGAGTACGTTACCGGCGGTTCGGACTTGTTGCGGTTGTTTTCCTCTGCGATGAGCTGTCGGCGAATGTCAATGCGGATTTCGTCAACGGCCTCATTATAGACCTGTTGGACATGAAAACGGTCGTTGACTACATGGGCGTTATAGAAC
>Ga0137306_100547_pt1 | contig 50669 bp, 67 predicted proteins | sample Inofroosms_March_FD_97187 | JGI IMG/M metagenome (GOLD analysis project Ga0137306, IMG submission 97187) | Mouse cecal microbial communities from Vienna, Austria - N-Acetylneuraminic and N-Acetylglucosamine D2O microcosms_March | ecosystem: Host-associated > Mammals > Digestive system > Large...
CTTGTTTAAAAGTTTCGTCCACCTTTTCAAAGGTGGCGGGGTCGAGGGGCAGCGCCCCCGACGCGCTCCGCAGAGCGCGGAACGCTTTCTCCTGTGAAGCGCATTTTTCGGGTGAATTGCCGCGAAGCGGCAAGAGGGGGCTTTTTGCAAGTGAAAAAGCCCCCTTGCATATAAGAACCCGTATTCACAACCATTTGATACCGTCTGAGCGGGTCTTTTGCCGGCCTGCCGCGTTGAAAAATCTTGCAATACACAAAGAGTATCGTCTGCGTTTTTTCGCCTCGCAGGGCAGCAAAATCCCTCGCCCATCCGGCATCCCCTGATTATGAATACAGGTTCTAAATACGAAACAGGTTCTAAGCACCTGTAATCATATCCATACAGGGGCGCCGCGGCATATGCCGCGGCGCCCCTGTGGGCTGTCTTGCAGTTTTTTTCGTCAGGGTGCAACAATTCCCCGTTTTTCCCGCACTTTATCATTAGAAAGCTTTCAAAAGACACCCAACCGATTCTTTGGAAGTTCGCGGCGGTTTTGCCGGTCAAACAGAAAGCCCATACAGGATGAAACGGAGGTATCGCTCTATGAAACGGAATGCTTTTACACTGCTTGCCGCAGCGACCGCGGCTGTACTGCTTTTGAGCGCCTGTGGAGGCGGCAGCCCGGGAGCTGTCATGAGCAACATGAAGGAAGGTTACGCAGTGTCTTCTTCGGCCGCCGCTATGCCAGCAGATACACCCTCTGCTGTTGCACAGTCCGGCGGCGGTTTTTACAAACGAGAGCAAGCTGCGCAGGAGACCGCGATATCGGTTGCTATGGATGATATGGGGGATATGGGGGAGATGGAGGATGGACCAGTTCCCGTCCCCAACGAAACCGCTCCGCTCGAGAGCCGCAAGATCATCAAGCACAGCAACCTTTCGCTCGAGACGCTCGAGTTCGACCAGTCATTGCAGCAGATTTCCGCTCTTATTGAGGAAAAGGGAGGCTACATAGAAAGCCAGAGCATCGATAGCTACGGAAACTCCTACCATCGCAGTGGGGAATATGTGCAGGAGCGCTCTGCTTCGATTCAGGCGCGCATCCCTTCCGAAAAGCTCGACCAGACGATCAGCGAGGTTGGGGGCATCTGCAACCTGCTTTCGAAGAGTGAGTCGATGGAGGACATCAGCGACCAGTATTTTGATTCGGAAGCCCGCCTTTCTACCCTCCGGCTCCAGGAGGAGCGCCTTCTGGAGATCCTCAGCAAGGCCGATAAGCTCGAGGATGTCATCACGCTGGAACAGGCGCTTTCCAATGTCCGCTATGAGATCGAGCGGCTGACCGCCTCCCTCAAGCGGATGGACAATCAGGTTACCTATTCGTACCTGAACCTCGATCTGCGCGAGGTGGTCAAGTATAATGAGACCGTTTCGGCCCCCAGGACATTCGGTGAAAAGCTCGCCGCATCCTTCCGCCGGGGCGGGCAGAACCTGGTCGATTCCACCCAGGGCGTGATCCTCTTTGCCGCCGAGTGTGGGCCGATGCTGCTCCTTTGGGCGGCGGTCTGCGGGCTGATCGTATTGATTGCGGTGAGAACTGCGCGGCGTTCCGGGAAGCGCCGCGCCGGAAAAACGGCACCCCCGCCCCTTTATCCCTCCAAGCCGGAAGAGACAGAGAAGTCTGAATAAAACCAGAGCGGCATGGCCATTACGGGTCATGCCGCTTTTGACTTTTGCTTGGTTTACCCGGACGGAGGACCGGCAGAAATTTTCTGCCGGCCAGAACCGAAACAGAACTGGAAAAACAGAGAGGAACGTGCTATAATCAGGGAGTCATGGGCCGATTGCGAGGGGCCTTCCCCGCAAAAAGAAACAGTCTTTTTTACCGCACAAAGAGCGGTGACGGAAAATCGGGGGACAGATTGACGTGAAAAGTCCAGATAGGAAAGGGGCTGAACGACAGATGGAAGGACAAAAACGCGCCGGCCGGAAACTGGCCGAAGCCCGCGCTGATAAGGGAAAGATTCTGCTGCGGGTTTCGCTGAGGATTCTGCTGGCTGGGGTCGTCATACTTGCCGGAATCAGGGGGAATCCGCCAAACAGTGGCCCGGTCAGTTTTCTGTCGGGGCTGCTGGCTGGCCTGATCGTTCTGGGGGCTGCGGCATGGGTCTTTTTCCCGCTTCTCCATTGCAGGGATTTCCTGGATTTTTATGAGGATGGAATCGTATTCTGTGGGAGGTCGTGGGGGCTGGAAGACTTAGGGGAAATCTCTTTTATGGAGGTGAAGTCCAGCTATTCACTGTTTGCGCGGGTCTATATGTGCACAGAAGTGCGGGATTTCAACGTTACCTACATAAAAGACGGGAAAAGGAATTTTAACAATGCGTATTTCAACGATATTTAAAAACAGATTGTATTAACAAGAAAAAGGGGAGAACTGCTTATGACACAGTATATCATTATTGGAGGGATTGCACTGGTCGTCCTTTTTGCGGCCGTGTATATCAAGATGACGATTGATGAAAAAAAGGGCGCCAACAGCGAGGAAAAGCAGAAAATTCAGGAGATTGTAAAAAAGGTGGTGCCGAACGGGGCGTCCTATACAGCGGCTTACGGCACCCGGGAGGAACTCACGCTCGGCGGCGGGGGCCGGACGGTGACAACCACCACCAGCTACTGGTATTATGCGGTTGCGTTCAAGCCGGGGGACCTGTATCTGGTGCCGCTGTCCTTTGATGGCGGGGATATGAGCTACAGTGAACCCATCCACCTGGGAAAGGACGACCTCGGTATGGTGGAAGCGAAAAATGGCTATGTGACGCTGTATGACAAAGATCGGAAGCAGCTAATGACCCTGTTTGTGGTAGCCAGCAACACCAAGGATGACAAAGCGGCCAAAAAGGAAGCGAAGAAAAACAACTGAATACGTGTTCCGGGCAAAAAGAAGAAGATTGCACAGACAGCCTGCCGTGTGCAATCTTCTTTTGTTTCCGGATTGGTTGAAATCGAAGAACCTTATTTAATCTCGACAGTCGCGCCGGCATCCTCGAGTTTCTTTTTGATCTCGTCCGCATCAGCCTGCGAAATGCCCTCTTTGATCGGCTTCGGAGCGTTGTCGACCAGCTCTTTTGCCTCTTTCAGGCCCAGACCGGTGATCTCTTTGACCAGCTTGATAACGCCCATCTTGGAGCCGCCCGCGCTGGCAAGGATTACGTCAAACTCGGTTTTTGCATCGGCAGCAGCAGCGCCATCCGCAACCGGGCCAGCCATCATAACCGGAGCCGCAGCCGAAACGCCGAACTCCTCCTCGATCGCCTTGACAAGCTCGTTCAGCTCGAGGACGGTGAGGGTTTTCACTTCTTCTACAAACTTCAGGATTTTCTCAGAAGCCATGATTGTTACCTCCTAAATTTCAAATCTTCAACTTGTGTAATGCCGCTCATTCCGCAGCGGGGGCCTCTCCGCCGTTTTTCTCGGCGATCGCGTTGAGCGCCACAGCCAGGCCTCTCAGGTTGCCCTGCAGCGCGCTGCACAGCATCGAAAGGAGAGCTTCGCGGCTGGGCAGGCTGCCCAGTTCGTCGACTTTCGCCGCATCAATGACGCCGCCGTCAACAAAACCAGCTTTGACCGTGAATTTGCCCTTGCTGTCTTTTGCGTATTTGGTCAGGACCTTTGCAGCCGCGACCGGGTCGCTGTCGCTGAGAGCGATTGCAGTGGTTCCCTCGAGAACCGAATCCAGTCCCTCATAGCCAGCCTCTTTCACAGCAAAACGGAGCATCGAGTTCTTGACGACCGCATAATGGACACCCGCTTCACGCAGCTCTTTACGGAGCTTGGTGTCATCTGCCACATTGATGCCTTTGTAGTCTACGACAACACCGGCGGCTGCAGCTTTGATCTTATCGGTCAGGTCAGCAACCATCTGCTTCTTCTGCTCTAAAATCTTTGCGCTTGGCAATTTGTTCACCTCCAAGTCAATTTGCATCTATCAAAACGAAAAAGCCCTCTCCGCCCATCACCGCGGAAAGAGCATTTATCTATTACAAAAACTGCAACAGCCAAAACGCATCTCCTCGGCAGGCGGGAAATAACCCTTTACGTCTTTGCGACACCTGCTGTCTTTGGACAGCTTTCACAGTATAGCATATCTTTTCCGGCGCGTCAAGGCGTCCGGCGGGATTTTTTGTGGTGATGGCCAGGAATCTGAAACGGTATCCCCAGCCTCGGAAAATCTTCCTGCAATCTCTTTTGCGCTCTTGTACAACAGAAATCTGTATTGTATAATTGTATCATTAAGAACCCGTATTCACAACCATTCGCCACCGTCTGAGCGGGTCTTTTGCCGGACTGCCGCGTTGAAAAACCTTGCAATACACAAAGTATTGTCTGCGTTTTTTCGCCTTGCAGGACAGCAAAATCCCTCGCCCATCCGGCATCCCCTGATTATGAATACAGGTTCTAAGAGAATCTTTCCAAATATCCGGGAAGTGTTGAAAGACAATCGAAAAGGAGTGTTTCGATGAAAGGAATGAGGGTCCCGAACGGTCATCTTTGCCGCATCCAAGGAAGGCGGCAGGCACGTTTTGCGCGGAGAGGGGTGCTGGCGGCGCTCTCGCTGCTTGCGGTTTGTGCGTCTGTTGCCCTGTCACCCGGCTTGCCCGGTGCAAAGGCGCCTGTCCCGGTCACCCCTCAGCCAGCGCCGACGAACCTGCCTGTCTTGGCAATTTCGCAGGCACAGTGCAGCACATCGGCCGGCTCCTCGGTACGCGGGATCCAGGTAGAAAAGAAGGATGCTGACTGGAATCTGGTACTGGTGAATCATCAAAATGCGATCCCCGCAGACTACGAGATCAACCTGATCGAACTGCCGGGCGGAGAAAAAGTAGATAAGCGCATCTATACCCCTTTGATGGCGATGCTGGAGGCCGCAAGGGAAAGCAATTTGGATCAGCTCCCAATCATAGCGTCCGGCTACCGCACGCAGGAAACACAGCAGCGCCTTTATGAGGATAAGATTGCCCAGTATCAGAGTCAGGGATATTCCCCAGGCAATGCCAAACAGATGGCGGAGCAGTGGGTCGCTGTTCCGGGGTATAGCGAGCATCAGGTTGGGCTGGCGGTAGACATCAACGGCGCTATCTACGACCTCTATTTCTGGCTTCAGGAGAACAGCTATCGCTACGGCTTTATCTTCCGCTACCCTGGGAACAAAACCGACATCACGGGTGTGGCGGAGGAGGTCTGGCATTACCGCTATGTGGGTGTGGAAGCGGCCACGGAGATGTACGAGAAGGGCCTGTGCCTGGAGGAATATCTGGCGGAAAAGCAGGAGGCGAAGGATGGGAGCCGTCTGCGTGTCCGGCGGATGCCTTCCGGAGCGCGCAGCGTCCTGCCAGCGGCATAAAAAGGCCCGTTCCGCCTGGCCGGCCGGGGCTTTGAAAAAGGGGCGGCAGCCTCTGGGAATAATCAAGGGGGGATCAGGGCAGAATACTGCACAAAATCCCCCGCCAAAATGAGCCAAATTTTTTTGTAGGTTTTTACGAAAAAAGTTGAAAAAATGCTTGCAATCGTAAAAATGGTATGGTATTATAATCAGGCATGACTGCACAAGATATGCGATGATGCGGGAGGTGGCCGCCCGATGAGGCGGGAAATTTCCGCGGAGTATGTCCGATTTTAAACCGGGCGACTTTAATACTGAACAATTCCTGCCTGATCCCAGGGGGATCGGTGCGCGGCGGACAGTATCTAAAGTCCGGCGGAACCACGAGGATGGTTTCCCGGATTTTTTGTATGCCGAAGCGCGGAACACCCGGAACGGTGTGCAGGGGGCATCAGTCCTAAAGCGCCTCAAGCAGAACTTTAAGGAGGCGATGTTTCGTGGCAGTCAAGGAAAAAATCAGAATCAGGCTCAAAGGGTATGATCATCAGCTGGTCGATACCGCGGCGGAAAAGATCGTGGAGACCGCAAAGCGCACCGGCGCGCGGGTTTCCGGCCCGATCCCGCTGCCGACCGAAAAGGAGATCGTTACCATTCTCCGGGCGGTCCATAAATATAAGGACAGCCGTGAGCAGTTCGAAATGAGGACCCATAAGCGCCTCATCGACATCCTCAGGCCCTCCAACAAAACCGTTGAGGCCCTGACCGGACTTGAGCTGCCTGCCGGCGTAGAGATTGAGATCAAGCTCTAATAAAGAGGCAGGAAAACCCCGACGACGGCAAGCCGCCGTCAGGTCATGTCGGCAGCAGCCGACCAATAACCGCAGGAGGTAAAGAAAGGTATGCAAAAGTGCATCGTAGGCAAAAAGATTGGCATGACCCAGCTTTTTGACGAGAACGGCAAAGTGATCCCCGTAACAGTCGTTGAGGCAGGCCCGTGTGTTGTTGTCCAGAAGAAGACAACCGAAAACGACGGCTATGAAGCTGTGCAGATCGGTTTCGGCGACATCAGCGACAAGGCTGTCAACAAACCCCGCAAGGGCCACTTCGCCAAAGCCGGCGTGGCAAACAAGCGCGAGCTGCGCGAGTTCCGCCTGGCAGACTGCTCGGTCCTGAGCGTGGGCGACATCATCAAAGCGGACACCTTCGCAGTGGGCGATGCGATCGACGTTGTGGGCATCTCGAAAGGTAAAGGCTACGCCGGTACCATCAAACGCTACAACTTCGGACGCTTGAAAGAGACCCACGGCAGCGGCCCGGTCGCACGTCACCAGGGTTCGCTGGGCGCCTGCTCCGACCCGTCCCGCGTTATGAAGGGCAAGAAGCTCCCGGGCCACCTGGGTGCAGAGCGGGTCACCGTTCAGAATCTGGAAATCGTCAAGATTGACGCCGAAAACAATCTGATCGCGATCAAAGGTGCGATCCCCGGCCCCAAGGGCGGAGTCGTCAGCATCTGTGACAGCGTTAAGGCGTAAGGGAAGGAGGATACACAAATGCCAAAGGTTAATGTATACGATATGGCCGGCAAGGTCGTTTCGGAAATGGAACTCTCCGAGGCTGTGTTCGGTATCGAGCCCAACCCTGTGGTGGTTCACCAGGTTGTTGTGAACTACCTCGCCAACCAGCGTCAGGGCACCCAGTCGACCCTGACCCGGACCGAGGTTTCCGGCGGCGGTAAAAAGCCGTGGAGACAGAAGGGCACCGGCCATGCGAGACAAGGTTCGATCCGCGCTCCCCAGTGGAGAAAGGGCGGCATCGCGCTCGGCCCCAAGCCCCGCGACTACAGCTATTCCCTGAACAAGAAGGTCCGCCGCCTGGCGATCAAATCGGTCTTTTCGGATAAGGTCGCGACCAGTGACCTGATCGTCGTCGACAACATCTCGGTCGACAGCTACAAGACCAAAGTGATCGTTGAGATGCTCAAGGCGCTCGGCGTCGAGAAAAAAGCGCTGATCGTCATGCCTGAGCATAACGACAAGCTCATCAAGAGCGCGGCGAACATCCCGGGCGTCAAGACCGCTCTGGTCAACACCATCAATGTCTATGACATCGTGAACTGCGACAAGTTCATCGTTGCGAAAGACGCCATCGCCAAAATTGAGGAGGTGTACGCATAATGAAAGCGCCGCAGGATATCATCCTCCGCCCGGTCATCACCGAGGCTTCGATGGAGAATGTGCAGTCCAGAAAGTACACCTTTAAGGTTGCGAAAGACGCAAACAAAATCGAGATCGCCCAAGCGGTTGAGGGATTGTTCCCGGGCGTGAAGGTTGCCAGGGTCAACACGGTCTCCTGCCGCGGCAAGTTCAAAAGAATGGGCCGCACCGCAGGCTATACCGCTTCGTCCAAGAAGGCGATCGTCACGCTGACCGAAGGCTCCAAGACCATCGAGTTCTTCGACAGCATGATTTAATGGCTCCCGTCTGAGCCGCGTATGGGGTACTCATAGCCCCGCCAACACAATAATGAGGAGTGAAACCGCATGGCTATCAAAAGCTATAAGCCGACAACCCCGTCGCGCAGGCAGATGACCTGCACCGACTACAGCGGGCTGTCGAAGGTTGCACCGGAAAAGAGCCTGCTCGAAACCCTGAAAAAGCACTCCGGCCGCAACAACCTGGGCCGCATCACCGTCCGCCACCGCGGCGGCGGGAACCGCCGCAAATACCGCGTGATCGACTTCAAGCGGGACAAGGCGGATATGAAGGCAACCGTCCTGACCCTCGAGTACGACCCCAACCGCACCGCGCACATCGCGCTTGTGCAGTATGAGGACGGCGAGAAACGCTATATCATTGCCCCCAACGGCCTGAAGGTCGGGGATACCGTCGTCTCGGGCAAACAGGCGGACATCAAGCCGGGCAACGCGCTGCCGATGGCAAGCATCCCGACCGGTACCTTCATCCACAACATCGAGCTTTACCCCGGCAAAGGCGCGCAGCTGGCGCGTTCGGCTGGCGTTATGGCACAGCTGATGGCGAAGGAGAACGGTATGGCGCTGGTGCGGCTGCCTTCCGGCGAGCTGCGCAACATCCCCGAAATCTGCATCGCGACGATCGGCCAGGTCGGCAATGTCGATTCTGAGAACGTCAACTACGGTAAAGCGGGCCGCCGCCGCCACATGGGCTGGAGGCCGACTGTACGCGGCTCGGTCATGAACCCCTGCGACCATCCTCACGGTGGTGGTGAGGGCAAGAGCCCGGTCGGACGTCCGGGGCCTGTTACCCCGTGGGGCAAACCTGCGCTGGGCTACAAGACTCGTGCAAAACACAACCGTTCTGACAAGTTCATTGTCAAACGCCGCAACGCGAAATAAAGCGGGCTGAAAGGAGGCAGATGCATCAATGGGAAGAAGCATTAAAAAAGGACCTTTCGTGCAGCCCGTTCTGCTTGAGAGAGTTCAGAAGATGAACGAGAGCGGCGAGAAAAAGCAGGTTCTCAAGACCTGGAGCCGTTCCTCGACGATTTTCCCCGATTTTGTCGGGCATACCTTTGCGGTCCATGACGGACGCAAGCACGTGCCGGTCTATGTGACCGAGGACATGGTTGGGCACAAGCTCGGCGAGTTTGCTCCCACCCGGACCTATCGCGGCCATGCCGGCGCGAAAAAGACCAAATAAACGTGGCCGAAAGGAGGACATCAGCAATGGAAGCAAAAGCTTCGTTGAGACATGCTCGTATCGCGCCCCGTAAGGTGCAGATCGTGCTGGATCTTATTCGAAACAAGCCCGCCGATCAGGCGATGGCAATTCTCAGGCACACTCCCAAGGCCGCCTGCGAGCCGCTGGAGAAGCTGCTGAAATCGGCCGTGGCAAACGCGGAGAACAACTTCGATATGGACAGGGAAAACCTCTATGTCTCGGAGTGCTACGTAGTTCCCGGCCCCACAATGAAACGTATCCGCCCCCGCGCGCAGGGACGTGCGTTCCAGGTGCTCAAGAGAACTTCACATGTTTTCATCACCGTCGCAGAACGGGAATAAGCCGAAGGAGGAGGTAAATCATGGGACAAAAAGTAAATCCACACGGTCTGCGTGTCGGAGTCATTAAGGATTGGGATTCCCGCTGGTTTGCTAAGGACGCTGCTTTCGGCGATATCCTTGTCGAGGATTACAAGCTGCGCAAGTTCTTAAAGAAAACCCTGTATGACGCAGGAGTCCCCAGAATTGAAATCGAGCGGGATGCCACGAAGGTGCGCATCCATGTCCACTGCGCCCGCCCCGGCATCGTTATCGGCAAGGGCGGCGCCGAGATCGAGCGTGTGCGCAAGCTCTGCGATCAGATGATCAACAAGGGCAAGGCCGCTGCCGACCGCAAACAGGTCTTCATCAACGTGGTGGAGGTTAAGAGCCCGGATAAGAACGCACAGCTGGTCGCCGAGTCGATCGCCGCGCAGCTCGAGGGGCGCGTTTCCTTCCGCCGCGCGATGAAGCAGGCGATCGGCCGCGCCATGAAGTTTGGCGCACGCGGCATCAAAATTGCGGTTTCCGGGCGCCTGGGCGGCGCGGACATCGCGAGAAGCGAGCACTACCACGAGGGCACCATCCCCCTGCAAACGATCCGCGCAGACATCGACTACGGCTTCGCGGAGGCCGACACCACCTACGGCAAGACCGGCGTCAAGGTCTGGATCTACACCGGGGAGGTACTTGGGGGCAGCAAAGGTTCCCGCAAGGAAGGAGGCAATAAATAATGCTTCTGCCGAAGAGAGTAAAGTACCGCAGGGTACAGAGAGGCCGCCTGAAAGGCAAGGCCACAAGAGGCAACACCATCACCTACGGTGATTACGGCCTCCAGGCGCTCGAGCCGGCCTGGATCACCTCCAACCAGATCGAGGCTGCCCGTATCGCCATGACCCGTTATATCAAGCGCGGTGGTCAGGTATGGATCAAGATTTTCCCGGATAAGCCGATCACCGAGAAGCCGGCTGAAACCCGAATGGGTTCCGGTAAGGGCAGCCCGGAGTACTGGGTCGCCGTTGTGAAGCCCGGCCGTGTCATGTTTGAGATCGGCGGCGTTTCCGAGGAGCTGGCGCGCGAGGCGATGCGTCTTGCGATGCACAAGCTGCCGGTGAAGTGCAAATTCATCACCAAAGAGACTGAAGAAAAGGGGAGTGAAGCGGAATGAAGGCAAGCGAGATGAAAGACATGACCGCGGCTGAGCTGACCGAGAAGCTGTCTGACCTCAAAGCCGAGCTTTTCAACCTTCGCTTCCAGCACGCGATCAACCAGCTCGAAAATCCGGTCCGTCTGAGCGCGGTGAAAAAGGACATCGCCCGCGTCAAGACCCTGCTCCGGCAGAACGAGCTTAAGAGCGCGCAGTAAGCGGAAGGGAGGACGAAAGGTATATGAGCGAGAGAAACCTCAGAAAGACCCGTGTCGGCATGGTCGTCAGCGACAAGATGGACAAAACCGTTGTCGTGGCCATTCAGGACAATGTCAAGCACCCCCTTTATAAAAAGATCATCAAGCGCACTGTGAAGTTCAAGGCGCATGACGAGAAGAACGAGTGCGGCATCGGCGACAAGGTTGAGATCATGGAGACCCGCCCCCTGTCCAAAGACAAACGGTGGAGAGTGACCCAGATCATCGCAAAAGCGAAATAAACATTTTTTGGATAGATTATTCCGACTGAAAGGAGGAACGCACTGTGATTCAGATGCAGACCTATCTCAAGGTAGCCGACAACACCGGCGCAAAAGAGCTGATGTGCATCCGCGTGCTCGGCGGTTCCCGCAGAAGATACGCGAATATCGGCGATGTGATCGTCGCTTCGGTCAAGAAAGCCGCTCCCGGTGGCCAGGTGAAAAAGGGCGACGTTGTCAAAGCAGTTGTCGTTCGTTCCGCAAAGGGTGTTCGCCGCGACGACGGTACCTACATCCGCTTTGACGAGAACGCAGCGGTTATCATCAGAGAAGATAAAAACCCCAGAGGTACCCGTATCTTTGGACCGGTAGCGAGGGAGCTCCGTGAGAAGGAGTACCTCAAGATATTAAGCCTCGCTCCTGAGGTGCTGTAATGGAGGGCTCGAAAGTGAATAAGCTTCACGTCAAAAAGGGCGATACAGTCATCGTTCTGTCCGGCAAGGACAAGGGCAAAAAGGGCAAGGTTCTGGAGGTTTCCCCCAAGGAGCGCAAGGTCATCGTTGAGAATGTCAACATGGTCACCAAGCATGTCAAGCCCCGCAAGATGGGCGACCAGGGCGGCATCGTAAAAGCCGAAGGCGCGATGTATGCCTGCAAGGTGATGCTTGTCTGCCCCAAATGCGGCAAGCCGACCCGGATTGCCCACAAGATTTTGAACGACGGCACAAAACAACGCCTGTGCAAAAACACCGGATGCGGTGAAACTTTTTAAGTGAGGAGGAGAGATCATGGCAAGAATGAAGGACCAGTACAGGAACGAATACGCCCCTGCACTGATGAAGAAATTTGGATACACCTCTGTCATGCAGATCCCCAAGCTTGATAAGGTTGTCATCAATGTGGGCTGTGGCGAGGCGCGCGACAACCCGAAGATTATCGACGCAATCATGGGGGACCTTTCCAAGATCACCGGCCAGAAGCCGATTGTCTGCAAGGCGAAAAAATCCGTCGCGAACTTCAAGCTCCGCGAGGGTATGAACATCGGTGCAAAGGTCACCCTGCGCGGTGATACGATGTATGAGTTTGTCGACCGGCTGTTCAATGTGGCGCTGCCCCGCGTGCGCGACTTCCGCGGCATCAACCCCAACGGGTTCGACGGGCGCGGCAACTACAACATGGGCCTGCGCGAGCAGCTGATTTTCCCCGAGATCGACTATGACAAGATCGACAAGGTGCGCGGCATGGACATCTGCTTTGTCACCACTGCGAAAACCGATGAAGAGTCCCGCGAGCTGCTCACGCTTCTGGGCGCTCCATTTGCGAAGTAAGGAGGAATTACCGTGGCGAAAACATCTATGAAGATTAAGCAGCAGCGTCCGGCGAAATTCTCCACAAGAGAATATACCAGATGCAAGATCTGCGGCCGCCCGCACGCTTACCTTCGCAAATTTGGCATCTGCCGCATCTGCTTCAGAGAGCTGGCGTATAAAGGGCAGATCCCGGGCGTAAGGAAAGCAAGCTGGTAAAAAACAAAGCTGAGCCAAAAGGAGGTTGACGGCATGCATATCACCGATACGATCGCTGACATGCTGACACGTATCAGAAATGCGAACAACGCAAAACACGATACTGTCGATATTCCTGCTTCCAACATGAAGAAAGCAATCGCTCAGATTTTGTTGGATGAAGGATATATTAAAAACTTCACCGTCGTGGAAGACGGCAAGCAGGGCACCATCAAGGTTACCCTGAAATACGGGCAGGGCAAGACCCCGGTAATCCAGGGGCTTCGCAGGGTTTCCAAACCCGGCCTGCGCATCTACACCAACTGTGAGGATATGCCCCGCGTGATGAAAGGTCTCGGAACCGCGATCCTTTCCACCAACAAGGGCGTCATGACCGACCGTCAGGCCAGAGCGGCGCATGTCGGCGGCGAAGTCCTCGCGTTTGTCTGGTAAGGGAGGTACGGCAGAAATGAGCAGAATTGGAAGAAAGCCCATCGCTGTACCGGCGGGCGTCGATGTGAAGATCGACGGCCACACTGTCACTGTCAAGGGCCCGAAGGGCACCCTGACCCAGACCTTCCGCCCCGAGATCGGCATTGCGCTCGAGGGCAGCGAGATCATTGTGACCCGCCCCAACGATGAGAAAATCGAAAAGAGCATGCATGGACTCACCCGCACGCTGATTGCCAACATGGTCCACGGTGTCACCGAGGAGTTCAAAAAGGAACTGGAGATCAACGGCGTTGGTTACCGCGCCGCCAAGCAGGGCAAACAGCTCGTGCTGACCCTCGGATTCTCGCATCAGGTCTTCTTTGAGGACAATGCGGACATCACGATCGACGTGCCTGCGCCCAACAAGATCATCGTCCACGGCCCGGACAAACAGAAGGTCGGGCAGTTTGCAGCGGAAATCCGCGAGAAACGTCCGCCGGAGCCTTATAAGGGCAAGGGCATCAAGTATGTTGACGAGGTCATCATCCGCAAGGAAGGCAAAGCAGGTAAGGGCAAGAAGTAAGTAAAGGAGTGAACCACCATGATTACAAAGCCTGACAAGAACAAAGCCCGGCTGAAACGCCATGTCCGTGTCAGAGCCAAGATCAGCGGCACCCCCGAGTGCCCGCGTCTTGATGTTTTCCGCTCCGCAAAACACATTTATGCCCAGATCATTGACGATGTGAACGGCGTCACCCTGTGTGCGGCTTCGTCGATGGATAAGGACTTCGAAGGTTTTGGCGGGAACAAGGAAGCAGCGAAAAAGGTCGGCAGCGCGATCGCCAAGAAAGCAGCCGACAAAGGCATCACCGAGGTTGTGTTCGACCGCGGCGGATATATCTACCACGGGCGCGTGAAAGAGCTTGCGGAAGCAGCCCGTGAAGGCGGCCTCAAATTCTAAGTAAGGAGGGATACTTTTGGCTCTTATTGATGCAACAAATCTCGATCTGAAAGAGAGAGTAGTAGCGATCAACCGCGTTTCCAAAACGGTAAAAGGCGGTCGTATCTTCAAGTTTGCGGCTCTGGTCGTAGTCGGCGACGGCAACGGCACTGTGGGCTTCGGGCTTGGCAAAGCGGGCGAGGTACCCGACGCAATTCGCAAGGGTATTGAGGACGCAAAGAAAAACCTGCACAAGATCTCGCTCAAAGGCACCACCATTCCGCACGAGATCATCGGCGTGTTCGGCGCGGGCAGAGTCCTGATGAAACCGGCTCCGCAAGGTACCGGCGTTATCGCGGGCGGCCCGGTGCGTGCGGTGCTCGAGGTTGCGGGCATCCGGGACATCCGTACCAAGTCCCTGCGTTCCAACAACCCCTGCAACGTGGTTTCCGCGACGATCCAGGGGCTGTGCGCCCTGCGTGATGCAGAGCAGGTCGCAGCCACCCGCGGCAAAGCCGTGAAGGATATTATAGGATAAGGAGGCGGGCAAGATGGCACAGCTCAAAATCAAGCTCGTGAAGAGCCTTGTCGGCAGAAAAGACGATCAGATTGCCACCGCCGAGTCCCTCGGGCTGCGTAAGATCGGCAACGAGACTGTCCAGCCGGACAATGCTGCCACCAAAGGCAAAATCGCGAAAATTTCCCACCTCATTGAGGTTACCGAAAACTAAGCAAGGAGGTGCAGCCAACCATGAAATTGCATGAACTTTCCCCGGCGCCCGGTTCCAACCGCGACGTATTCCGCAAAGGCCGCGGCCACGGTTCCGGCAACGGAAAGACCGCCGGCAAAGGCCATAAAGGCCAGAAGGCCCGTTCGGGCGGCGGCGTGCGGCCCGGTTTCGAGGGCGGTCAGATGCCGCTCCAGAGACGTGTTCCGAAGCGCGGCTTTAACAACATCTTTGCAACCCGGTATGCAACAGTCAACGTTTCCGACCTCGAGCAGCGGTTTGAGGACGGCGCGGTTGTCGATGAGCAGGCGATCGTTGAAGCGGGCCTGCTGAAAAAGACGCTTGATGGCGTTAAAGTCCTCGGGAACGGTGAACTGACCAAAAAACTTACTGTCAACTGTGCAGCTTTTTCTTCGTCTGCCAAAGAGAAAATCGAGAAAGCAGGCGGGAAGGCCGAGGTGAAGTAAGATGTTCACAACCCTGAGGAATGCGTGGCGTATCCCGGAGCTGAAGAAGAAGATTGTCTACACCCTGATGATTATTATTCTGTTCCGGCTTGGCGCGGCCGTACCGGTGCCGTTCCTCGACGCCTCCGCGCTCAACCAGATGGTTTCGGCGGGCAGCCTGCTCGGCTATCTCGACATCCTCTCGGGCGGTGCATTTGCCAGCGCGACCATCTTCGCACTCTCGATCACCCCGTATATCACCTCGTCCATCGTTATCCAGCTGCTCACCGTCGCGATCCCTGCGCTCGAACGGCTGGCCAAAGAGGGCGAGGACGGACGTAAAAAGATCAACAAGATCACCCGGTATACCACCCTCGGGCTTGCCCTGCTCCAGGCGTTCGCCTACTACACCATGCTGCGCAACCAGTTCCATGCGGTCAACTATACTTCCGGCTTTGCAGGGGTATTTTCCGCGCTGGTTATCATCAGCACCTTTGTCGGCGGCGCGCTGCTGATCGTCTACCTCGGTGAGCGGATCGATGAAAACGGGATTGGGAACGGCATTTCGCTCATCCTCTTCTCGGGCATCGTTTCCCGCGGGCCTTCCGCAGTGGTCGGGTTCGGACGGTATATCCGCCTGAACGAGTACAGCTTCTCGAGCATGGTCTCGGTCGTCTTTATGATCGCGCTTTTCCTGGTGCTGATCGTGGCGATCATCATTATGACCAACGCCGAGCGGCGGATCCCGGTGCAGTATGCCAAGCGGGTGGTCGGACGCAAGATGTACGGCGGCCAGTCGACCTTCATCCCGGTGAAGGTAAACATGTCGGGCGTTATGCCGATCATCTTTGCATCTTCGCTGCTCGCGATCCCCGGCACCATCGCGGCATTCACCAGCCCCGATCCCAACAGCTTCGCGGGCAGGATGCTCTATTCGTTCAATACCAACACCATCCTTTATGCAGTGCTCTATTTCGTACTGATCCTGGCGTTCAACTACTTCTATGTTGCGATCCAGTATAACCCGATCGAGATGAGCAACAACCTGCGCAACAACAGCGGCACCATCCCGGGCATCCGTCCGGGCCGGCCCACTTCCGATTTTATCGCAAGGATCATCGCGAAAATTACCCTGATCGGCGGTCTGTTCCTCGGCATTGTCGCCACCCTGCCGATCCTGCTCGGGAAGTTTACCCCGGGGCTGAACGTTTCGCTCGGCGGTACCTCGGTCATCATCGTGGTTGGCGTTGCACTCGATACCTTCCGCCAGCTCGAATCCCAGATGATGATGCGTCACTACAAAGGTTTCCTTGAATAGAAAAGTGAGGTTAGGGTTATGAAACTGATTCTCCTCGGCGCTCCGGGTGCCGGCAAGGGCACTCAGGCGGAGGTCATCCGCGAACATTTGCAGATTCCGGCAGTCAGCACAGGGAACATCATCCGTGAGGCGCTCCGGAATGGGACCGAAATGGGCCTGAAGGCCAAGTCCTATATGGACAGCGGCGCACTGGTGCCTGATGAGGTCGTAATCGGGATCATTGAAGAGCGTCTTCAGCAGGACGACTGCAAAAACGGGTTTATCCTCGATGGGTTCCCGCGCACCGTCCCGCAGGCAGAGGCGCTCGGCCGGATGGGGATCGAGATCGACCGGGTGGTTGACATCGAAGTTTCCGATCAGGCGATTATCCAGCGGCTCTCGGGCAGACGTGTCTGCGAGAAGTGCGGCGCGAGCTACCATGTCGAGCACAACCCTTCCAAGCAGGAGGGTATCTGCGACAAGTGCGGCGGGAATACGGTGGTCCGCAAGGATGATAAGCCGGAGACTGTGCTCGAACGCCTCGAGACCTACCATCAGCAGACCGAACCGCTCAAAGCGTTCTACGAAAAAGCGGGCAAGCTGGTCATCGTGCAGGGACAGGGTGAGGTCGCCGACACATCCCGTCTGGTGCTGGCCGCGCTGGAGGCTTAATAGCATGGCAATGGTCACACTGAAAACTTCCAAAGAGCTTGCAAAAATGCGCAAGGCCGGCGCGATTGCTGCGCAGGCTTTGCAGGCAGGCGGCGCGGCGATCCGTCCGGGGGTTACCACCGGCGAGGTTGACCGGGCCATCAAAAGGTTTATTGTTTCAAAGGGAGCCAAACCCTCGTTTCTGGGGTATGGTGGTTTTCCGGGCAGCGCGTGCATCTCGGTGAATGAAGAGGTCATCCACGGGATCCCCGGTAAACGGATTCTCAGAGAAGGCGACATCGTCAGCATCGACGTAGGCGCCCTGTATGACGGATACCACGGGGACACGGCTGCGACCTTCGCGGTCGGCGCGGTGGATACGCAGGCCCAGACGCTGATGGATGCCACCCGCGAAAGCCTGCAGGCCGCTCTTGCGGTGATGCGGGTGGGTGCGCGGATCGGTGACATTGGCAGTGCGGTGCAGTCCTATGTGGAGGAACGCGGGTTCGGCGTGGTGCACGAATATGTCGGGCATGGCGTCGGCCGGAACCTGCACGAGGCCCCGGAGGTGCCCAACTACGGGCGTCCAGGACATGGGGTGCGGCTGGTCGCGGGCATGGTGCTCGCGGTGGAGCCGATGATTACCCAGCATTCCCCTGAGATCCGCGAGCTTTCGGACGGGTGGACGATCGTCACCGCCGACAAGGGGCTTGCCGCACATTTCGAACACACCATCGCGATCACCGAAAGCGGGCCGGTGATCCTGACACAGCCTGAATAGGGGGTGCCGGGAATGCCGATCCAGACGGGCAGCGTGGTCGAGTCGATTGCAGGGCATGACGCCGGGCGGTTCTATGTGGTCGTCTCGGTGGAAAAGAGGCATGTCGCGCTTGCCGACGGCAAGGTGCGGCTGCTGGAAAAGCCAAAGCGCAAGAGTGTGAAACACATCCGGAAAACCAATGCTGTGCTGGACCTTTCCAGCGGAGCCACCAATAAAAAGCTGCGGACGTTCCTGCGGGGATGCCGCGGTGAGAGCGAGGGAGGAAACGAGCTTGTCTAAGGAAGATGTCATCGAGATTGAAGGCACCGTCGTAGAGAGCCTGCCCAACGCGCAGTTCCGGGTGGAGCTGCCCAACGGGCATCAGCTTTTAGCGCATATATCAGGTAAGCTGCGGATGAACTTTATCCGTATCCTGCCGGGAGATAAGGTCACACTGGAGATGTCTCCGTACGACCTGACCAAGGGGCGCATTACCTGGCGCTCCAAATAAGCAAGAAACATCCAAGGGAGCAGAAGGAGGTAATTTCTCATGAAAGTAAGACCTTCCGTTAAGCCCATCTGTGAAAAGTGCAAGATCATCAAGCGCAAGGGCCGTATCATGGTTATCTGCGCAAACCCCAAGCACAAACAGCGTCAGGGCTAAGTGTAAAACCGAATAATGGAGGTGTAACAGAAGTATGGCTCGTATAGCTGGCGTTGACCTGCCGAGAGAAAAGCGGGTCGAGATCGGTTTGACCTATATCTTTGGTATAGGCCGCAAAACCGCTCAGCAAATCCTTGCGTCCACCGGCGTGAATCCGGACATCCGTGTCAAGGACCTTTCCGAGGAGGACGTTTCCAAGCTGCGTGATTATATCGACCACAACCTGCATGTGGAGGGTGACCTCCGCCGTGAGGTCGCGCTGAACATCAAGCGCATGGTTGAGATCGGGTGCTACCGCGGCGTGCGCCACAGAAAGGGTCTGCCTGTCCGCGGGCAGAGAACCAAGACCAATGCGCGCACCAGAAAAGGCCCCAAGAAGACTATCGCCAACAAGAAGAAATAATCAGGGAGGGATATAGACGATGGCAAAAGCAACTGCCAGAAAAACAGCCACTCGCAGACGCCGCGAGCGCAAAAACATCGAGCGCGGAGCGGCGCATATCCAGTCCACGTTCAACAATACGATCGTCACCATCACCGACACCCAGGGCAACGCGCTTTCGTGGGCTTCGGCTGGCGGGCTGGGCTTCAGAGGCTCCAGAAAGAGCACCCCGTATGCCGCGCAGACCGCTGCGGAGACCGCTGCAAAGGCTGCCATGGAACATGGGCTCAAGACGGTCGAAGTGTTCGTAAAAGGACCTGGCTCGGGCCGTGAAGCCGCAATCCGCGCATTGCAGGCAGCAGGTCTCGAGGTCAACATGATTAAGGACGTGACCCCCATCCCGCACAACGGATGCCGTCCGCCCAAGAGAAGACGCGTCTAAACGCATCTGATCCCGCAGCGTGCCCCGCACGCCGCCCAAACCATTCAGGAGGTGCAATCAATGGCAAGATATACCGGCGCTGTATGCAGGCTCTGCCGCCGCGAGAACAAAAAGCTGTTCCTCAAGGGCGAGAGATGCTACACCGACAAGTGTGCCGTCACCCGCAGGGCTTCGGTTCCCGGGCAACACGGCAAGGCGCGTAAGAAGATCTCCGAATATGGAATCCAGCTCCGCGCCAAACAGCAGGCCAAGCGTTATTATGGGGTTCTCGAGAGCCAGTTCGAGAAATATTTCGATATGGCGGAGCGCCAGTCCGGCATGACCGGTGAAAACCTGCTGCGCATCTGTGAGAGCCGTCTGGACAATGTAGTTTACCGTCTGGGCTTCGCGGCTTCCCGCAAAGAGGCACGCCAGCTGGTTCGGCATAACCATTTCACTGTGAACGGCAAAAAGGCCAATATCCCCTCGATCCTGCTCAAGTCCGGCGATCTGGTTGCGGTGGCATCCAAGAGCGGCAAGCTCAAAGAGGTTGTCGAAGCGATGTCTGCCCGTCCGGTTGTAAAATGGCTGGACTGCGACAAGACCAAAATGACCGGCCGCGTCATCGAACTCCCGCACCGCGAGGACATCGACCTCGACGTTGAGGAGCACCTGATCGTCGAGTTGTACAGCAAGTAATCATGTGGAGGCGCGCAGCAATACGCGCCGCCGCATGACCGCGCAAGGTTTTAGGGAAACGAGAATGACAAGGCGGGGATTGAGTTTCCGCCGGAGAAGGAGGGTCCATTATGGTCAAAATCATAGAGCCCAAGATTGAGACGGTCGAGCTCAAGTCTGACGGTAGTTACGGCAAATTTGTGGCGGAACCGCTGGACAGAGGTTTTGGTACCACGCTGGGGAATGCCCTGCGCCGTGTGCTGCTTTCCTCTCTTCCTGGTGTTGCGGTCATCTCTGTGAAGATCGACGGCGTCCAGCACGAATTCTCGACAATCCCGGGAGTGAAAGAAGACGTAACTGAGATTATCCTCAACATCAAGGGGCTTACCGCAAAGCTGTATTGCGATGAACCCAAGACGGTGAGAATAGAGGCCCAGGGCGAGTGTGAAGTGACCGCCGGAAGCATCGAATGCGATTCGGAGGTTGAGATACTCGACCCGAGTATGCACATCGCCACGCTGGATGCGGGCGCCAAGCTCTCGATGGAGATTACGCTGCGCAAAGGGCAGGGCTATGTGTCCGCCGACCGCAACAAGCATACCGAGCTTGAGAAAGCTCCGATCGGAACCATCGCGGTTGACAGTATCTACACCCCGGTGCTGAAGGTCAACTATACGGTGGAGAACACCCGGGTAGAACAGATAACCGACTATGACAAACTCACGATTGAAGTCTGGACAGACGGGACCATCTCCGCGAAGGAGGCGGTGAGTCTGGCGGCCAAGATCCTCAATAGACAACTCAATCACTTCGTCGACCTTTCGGATGAGGTGAGCACAACCGAGATCATGGACAAAAAAGAGGATACCGGTAAAGATAAACTTCTTGAGATGACCATTGAAGAGCTTGACTTATCTGTTCGCGCGTTTAACTGTCTGAAGAGAGCCAGCGTCAATACCGTGGCGGACCTCATCAACAAGTCTCCGGACGAGATGATGAAGGTGCGTAACCTCGGAAAGAAATCGTTGGAAGAGGTTATCTGGAAGTTACAGTCACTGGGATTTGACCTTTCTAAGGACGAAGAATAATCCGGGCGCCAGGCGCCTGCAAAGTTTTGGGTAAGGAGTGAAATTCGATGCCAGGAACCAGAAAACTCGGCAGAACTTCCAGCCATAGAATGGCAATGCTCAGGGCGATGGTCACCTTCCTGCTGGAAAACGGCAAGATCGAGACCACTGTCACGCGGGCAAAAGAAGTTCGTGCGATGACCGAGAAGATGATTACAACGGCTAAAACCAACGACCTCCACTCCAAGCGTCAGATTTTCTCTTTCGTAACGAAAGAGGATGTCGCGAAGAAGCTGTTTGACGAGATCGCCCCTAAGTATCAGGAGACTAAGGGCGGGTATACCAGAATCGTCAAGATCGGCCCTCGCCGCGGTGACGCCGCAGAGATGGCAATTATCGAGCTGGTTTGAACCATATAAGCGATATGAAAAAACGCAGAGGATTTTCCTCTGCGTTTTTACTTTTTGGAATATTTATATTTATTTTTACAAATAGAAAATCTAACATTTCTGCGAATAGGTGCCTGTTTTGAAGGGTATCGATGATAGTATGTTTGACAGGGGGCTTTTTCACTTGCAAAAAGCCCCCTCTTGCCGCTTCGCGGCAATTCACCCGAAAAAAGCGCTTCACAGGATAAAGCGTTCCGCTCGCTGCGGCGAGCGGCGAGGGCTCTGCCCCTCGACCCCGCGATTTTTTGAAAAAAATCGAGTAAAACTTTAGTTTTGGGAAAAAGCGGCACCCGACCCCTCCCCGGAGCAAAAAAATCGAGAAAAACTTTGGCTTTTAGCAAGGTTCTTACACCAGTTGAAGCAGGCGGCGCACCACGTAAGATGCGATCAAATACCCTGCGGCGGGCGGCACAAATGCAATGCTTGCGGGAGCATGACGTCCGTTCTGGCTGTCTGGGCAGACCGTTTTACGCGGTGTTTCGAGGGAGTAGAGGACAGTCTGAGAAGTCACGCCGCGCTTTTTCAGCTCCCGGCGCATCACCCGCGCAAGTCCGCAGCCACATCCATTAGCAGTTTCGCAGATGTCACCAATCCGGAGCTGAGAAGGGTCGAGCCGGTTACCGGTGCCCAGACAGGTTACCAGCGGTACATGCCTTGTCTGGCATTCCTGTGCGAGGTGGAGCTTGGCGGTAACCGTGTCGATCGCATCCACCACAAAAGCGGGGGACCAGTCGAACAGGAAGGCATGGTTTTCAGGCAGATAAAATTCGGGGGTGAAGGTAAAATCCCCTTCCGGACAGATCGAACGCAAACGCTTTTCCTGTGCGTCAGTTTTGCGCCACCCCACCACCTCCCGGGTAGCGACAAGCTGCCGGTTCAGATTGGTGAGGTCCACCCGGTCATGGTCGATCAGCAGCAGATGCCCCACACCAGCCCGGCAGAGCGCTTCTGCGGCGGCAGAACCGACCCCGCCCAACCCCAGTATGGCAACCCTGGCGCTTTGCAGGCGTGCAAGCCCTTCGGAACCGATCAAAAGTTCGGTGCGCTGCAACCAGTTACCATCCACTGATCTTCCCCCTCCGTATTGCTCCAAATATACGTTTCGTAATGCCTGGATATAGTTTTTCCAAATCGTTTAAATGCTCCTTAGCTGACTGGCGAGCGGTACATCCATCGACGGGGCAGGCACTCTTGACAACCGGAAGCCCTGCGCGGTTGACTGCGTTGCGGATCTCCCGTTCGGGGGCAAAGACAAGCGGCCGGATCATCGTGAGGTCTTTACGGGAAAGGTAGGTAACCGGGGAGAAACAACCGATCCGCCCTTCGTGGAACAGATTCATCAGGAAGGTTTCCACCGCGTCGTCGTAGTGGTGGCCAAGCGCGATTTTGTTGCAGCCAAGGGCTTTGGTAGTGTCGTGGAGCAGTCCGCGGCGCATTCTGGCGCAGAGGCTGCAAGGGTTGGTCTCGTTGCGGGTGTCGAAGACGATCGAACCGATATCAGTACGCCTGATCAGGTAGGGAATCCCGTATTCATCACAGAGTTGCTGGATTTTGGAATAATCGGACGGGAGACCGTTGAATTGATTGTCCAGCGTGATGGCTTTGAGGGAGAAATCGATGCCAATGAACGAGCGGACGCGGGCAAGTCCGACAAGCAGAGCAACGCTGTCCTTTCCACCTGAAACACCGACCGCAATGGTATCGCCGTTCTGAATCATCCCATACTCGGTGATTGCGCGCCGGATATAACCTAAAATTTGTTGCATATTGTGAGTAATTCCTCCATGTCCAAAAAGGTTTTCTGGATTTTTCCCTTGGAATTTGTTCAAGACTTTCCACAGACTTGTAGAGGGGGCTTTTCCATGCGCATGTTATTTCTCGGGCGTTGCGCCCGAAGCGCGGTTCACGCGACACCTGGGCAGGATACGCCTTGCAGAGAGGGGTCAGCGATCCCTCCCCGCAGGCCCCATCCCGGCAGATGGGGAGCACCTTTTTAGCTGCTCCTTGTTTAAAAGTTTCGTCCACCTTTTCAAAGGTGGCGGGGTCGAGGGGCGGAGCCCCCGCGCCTTCAGGAGGGGGCGGAAGTTTTGGAGCGTTCAGCGCGAATCCGCACGATCCGCCGGTCGGAGACGGCCACGACCGTAAATTTCACTTCGCCAAGCGCTACCGTCGGATGCTCCCCTGGGGCGGGGATCCGTTCAAGTACGTCGGTCAGCAGCCCGCCGATCGTGTCATACTCCGAGTCCTCTGCAAGGGTGATCCCGAACAGCCGTTCAACATCATCGATCAGGACAGTTCCCCCGATCGCATAGCAGTCCTCCCCTAGTTTGAAAATCTCTTCTTCCTCGTCGTCGTATTCGTCCTGGATATTCCCAACGATCGATTCGAGCAGGTCTTCCATGCTCGCGATCCCAGCAGTGCCGCCGTATTCGTCCACTACGATTGCAACCTGTACCTTTTTTGCCTTAAACTGGCTGAACAGATCGACACAGCTCATGGTTTCGGGCACAAACAGCGCCGGACGCATATAGCTCTGAGGATCGAAGGTCTCATTGCTCTGCTCGATCAAGCGGAGCAGGTCCTTAACATAGACGATCCCAAGGATCGCATCAACATTGTCGTCGTAAACCGGGATGCGGGAATACCCACTTTCGAGCGCGAGCGCCGCCACTTCGGAAAGGGTCGCGGTTTTGGGGATGGCGCACATATCGGTACGGTGGGTCATGACCTCCGAAACGCACCGGTCATCAAACTCGAAAATATTGTTAATCATCTCTTTTTCGCTCTGTTCAATCTCCCCTTTTTCGCTGCCCACATCCACCATCATGCGGATTTCCTCTTCAGCGGCCTGCCCCGATTCAAGCGGCTCGGGACAGCCGACCAATCGGGCGAGCAGCTCGGCAAGCGCGCCGTTGAACGCGACAAACGGCCGGAAAAGCAGGGAAACAGTCCGGCAGAATCCGGCGAGCGCGGCCGCAACCGGCTGTGGGTGACGGCAGGCGATCCGGTAGGGAAGCAGCAGGCAGAGCACGTCCAGGATCAGCACCTGCACCGCACAGGCGAGAAAAACCGCTGTGTATCGCAGGAAAACCGGGGCGCCATCCACAGGGAAAAGCGCCGACAGGCTGCGCGCCAGATACGACCAGAGCAGTAGCGAGGTCACAACTGTACAGGAGAATCCCGCCAGCTTACAGCCCTCAAGCAGCGCGGCAGGTTTTTCGAGGTCGTGCGCGATCCGGCGGTCTCTCTTCCGCTCGGAGGCAGCAAGCTTTTTGACCTCTGCATCAGGCAGCTGGGTGAGGGCGGTGCGCCCGGCGGTTAAAAAGGCGTTGCAGAATGCCATGAACAGGATCAACGGCCAACTGGGATACTCTCCCATCATCTCAATTCCTCCAAAGTGTTCCTGAAAGACAGGTTTGATTACCTCTAATATAAACATTTTCAGGGCGGCTGTCAATTTTTTGTGGCAGGTTGGGCAAAATAAGAAAAAAGTGCCGGAAAGGGCGTGTATAAATAAACAAGAAATTTTCGTCTTATCTGCGCTTTTTTGCAGAAAATTATCATAAATTTTGTTGTACATGCTGTTTACAACAGTGGACAAAGATGGTAAAATCTAAAGAAGATGGATTCTTTCGCGGGAAGTGACCGTGAGGGGTCTTGTCTCCATGACTAATTTCCAATTAGTTACTATTTTTAATAGGGAGGAAATACAAACATGGCAATCGTAAGGAAAAAGAAAACCATGGACGGTAATACTGCGGCAGCGCATGTCAGCTATGCGTTTACCGAAGTAGCGGGTATCTACCCGATTACACCGTCCAGCCCGATGGCGGACAATGTCGACCAGTGGGCGGCAAAGGGCCAGAAGAACATCTTCGGCACCGAGGTAAAGGTCGTCGAGATGCAGTCCGAGGCGGGTGCTGCGGGCACCGTCCACGGCTCTCTGGCCGCTGGCGCGCTGACCACCACCTACACCGCTTCCCAGGGCCTGCTGCTGATGATCCCGAATATGTACAAGATCGCCGGCGAGCTGCTGCCCTGCGTGTTCCACGTTTCGGCGAGAACGGTTGCGTCCCATGCGCTGAACATCTTCGGCGACCATTCGGACGTTTATGCCTGCCGTCAGACCGGTTTTGCGATGCTGGCTGAGACCAATACGCAGGAGGTCATGGATCTGGGCGCGGTCGCACATCTGGCGTCGATCAAAGGCCGGGTTCCGTTCATCAACTTCTTCGACGGATTCCGTACTTCCCACGAGATCCAGAAAATTGATATCTGGGATTACAAAGACCTGGCGGAGATGCTCGATTTCGACGCAGTGGAAGCGTTCCGCAAACGCGCTCTGAACCCCGAGCGCCCTGTGATGCGCGGTTCCCACGAGAACGGCGACATCTTCTTCCAGCATCGTGAGGCCTGCAATGAGTACTACGAGAAGCTGCCCGCAGTGGTCGAGGAGTACATGGGCAAGGTCAACGAGAAGCTGGGCACCGATTACAAACTCTTCAACTACTACGGCGCACCGGATGCAGAGCGCGTTATCATCGCAATGGGTTCGATCTGCGACGTTGCAGAAGAGGTCATCGACTATCTGACCGCTGCCGGCGAGAAGGTCGGTCTGGTCAAGGTACGTCTCTACCGTCCGTTTGTTTCCTCCAAACTGATCGAAGCGATCCCCTCCACCGCAAAAGCGATTGCTGTCCTCGACAGAACCAAAGAGCCGGGCGCACTGGGCGAGCCGCTCTATCTGGATGTTGTCACCTCCCTTGCACAGGCGGGCATCTCGACCAAGGTGATCGGCGGCCGTTACGGCCTCGGCTCCAAGGATACCCCGCCCTCCAGCGTATTCGCAGTCTATAAAGAGCTTGCGAAGGCGGATCCGAAGCCGCAGTTCACCATCGGCATCACCGACGACGTGACCAACCTCTCGCTCGAGGAAGAGGTCTCCCCGAACACCGCTGCGGAAGGCACCATCGAGTGCAAGTTCTGGGGTCTGGGCGGCGACGGTACGGTCGGCGCGAACAAGAACTCGATCAAGATCATCGGCGACCACACCGATAAATATGTACAGGCGTACTTCCAGTACGACTCCAAAAAGACCGGCGGTATCACCGTTTCGCATCTGCGTTTTGGCGACAAGCCGATCAAGAGCCCCTACTATATCAACAAAGCAGACTTTGTTGCCTGCCACAACCCGTCTTATGTGGTCAAGGGCTATAAGATGGTCAACGATGTCAAACCGGGCGGTGTGTTCCTGATCAACTGCCAGTGGAGCCCCGAGGAGCTTGACCACCATATGCCTGCCGAGGCAAAACGGTATATCGCCAAGAACAACATCCAGCTCTACACGGTCAATGCGATCGACCTCGCGATCAAGATCGGCATGGGCAAGCGCACCAATACCATCCTTCAGGCGGCGTTCTTCGCACTCGCGAAGGTTATGCCCGCTGAGGACGCGATCAAATATATGAAGGATGCGGCCCTGCATTCCTATGAGAAGAAGGGCATGGACGTTGTCAACATGAACTATGCTGCGATCGACGCGGGCGGCACTGCGTTCGTCAAGATCGATGTTCCGGCTTCCTGGGCGGATGCGCAGGATGCGAACGACAGCGCAGCTCTTGAGGGCAAGTCCGAGCTGGTCAAGATGGTCAAGGACATCATGGAGCCGGTCTCCAAGATGAACGGCGACAGCCTGCCGGTCAGCGCGTTTGTCCCGCACGCGGACGGTACCTTCGAGCAGGGCGCCTCGGCTTACGAGAAACGCGGCGTTGCGGTGGCGGTTCCCGAGTGGCTGCCTGAAAACTGCATCCAGTGTAACCGCTGCTCGTATGTCTGCCCGCACGCAACCATCCGTCCGTTCGCACTCACCGAGGAGGAGGCCGCAGCCGCTCCGGAGGCAACCAAGACCCTCGAGATGACCGGTGCGAAACAGTACAAATTCGCAATGAGCGTTTCTCCGCTCGATTGTATGGGATGCGGCGTCTGCGTCAGCGTCTGCCCGGGCAAGAAGGGCGTCAAGGCGCTCGAGATGAAGCCGCAGGAGAGCCAGGCGGCACAGCAGCCGGTATTCGATTACATGGTTGCGAAGGTCGCGCCCAAGGCGGATATGCCGGTAGCGGTCGAGACAGTCAAGGGCAGCCAGTTCAAACAGCCGCTGCTTGAATTCTCCGGCTCGTGCGCAGGCTGCGCGGAGACCGCGTATGCACGTCTCATCACCCAGCTGTTCGGCGACAGAATGTATATCTCCAACGCAACCGGATGCTCCTCGATCTGGGGCGGTCCGGCGGCAACCTCGCCGTACACTGTCAACAAAGAGGGCCACGGCCCGGCATGGGCGAACTCGCTGTTCGAGGATAACGCAGAGCATGGCTTCGGTATGCTGCTCGGCCAGAGCGCAATCCGTGACCGCATGATCGAAAAGACCAAAGCGCTGATCGCGGTTGAGCATACCTATGCACCGCTGAAAGAAGCTGCACAGGCGTGGCTGGATACCGTCAACGACGGCAAGGCAAACGCGGAAGCGACCAAAAAGTATATTGCTGCTCTGGAAGAGGGCCTCATGACGATTGACGATGTGTTGGCGTTCATCGCCAGCCCGGCCAGCAAAGAGGTATTTGGCGATAAACATGGTGAGATGCAGGCCCATGCACAGGCTCTGAAGGAGTCCGGCGCGGCTTACTGCGATTGCGCAGCCTGCGCGCTGGTTCAGGAAATCCTCGCTCACAAGGAGTACCTGTCCAAGAAATCGGTCTGGGTATTCGGCGGCGACGGCTGGGCATACGACATCGGCTTCGGCGGTGTTGACCATGTTCTGGCTTCCGGTCAGGACATCAACATCATGGTCTTTGATACCGAGGTCTATTCCAATACCGGCGGCCAGGCATCCAAGTCCTCGCAGATCGGCCAGGTAGCGCAGTTTGCTGCTTCCGGTAAGGCGATTGCGAAGAAGAGCCTCGCAGAGATCGCAATGTCCTATGGTTATGTCTACGTCGCGCAGATCGCGATGGGCGCTGACATGAACCAGACGATCAAAGCACTGACCGAGGCAGAGGCTTATCCGGGCCCGTCCCTGATCATCGGTTACTCGCCCTGCGAGATGCACAGCATCAAGGGCGGCATGACCAACTGCCAGAGCGAGATGAAGAAAGCGGTCGACGCTGGCTACTGGAACATGTTCCGGTTCAACCCGGCCAACAAGGCAGAGGGCAAGAACCCGTTCACGCTGGACAGCAAAGCCCCGTCGGCGAGCTACAGAGACTTCATCATGAGCGAGGCGCGTTACTCGTCGCTGACGAGAGCGTTCCCGGATCGTGCGGAGACTCTGTTCACCGAGGCGGAGAAGAACTCTCTGGCGCGGTACGAGCACCTGCTGCGGCTCCAGAAACTCTACGAAGTAGAATAATTCTACAAGACGCAGTTCCGCCGGTCCTGTTGAGAAACAGGACCGGCGGTTTTTGTTTCCCTACGCAAAGAGGATATACACATATTTCACATCTTTTTCATTGAGCTTGGCGACCCGCCCGTAGACTGCCTGTGGGACGTTGAGCGCCGTAAAAGCGGTATCCCCGGGATTGAGCATCAATCCCTGGGAGCATCCGGTCTGGGAAAAAAATCCCGAATAAACGTCCACCGTCCCGGAGGTAGCGGTCGCGCCGATCGGTACCTTGTCCACTGCATACAGGATGCCGAACCGCGGCGCAACCCCCATCTCGACTGCCCGCATGGGAGTACCGTCCCCGGTGTATCCCCCCACAATCGGAATTGCCTTGTTCCATGCAGCGCGCTCGGCCTCTGTGAGATGCATCGTCTGATCCGCAGTGTGGCTTCCGACCGCCTGATCTACCTTGCGGTTATCGGCATTGAAGTCGGCCATCTTGGGTTTGTCAGACCCAATCCACTGGTTCAGCTTGAGATGCTCGGTCATATTTGTACTTGCCATAAACACCCTCCTTCTCGGTTATCGTAAGAAGTTTCGTCCACCTTTTCAAAGGTGGCGGATTCCAAAGGCAGAGCCTTTGGTCGCTCATCGCAATGAGCGAAACACTTTAGAGCAGATGTGCAAACGTCTCGAACCAGTTCCAGGTCATATCGCGGTCGTCGAGCATCTGCGCAGTATAGTCTTTCCGGTCGAGCGCATCCCAGCTCAGCCCATAGAGGTCGTTTGCAATCTCCAACCCGGCAGGGGCGAGCTGTCCGATCGTGCGCAGCAGAGTTTCAACATCCGGAAAAAATCCGGGGGAAAAATCCCCGCGTACCATCAGGCGCCCCGTCTGCTCTTCGATGGATACGACTGCTCCAAGCCGTTCCAGAAAGCCCTCAATTTCGGGGACTGTCCATCCGCACCCCCGGATGCATTCGGCGAGCGCCCGACGTACCGCATCCTCCTTCATCCCCTCCGGGGGTGTAAATCCATAGAGTGCGCACCATCTGCCGAGTTGCTCCGAGGACATCCGGTCGGGCAGGCTGGAGACGGATGCAAGCAGGGGCGGCAGAAGATCAAGCGCGGCCTGATACGATTCGATCTCACAGCGGATCATACTGCCCGGCCGCAGGTCGTAGATACCGAGAGCAGCGGTTTGCGAAAGCAGGCTCATCCGACCATCTCCCTGACAACGATCTCCCCTGCCCGCAGGATTTGGGAGCCACCGGGGGTGAGATCGGCGGCAGGCAGGACAAACCGGTAATTTTCGGCGAAACCGCTATTCATAATCACCTGCCCCAGCCGCGCGAGGGTGCATCCCTGACCGATCCGGCGGCAGTTCAGTTCCTGGGCGAGCAGACCGGCGATCTGTTCCCGCCCGGCGGCATCAGCGGCCGCCTCAACATCAATCCTGACGGGGACAACCTCTGCGCGTGCCACGGCAACGGTGGTACATGGCTCCCGCAGCCGATTGAGCTGCTCCGAAAGGGAGGAGATCGTTTCGTCGGAGAGCTGCGCATCCCCTTCCGCGGCAACCAGAACAGTCACAGTGCCCCCCTGGCCGCTGACCGCCGCATCATACACCCCAGGGCAGGCGAGCGCATGTTTCAGATAGAACCCCCTGTTTGCGCCATTGTTCGGCTCCCGGCAGGCCGATTCGAGACGGGCGCGCAGATGTTGGTCGGTTTCGCGCTCGAAGCCACCCGAGAAGGGTTCAGGGTTGCCCACTTCGGAGACCTCCCCGCAGTAAGAGCGGATCAGGCAGACCGCACCCGCGACCGCATTTCCGGAAATACCGGGATGTACCGCCTGTGCGGGAACCAGCAGCTCGGAACCCCCCGGCTCCATCCGCCCTTCCGCAACCGTTTCATATTCGATCTCATCAGCAGTGGCGCAGATGCACCCTGCCGGGATCGTACAGGCAGTTTCGGCCTGTTTGCGTGAAAACCGCAGCATCCCGCTGGCGCGGCAGGCTTCCCGGCGGGAAAGCCCCCGAAGGGCGGCGTGCGCATCAAGCGTCTTGCCGGATGCGGTCGCGGGAAACGCCCCCAGACGGGCCTCTTCGATCTGTCCCGCGAGGGCGGAGAGCTGGACCGCCAGTGCGCGGAACCGGAAAGCCACATCCGAAGCGGGGTTGGGGCGGAAGCCGGTCAAACCAGCATAGGTCTCGGCCATCCTTTCGTAGTAATATTCCTGATCGTAGTTCATACAGTCACCTCCAACTGATAGTTCTGGTGTCCGGCTTCCAACCCGACCCGGACATGCAGCCGTCCTGCATCGGGGGAGAACTGGCAGTCGGCAGAGCGGACGCGCACATCGGGCATTGGTGCAAGGGCCTCCCGGCAGGCGGCGAGCGCCTTTTGGTTGAGGGAACCGCCCGCTCCGCCGAGCTGATGCAGCCGGCTCCCAAAAGTAGGGTCGTGCGGCAGGCTGCCCCTGCGGACCGCGAGCCGGAGAACCGCACGCTGGAGCAGCTCATGCGCACCGCTGACAGAAAGGGCGGAACCGTCGTGCCCGATCACCATATCCCCGTCGCGCAGTAAAACATCCAAAGAGACCTCCCCTTTCACACATAGTTGATATCAAGCAGGGTCAGCGTGGTGGTATAGCCGCCTTCCCCGAGGCGGTGCCGCACCTGCTGGACGAACAGCCCGCTTCTGGTGGTGTACCCATCATCCAGATTGACCCGGTCACCGAAAGCCGCCTCCAGCAGACCGGGACAGGTCGCGGTAATGACCAGCTTGCCCAGCATCGACCTTCTCACCCGCAGCCTGCCATCCAGCCAGCCGCCCTCGGTCCCCTCGCTGTATTCCGGCCCGGGGATCAGGCAGCGGATCCGCTGGATATTGAGCGTCGAAGCCTCCGGGTTGGTGTAGCTGTAGCTGTAAGCCCCATTGTTGTCCCGGATGAGAAATTTGCTGACCGGTGCATACCGGTTGTTGACCACCCGCAGGCTTGCGTAGTGTATCGCGTCCTCCCTGCGGTTGGAGATTTGCAGGGTTTTCCCGCGCGGCGGGTTGACGGTACAGATCACATCCCCTTCATCGTTGAGATAAGCGGTACCGCGCGCAGCACTGCGGCAGAAATTGGAGAACGCCTCCCATTCACTGGTGCCCTTGACGACCTGGTACTGGCTGAAAAACGGGTTGTCGACCCCGATGACGGTGGGAAATCCGTACGGGCTGAGATGGTCGGAGATGATCTCCCGCAGGTAGACATTGGTGTAGAGCTTGGGAACCGCCTCATTATCGAGGAGGAGAGCGCCCACACTGCGGGCCGCGATCTTGAGCCTGCGCCCCTCGTCGGTATGGGAAAGGCAGGTTTCATCGACCAGCCCATAGAACAGCCGCTGTTCCCCGTGAAAGAGGAGCAGACGCATCAGTTCGGTGTTCATCGCCTGCTCGCAGGGGAACACCGCCTCAAGCGACTGGGCGGGCGAATCGTAGGACTTGACCAGCTCGAACTCGACCGGGTGGTCAAAGGTGAAGGTGTCCTTCGCACCGTAAGCGATAAACCGCAGCTTTGCCGGATCGATCATTCCTCCTGCACCTCCTTGCGCTCGGTTTCGGTAAATTCGACCGCGTAGCTGAGGATTCTCCCATCCCCCTGGGCGGTATAGCTGAACCGGGAGACGACCGCCTCGAACTGTTGGCCGGTGGGTAGATAGAGCATACCGGATGCACTGTCATCACAGAGCCCAGCAATGGCACGCAGTTTGGCAGCGGCGGTGTCAGCGTTGGAGGTGTCGAACACCTCCCCTTCGCACCGCACGACCCGGCAGCGCGGGCCGAGCGGCTGGGAGAGGGTACCGTAAGCGGGCAGCAGATGCGCGGCGATATTCTGCACATATGAAACACTGATCCTGCGGGGATTGGGCTGGAAGGTATGGTTTTTATACTGTAAATTGGTCAAATAGAGTCCTCCTTTACCCGAAAGCGTCCATCTCGTTTGAAAGCGGATGCGGATACCGGCGCGCCTGGGTTTTGAGCCGGTCATTGACCAGCCCCAACAGATCGAGATCACCGCTGACGGGAGTACGGTAGGTCACCGAAACAGCGGTCTCGGAGCTGTCCGCCTCGGCCCCGTCAAATGCGAGGGATTCCCCCGGCCCGGCGGTTTCCCGAACCGAAAAGGCGAGCGGCTCGGGGAGCCGGCTTTCCTGCGTCATAGCAGGCAGCGCATCGGGAATCCGGGCTTCCGGCAGGGTAGTGGACAGCGCCTGCGGCTGCTGAGGGTTCCGAACCGAAGCATGGAAGCTTTGAGGCAGACCACCATCCGGGGCCGAAGCGGAGAGCAGCTGCGGCACCTCTGAACCGGAGATTTCCATAGAAAGGCGGCTTGGCTCACCGACCGGTCGGGTGGTGTCGAGATACATCCCCCATACCATTGGGACGTCGAGCTTTTCCGGGGTGGTGACCGAGGAACGCGCCTCGATGAATCTGGCGTAAACCTCGAGATTTTTTGCAAGGTCCGCATTGACGTTATAGCCGTTCAAACCGCACCCTCCTCACCGGAAAAACCCGCATTCACGCCGCACTCATCATACCAGACTTCCCCGCCGCCGTCCGGCTCAAAATAGAGCCGGACGAGGTCAGCGATCTGGCCGGCACTGAACCGGCGCAGGACCTCTTCGGGGGAACCGGCAGCATCCGGCCCATCGAGCGCCTGCCAGAGCAGGACCGCATTCCCCGCAACCGCCTGTTTCTGCCTGCCGGGAAGGTCCGCCCCTGGGAGATGTTCCAGCAGGCGTTCGGCCGCACCGGAAAACTGCAGCTCCTGCCAAGCGGAGCGGCGGCAGAACCGGAACGTCCGCCCCAGATAGGGGACAGAGAACCGGTTTTCGGGGAGACAACCGGCCCGGCTCAAAGTGCAACCTCCATCCGCGAGGAAGCAACTGCGGTGACCGTCTCATAGACAAGGTCGTTCAGACCGATTGCCTCATCGACGCCCGACCATTCGCATCCGGAATAGATGATCTTGCGGTCAGGGCGCACCACCACGATATTGAAGTTGGAAAGGTTGTGGAACCGGACTTCTGCCGCAGAGCCGCCGCAGATGACCACGCGGGAAAGCTCGATCAGGTACTTGACCCGCCCCCCAACCGTCCCGACCGGCTCATCCGAGCCGAACGCCTCGACGAACCGGCTTTCCCGGGAGGTTTTGGCCTTATAGCTCTGTGCGGCAGCGAGCCGCTTCCCGTCTACCTCGATATAGACATCCTTACTGGTAGGAAAAGAAACCAATGCCATACAGACACCTCCATTCAGATAGAAATTTCAGCCGAAATCACGATCTGGCTGATCTCGGGCGCGATTGAGAACGAGAGGGTTGCCACGCAGACCGACGGGTCCTTCGGGTGTGCGGCAACGACCGGGGGCAGAAAGCTGTCGATCACCCCTTCGAGACGCCTCGCCTCGAGTTCGACGGTCAGCTGGGACGCAATGCTCTCGCGGGTAGCGGAGGAATTTTTCATTCCCCGCAGGCGGGCGCGCACCGCGTACCGCAGCCCGGAAACCACCTCATCGACCGCGAGCACAGTAGAGACTGCGGAGAAGGTGCGGTCGGGCAGTCCGTCCGTGAGGGTGTGGGAGGTCACCGCCCGGATGCATTCGACCACACCACCCACCTGTTCAAACGGTGTGACCCCGGCAGCGAGCAGCATTCCCACCTGGCCATCCGAGAGGGAACCGTCGAAGGTGCCGGAGAAGGGCAGTTCGGCGCCGTTGTAACAGCCCGCGGCCCCTTCCCGCGCGATCAACGCGGCGAACGCGGCAGCGGTACGCAGGGTGCAGGACCCACCATCGCAGGCGACCGCCAGCCGTTCGCAGTTGAGCTGCCGGGCGATTGCGGCAGCGTCCTCCGGCTCGGAAACCGCGAGCACCCCGAACCGTTCCCGACCGGCGGTTCTGCATTCAGCGAGATGTGCAGCGAACGCCTCGCCGCCTCCATCCGAAACGACCACCCGGACCTCTTCGATCCCGGCAATTGCGTCGAACGCCTCCGCATAGTCCTCCCCGGCCGGAACCGCCCGCACCGGCGCACACCCCGCGTCAAGCAGGGCAAAAACCATCTGCTGGAGCGCGGAATTTTCGCCAAGCGCGGCGGCATCCTCCCGGGTATGGACGACTGTACAGCCTTGCGGCGCATCCGCACCGGCCTGCCCCACGGCGGCAACGGTCCTGACCGCGTTTCCGGAAGCGGCCGCGCGCACCGAGCTGCTGATAAATACGCCCGGCCGCATGGTATTTGGAATCTGGATCATAAAACCCCTCCTGTCATTTGATGTTTGCACGAATGATGATCCGGTCGAACGAGCCACTGTCGGGGTCGGCTCCGGCGAGTATCCCATCGAGTACAGCGGTAGCGGTCATGCAGAACGCATCGAATCCCCTATCGTACGAGATGGTCCCGCAGTGGACCTCCCGGATGCCGAGTTTTGGGACGAGCACCCCGCAGAGCAGCTCGAACACCTCATGGCAGCCGGGGGAATGGCCGGCCGGACAAAGAATATCGAACCGTAGGGTGAGCTGGATCTGGCTGCCGCCGGACGGGACCGAGGGAAATCCAACCCCGTCGATCCCGACAGCAAGCGCACATCCGCCCGGCCTGCGGTGGGATTCCGAGGGGAACTCCCCGGTCACCCTTACCCCATAGGGAGAGAACTGCCCGGCGAGCAGTTCAGCGAACTCCCGTTTAATGGATAAAAACTGTTCCATCGTCTACCTCCTGATCCGCAGGTTTGAGGGAAGCCCAGCGATAGACCGCCTCCCCCCGGAACCGGAATTCATGGCAGGTCACCACGAGATAGCGGGCTGTTGCGGTCTCGAGGATGGTGCCGCTCTCGACCAGTTCCCCACCCCCGTCAGGCGGACCGTAATAATAGAACTGACGGGGGTCCTCCCGTCCGAACCGGGAGTGGAGAACCGGCTCGCCGGTGCCGAGCTGGTTGGTATGCGGCCGGGGCTGGATGCAGGCGAAGAAGGAGAAGACCTCCCCATCCCGAACGATACGGACCGGCTCGCCGCACCGTTCGATCGCCCCGCGCAGCGCAGCGGGGGTCATCCTTCCACCTGCCAGAGACCGGCGAACCCGGGTTCGAGCAGGCCGGCAGCCCTGGCCAGCAGCAGGTCCCGCAGAGTACGCGCACCTGAGCTTCCTCCGTTCCCGCTTGATTCGGAGATCGAAATATCGCCGATCTTGAGGCTCTGCGCCTCTCCGCCGGAGGAAACCAGCGAATACTGATAAAAGGCTTCTCCCGCAGCGGCAAGCACCAGGCGGGGATCGTCTGCCGGTTCGGGGGCTTCACTTTCCGGAGGTGTCCCATCCCCCGCAGGCGGTTTCTCTCCCTCTTCCGGAGGTGTCCCATCCCCCGTGGGTGGTTTCTCCTCTCCCGCCGGAGATGTCCCATCCTCGACGGGGGGCTTTTCCTCCCCTTCCGGAGGCATTCCCTCATCGGGCTTCCCCTCTCCCGCCGGAGGAGATTCCCCCTCCGGCGGAACGATCGGCTTACGCATCGACTCGATCCATGCGGCAGCGGCTTCGCAAAGCGGAATCCATGGAGCAACGGATTCCTCGTCCAGCCGCGCGAACTGCGCAAACTGGCGGACAACCGGTTCCAACAGCATCAAAACCACCTCCTCACGCTTTGAGTTTGAGCACCTTACAGGCATCGGGAAAAATTTTTGCAAACCCGGAGGTCGCGGTAACAGCGGCACGTTCGAGCTGGGAGTCGATCAGGCGGTCGGCATCCACAGCGATCTCGCCCGCAGTGACCATCTCGAGCGCAAAATTTTTGTCCAGCGCAACGATGGTACCCGCAGGCACCGCCTTGGAGCGGATCACATTCGCGCCCAGCGGGGTGCCGACCATGCCGCTGCCGGTAAAGTTCAGCCCAGCGACCGGGTCCCGCAGCTCGGTAAGGGTCAGCAGCTTCTGCATCATGTCAGGGGAAGCAATCAGCGTATTCATCTGGAACTCATCGAAAGCCGACCAGAGGCTGAGCAGGTCGGCATAGGTGAGCGCACCTGCACCGGCGGTTTCTACCACCGCAGCCGGATTGTTGTTGGCATGATCCGGGCCGTCGCCGTTGATGAGCACATCGACCGCATCCGCGAGCTGGGCCTTGGTGATATAAGCGCCGATCTGCTTGAGGGTGACGGTGAACAGATCAATCCGCTGGAACCGGACAGCCTCATAGGAAGCAACAAGCATTCTTCCGCGCTTGACCATCTTCACGAGATTGTCCTTAAGTTTGACGACTGTTTCCGGAATCTCCGTCCCCTCTGCAACGACTTTTGCCTCCACATCATGGCCGGCAGCGGTGGTAATGGTGCGGTAGTCGAGCGAATTGATGACCGTCCGGGAGGCGATGATGTTGTTGATGGCAGCGGTTTCGTCCGCCCCCTGCATGACCGCGCGTGCGACATATTCGGGAAAGAGGGCGGCAGAATCGGCAGTGCTGAAAAACTTGGAGACGGGATCGCTGTTTGCACCGCTGACCCGGATATCGAACCGTTTGAGCTGGCGCTGGAAGGCGTCCATCCCGGCGAGATCGGTTCCGGCATAGTTTGCGGAAGGGTCAAGCTTCTCGAGCTGGGCGGAGAACGGCACACCGGACTTGTACATCGACTTGTCGAGTTTGATGTTCTGGTAATTCATACAAAAGATTCCTCCATTCAAAAAGTGGTGTCAGATACAGAACGCCTGATTGTCGGGCGCGGGTTTGGATGTCCCGCCGAGCTGTAGGCTGGGCGGGGTTCCCTGCATACTGGAAAGCCCGCGGCAGAAGGCTTCGAGCTGTCCGGCATCCATCCCTTTTGCGACCTCACCAACCGTACCGGCGGGGACCGAGGGCAGAGCGAAAGCGGCGAGCGCGACCATCTTGCGGCGGAGCCGGTCGAGACGTGCGCGGCCGTCCTCGGCGAGGGATTCGAGCGACCGCAACTGATCCGCGAGGGCGGCGGCCTGCGCCGGGTCGAGCAGAACCTCCTGGCCGCTTTCAAGCGCCTTTCGCAGCTGGCCGGGGTCCGCGGCAGAAAACTGCTTGGTCACCCCGGCGTTGCGCTGGGCGGGCACAGCTACGAATGACCATTCATACGCGTCGGTCGGCTCCTCCAGTTCCCGCCAGCACAGGACGCCGTTGTAGACCTCTCCAGGACGGTGCCCGCAGGGCTGATCGCGCAGATCAGCGCCGCAGACCGAGCAAAGCACCTTCCCCACTGCACACCCGACGCTGACCTCTTTTTTGATGCCCGCGTCAATCTCGAGAATCAGGTCCTCATTTTTGGGGCAGCGCACCATATACGCCCAGGCCCTTAACGCCCGATAAGGCTCGCCGTTTTCGACCACCCGTCCATCATCGGTCTCGACCGCTGTTTCGAAGATGCGGGCGGTCTGGTTCTGGCCTTTGGGGTCATGGTTGAAGATACCGGTTTTGCCGACGAAAAGCGAAGCGAGCTTCTGGAGCGCACCGGACGAAAACCGTTCCCCGTCGCGGTCAACCGCGTTATCGCAGAGCAGGAGCGAAAAGACATACACCTCATCCGCTTCCAATGCCCGCCTGGAAAACCGGTTGATCGCCTCGAGCTGGGCAGCAGATACCTCCCCACCCAAATTTTTCAGGATCAAAGCCTGTTTCATATCTGAGTTCCCTCCTTTTGGAGCTGTTGTTCGAGCTGGTCGGCCTGCAAATTGGTCAGACGGGCATTGGCGAGTTCCAGCTCGTCCTGTAAATTGATGTTGTCCCACGCAATCCCGGCTTCACAGGTATATCCCCGGAGCCGCAGGAAGAGGTTGCAGATTTTGAGGATCGCGGGTTCCACCAGCCTCCGGTAGCTTTCCAGCTCGGAGGTAAGGATGTCTGCCTGCTGGGCGCTCATCCGCTCGGTGGTAGACCAGTTCAGGCCGAGCAGGAAGGGCGGAATTCCCAGCTTGGCGACGATCTGTTCGAGCATCTGCCGCACCGGTATTTCGGTGTCGATCATCTGGTTATCAGCGCCGATCACCTTAATATCTACATCCCCGACCGCGACAAAATCCTTGATGTTGCCGGCCTTGCTGGAAGCCATCGCATCCCCCCACTCCCGAGCGATATTCCCGGCAATTTCTTTGGCATACGCGCGGTCGAGCGAACCGGCGCCGGGTTTGTAGGTGACCGCATACCGCAGGTTGGCGATCCGCTCAAAGTTCTGTCCCATCGAAGCATAGATTTTCATGAGCACATCGCAGACGAACGGCAGGCCGCTCAAAATCGACTCTCCGCGCAGTTGGCCGGCAGGTGGATTAAGCGCGGAACAGACGATCAGCTGCGGATAGGGCACCGGGACGGGGACCGCCCCATTTCTGGCGGCGCAGACCCGCACCTCAAATGGCGACTCCCCCTCCTGGAAATGCAGGTTGCGCACCGAGGCGTTGTAAAGCCCGGCGATCGACTCCCCGTCGCGGGAGAGGACGATCTCGCCGGCCGCATTGCCATAGAGGAGCAGGCTGTCGAGATACTGCCGTAAAAACGCCTCAAACCCCTGGGACATACCGCCCACCGGAACCTCTCGGAACAATTGTTCCAGTTCGGCCTGCGCGCGGGGATTCGAGCAAACCGGCCTGCACCCACCGGTGAGCCGTCCGATCTTGTCGATTGCCGCATCGACCACCGGGATCGAGCGGCGCAGCCCGTCATAGACTGCGCAGTCCCGGGTGTAGAGGGGGAGCATCCCGTTCCAGGCGGCGCATGGCTCCCGCGCGGTTTGAACAGAGCGCGCCGCCTCCCCTCTTTTCCACAGGTTGGAAAATTTCAATGAGAAATCCCTCCTTACCTAAAATAATGGAACCCCATTCTGCATCTGGCGAAATTCACCATGGATTCCCTTGCCTTTTTTAAGCCTAGATCAAACAGTTCGCCAGCCTTTGCACCTGCTTCAGAGAAGATACTTTGCGCCTGGCTGGCTATACACGCTGCTGTGTCAGCCCCCGCCGCGGCTGCACGCGGCGAAGAAAGCGCCGCCCTCCGGCTCGTCGAGGACGGTAGCAGCGAAATACCGCATATCGTCCATCGCATGGTCATGCTCCTTGACTGGACAATCCCGACCGGCGCGGCCATCCCAGCGGTAGAGGGAGAACTCCCGGATCAACCCTTCACACCGGCGGGAAAACCGGAGTTTCCCCTGTTTGAGCAGGCTTCCGACCAGCCGGATGCCATCAGCGACGCTATTTTTGGCGGGGATGACAAAAAACCTTCCATGCCTGCGGATGCAGGCGATAAAGCTGGCGGCCGACGGGTCGACGATCACCGCCTCAACTTCCCGCGTACCAGCAAGCGACTCCAATGCCTGATAATATTCCTCATCGGTCATCTGGCGCCCTTCCCTGCGGGAGTCATAGTAGAACTCGTCCAGCCGATACCAAACCCCATCCCTCTCCCCCCACAGCCCCATGGAAGTGGGGTTGACGGTGCCATAATCGCAGGAGAGGAAGAACCTGCGGCAGGCAGGCGGCTGATCGAACAGATGCACCGCAGGATCAAACATTGGGTAAACCGCCCCCTGCGCAGCGACCCATTTCCCCAACACAAACCGCTCGTAGAAACTGCCTGAATAAAGGGATTCATAGCGGGCGAGCACCGCAGGAGAAAGGGACGGGTTATCGCGCATGGCAAAATGCAGATAGAGGGCGTTCCGGGCCTCTGCGCGGCAGATCCATTCGGTATAAAACCAGTGAGCCGGGTGCTCCGGGTTGCAGCTGAACCAGAACCGCGCGCCTTCCACCGAACATCGGGCGAGCGCCTGTTCGACGAACGAACGGGGCATCAGGGCGACCTCGTCGAACAGCACGCCGGCGAGGGTGGCCCCCTGGATGAGAGCGGCGCTTCCTTCATCCCTTCCCCCAAACAGGTAGAACCGGTTGGACCGTCTGCCGCGGGAGATTTCGATGTATCCGTGTGACGGGTGGTCTGCACACCGGAATCCCAGCTCCCCCAGACAGGCGGTCAGAGGCGTGACGAGGTTACGCCGGAGAGAAAGGACAGTGCGCCCGCAGAGGGCGAAACTCTGGCGGTCGAAACAGGCCATCGCCCAGCTAACGAACCCGACCGACAGGCAGAAGGTCTTACCGCTGCGCACCGCCCCATCGCAGATGACCGCACAGCATCCGGCATGAGGGCTGTCTGGATGCCACCAACTGATGGCGGCGAGCTGTTTCCGGGAAAACCGTTCAATCTTCACGCCCCTGCTCCCCTTTCGGCCCCGCGAGCGCATTTGCCGAGCGGGAGAGTGCATCGAGCAGCGGAGATTCGGCTTCCCCGCCTTCCCCCTCCAACCCGGCGAGGAGGGAGAGCGCTTTCAGCCGGTCGAAGAATTTCAGCTCAACCCCTCCGCCCTTGGGGTACTTTACCTCTGAGAGATGAAACAGCAGATCGGGCGGCAGCGGGTCTGCCCCATCCGCCAGCTGCACCTCTTCCCGACCGTACCCAGCCCCGAGGGCGAGCCGTTCCAAACCGGACCTTGCGCGTGCCGCAGGGGCACAGAAGGCAAGCGCCTTTGTCAGCCGGGCGATTCTCCTGCGTAGGCCGTACTCCCCGAGCAGCAGACATGCGGTGCGTGCGGGATCGCCGTCTATCGGGATACCAGAACGCACAGCAGCCTCTTCCGGCTCGAATCCACGTGCCACAAAGATGCAGAATAATTTTTTTGCCTGCACCAGATCAACCTGATCCGTAACCATCAACTCCTTTCACCCCTCCGTCCAAAAACGAAAAAGGTGCAGAAAAACTGCACCTTTCAAAAAAATTTTAAAAAAAAGAGTAAAGAAACGAGGATTAAAATACGAATAGTATTTTAATCCTCGTTTCAAACAAATTGTTATAAAAATTCGAACGGTGTGTACATCCCCGCGAATCCGGGGAATGCCTCGAACACTCGATCCCATAGGCATGGAAGCTGCGAAGGGGGACACCGCCCGCCGTTTTACACCATGGAAACTTTGCCGCGCTGGGACGCACGCCGCCAGACGGAAGGCAGCAGCAGGGTCAGCATGGGGAAGATCTCGAGCCGGCCAAAGAGCATGTCCATCGTCAGGACGAGCTTGCTCAGGCCGGAATAGGCTGAAAAATTCTCCATGGGGCCGACCGCACCCAACCCCGGCCCGATATTATTGAGGCAGGAGAGCACAGCCGTGATGTTGGATTCGAGCGAAAAATTATCCTTGGAGATGACTAACAGGGAAACCACCCCGATCAGGCAGTAGAAGGTCATATAGACGTTGACGCCATGCAGGGTATCCTCCCCGACAACCTCCTGATCCATCCGTACCAGGTTGACTTCACGCGGGTTAATCATCCGGCGGATGGTCTGTCTGGCATTTTTGAGAAGGAGCAGCCCGCGCGAGACTTTGATACCGCCGCCGGTCGAACCGGCGGATGCACCAATGACCATCAAGACGACAAGGATGGTACGAGAGAACTCAGGCCAGAGGTTGAAGTCGGTGGTAGCGAACCCGGAGGTGGTCATAATCGACGCGACCTGGAAAAAGGCGTGATGTAAGGCATCCCCAAAATCCCCATTGAAGAGCGGCAGTGTATTGTATCCGATCAGCAGTGTAGCCGCCGTCACGATGCCGAGATAGGCACGCAGCTCTTCATTGAAGAACACGCGGGAAAATTCGCGGAGGAGCAGCAGGTAGTAGATGCTGAAATTGATTCCGAAGAGCACCATAAACACAGCGATGATATTCTGCTGCAAAAAGGTATAACGCACACAGCTATCGTTCAGCACTCCGAACCCTCCGGTTCCAGCAGTACCGAACGAGATGCAGACGCTGTCGAAGAGCGGCATACCGCTCAGGAGGAGCAGCCCCATCTGGACCACCGTCATGACACAGTAGATCGCATAAAGGATGACTGCGGTCTTGCGCATTTTGGGGGCGAGCTTGCCAACCTCGGGGCCGGGGCTTTCGGCACGCATGAGGTGAAGTGAGGAGCCAGACCCCTGTGCCATCGGCAGGATGGCGAGCAGGAAGACCAGAACGCCCATTCCGCCCAGCCAGTGGGTGAAGCTGCGCCAGTAGAGGAGGCCATGCGGCATCGCTTCCACGCTGGTTAAAATGCTTGCGCCGGTGGTGGTAAACCCGGAGACGGTTTCAAACAGCGCGTCGATAAAATGGGGGATCTCACGGCTGATGAAGAAGGGCAGCGCCCCGAACACCGACATCACGATCCAGACCAGGGCAACAATCACCAGCCCATCCCGCGCATAAAAATGGCGTTCTTTGGGCTTGAGGAAAAAGCTCGCCGCACTGACCACGAGCAGCAGCAAAATAGCGATCAAGAAGCCGTAAACAGCGCTTGATTCCCCGCGGGCCAGCGAGATCGCCAGCCCCGGGAGCATAAACAGGGCCTGAATCCGGAGGATATACCCCAGGATATAGGCCAGCATCCGATAGTTCATCCTTTCATCCCCCCTGGATCAGCTCCGGTTGGGGTCGGTGGTGCCGTAGGTATTGGCGGGGACCGGCCCATCCAAAAAGATGTCATTGAGGTCTTTATACAACCTGTCCGAGGTGGTGACAACAACGACCGTATCGTTCAGTTCGATCGTGTCATTACCCCTTGGGATGATAACCTTCCCATACCGGGTAATGCAGGCGATCAGGATTCCCTTTTTGAGCTGGATCTGGGCAAGGGTTTCCCCGAGATGGCGGGTGGTGGCGTTGGCGCGGAACTCGAGCGCCTCTACCATGTCATCCACCAGCCGGTGCAGGGTGAGCACCGAACCGCCGCTGGTGTTCTGCATCGCCCGGACATACCGCACGATGTCATTGGCAGTGATCTGTTTTGGGCTGATGACGCAGTCGATCCCCTTATCGCGGAAGACCTCGGTGTATTCGGTGCGGTTGATCTTGGTGACCACCTTGGGCACGCCCAGATGGTTGGCATACATCGAAACGATCAGGTTTTCCTCGTCCATATCGGTAAGGGTAACCACCGCATCGGTTTCACGGATTCCCTCTTCGAGCAGGACCTCCTGGTTGGCGCCCGCCCCATGGATAATGGTGGCCTTGGGGAGCATTTCAGCGAGTTCGAGGCAGCGTTCCCGCCGCTGCTCAATGATCTTGACCGCGACCCCGGCGCCGAGCAGGCTCATAGCGAGGTAATAGGCGATCCGGCTCCCGCCGATAATCATGACATCGCGGACCTTGTGCGTCACCAGCCCCAGATGTTTGATCAGGGAGGTCAGCTCATGGGAAGGGGCGGTGACATAGATTTTATCTTTTTTCTGCAAGCAGAAGTTACCGTCCGGGATATAGGCTTTCCCTTCCCGCTCGACCGCGCAGACAAGCACGTTGACCTTGGCGATTTTATAAAGCTCGGAGAGCTTCTGCCCGTCGAGCAGGCCGCCCTCGCGCAAAATCAGTTCAACGATCTCCACTTTTCCCTTGGCAAACGAGTCCCGCCGCAGGAACGACGGGAACTGAAGCAGTTTAAAGGTTTCTCTTGCGGCCGCGAGTTCGGGGTTGATGGTCAGGCTCAACCCCAGTTCTTCCTTCAGGAAGATCAGCTGTTCCGCATATTCGGGATTGCGGACGCGGGCAATCGTGTGCGCATCCCCGAGCTTGCGCGCAACGATGCAGCAAAGCATATTCAATTCATCCGCAGAGGTTGCCGCGATCAGCAGATCACAGTTTGCAACATTTGCCTGCTTCTGTACTTTCAGGCTTGCGCCGTTGCCATGCACGACCATGACGTCGAGCGTCTCGACCGATTCCTGCAAAACGTCCTTATTGCTGTCGATGACTACGATGTCGTGCCCTTCTTTCGAGAGCTGTTTGGTCAGATTGTAGCCCACCTTGCCATCGCCTACAATTACAATCTTCATCCGTTGGGCCTCCCATTCAAGCTGCGGATTCCAGGTCCGCATTCCTGTCATTCAAACGGTTCCAGATAACACGTTTATAGTAGCACGTAATTGTGAAAGATACAAGGAAAATCTTTATCAGGCAGGGCTGGGAGGGCGGTTCCCCCTGAAGAGGCTGATACAATTTTGAAAAAGCGGTTGCTTTTGCCGCATCGGCCGGATTGTTCCCAGAGGGCGGAAAGGCACAAGCGACCTGCATCATCCCAAAAAAGAACCTGTGAAAAAGGCGCTTGGAAAAGCACCTCTTTCACAGATCTGGGCAGGTTTCATCCAATATTGGTTTGTTCCCCTTACTCCTGGGATTCAACGTTTTGACGAAATTGCTTCTCTCTATACGAAATGTAAAATTTGTTCCAGCTATAAACCGCAAGGCTGTAGGCTTGCTCAAGCAGCCGTACCGACTGTGGCGTGGTCAGGCTGGCGTAGGTTTTCCGCCCCTGTTCGAGCCGGTTGAAGGGATCGAGAGAGAGGGTGTAGTTTTGCCCAAGAAACTGAGCAGTCCAGACAAGCTGGGAGGTTTGGGAAAGGGCGAGCGCGGGGGAAGGCACCGTATTTTCATATTGGGAGTTGGTGGAATCGACCCAGAAAAAGAGGGTGACCCAGCCCGCCGCCATGAGGGTCAGCAGGAAAGATACAAAAAACAGCCTAAAATCCTTTTGATTTGTCATTCTTTTTCACATCCTTAACGAGTAGTAGCATCTTTACGAGAAGGGGCATTCCGCCTGCGGGGGGCTGTCACTTCGACGCAGGTTCGCTGGCAGCCAGCCCGAAGAGAACACTTGCTATTCCTCCGCCTGCTCCATATTGGCAAGGAGCAGTTTGGCGAGCGAATTGCCGATCAGCTCTGCGGAATAGATGCTTTCATCGAGGGTGTTTGCATTGGAGCCGATCTCGAGCAGGAGTGACCCAGTGGTCAGGTCCATGTTATACTTGCGGTAGCAGAAGAAAATCGGGCGGGTGAGTTGGGGATAGTCCTGCTCGACCGCATCCTGCAAAGAAGCTGCAAACCGCAGGTTCTGCCGCCATTCGGGAACGCCCATTGTGCCGTCCTCGCATCCGGTGATAATCATGAGCTGGGCGGCTTTGCGGCCGTTGATCTCGACCACCGGCTTGACGATCAGGTCGGATTCCCGCTGGATCGCATCCCGATGCACATCCAGCGCGATCTTGATGGTCGGATATTTTTCCAGATAGGACTTGATCGTCTCGGCGCTGCGTTCATAGGAGCCATTGTAGGAGGGGTAGTCGTGCTGGGTGGTGTCGTGCACAACCCCGATCCCCGCATCGGACAGTACCTGCTCCAGGGCATTGCCCACAGCCACCATATTTTTGTGGTTATCGGTATCCCGCCAGGTGTTCCGCGTGTCGTAGGTTTCGCTGTCATACGGCTCATAGCTTTCGGTAGCATGGGTGTGGAAGATCAGGACCTGCGGCGCGTCGGTCCGCTCGAGGGTGAGGTTCATCCCCTGCTCCATGATCTCTACGATCTCACTGTCCGGCTCGTCGGTATAGTTGCGCAGTTTGCCAGCGCCATACCGCAACAGGTTTTTCGCGGTGCCGGCCATATTCTCCTGCAATAGCGTCCCGCGATATTCCTCTGGTATTTCGGGTGGGGGGTCCTTTGCAGGGGAAGGGTCGGTGACGACCGGTTCCTCTTCCTCATTCACAGAGGGACTGGGCTGGCTCGACGCAGGCGGGGGTTCCAAATCCGGGTTTTCCTCGTCCGGCCAGTCAGAGATGTAAGGCTCTACCTCCGATTCCTCTCCCTGGGTTCGATATTCCTGATCGAGCCTGTCCCGAAAACGGGATTCCAAAAGTTCGATCGAGCCTTCCGGCATGTTGACCATTGCGGAAAGCAGAGCGGCCTGTTCGGGCAGCCTGCTCAGATCGAACGGAGACATCCGGAGTGCTGCCAGGGAAAGGGGGATGACGAAGATTGCAGTCATAGCCGCCGGGAGATACCGACGGCGAATGCGTCCAGACCGTTTCAGCTTGACCGCCTCCCCACAACCGAGTTCAAAAATCAGATTCCCTTCATCTTATGCGGGGAGGGGCAGGAATTATGCCGCTGCATCCGGGCTTCCCTTCCGGGCAGGCTGGTCAAAAGGCCGGATGGCCGGTGGGACAGAGCATGGTCAGGAAACCAGATAACTGATCTCCTCGAGCGAGAGCTGGGGCTGCAAAGCGGCGTTGAGGGCCAGCGAGAGATGTTTGGCGCCCCGCTCGATGAGGGCGTCGACGTCGCGGGGAGTAACCATCATGGCGCGCGCTTCCTCCGGGACACGGGATTCGTCCTCGCATCCGAGCAAGCCGCAGACGAGGGTGCCGCCATCGACGACTGTAGGAATTCCCAGCGAGAGGACCGGCACACCAAGCGACTGACGCGAAAGCTCCTTGCGGGCATTCAGCACACCCGATCCGGGGGAGATGCCGCTGTCCGAAAGCTGGATGGTGCATCCGAGCCGTTCAGGGGAACCGGCGGCCAGCGCATCGACCGCCACCACAGCCGCCGGGGAGAGATCGCGGACGATCGAAAGGATGATCTCGCCGGTTTCAATGCCGGTCTGCCCGAGCACGCCGGGAGCGATTGCCGCGACCGGCCGCAGCCCGGAGAGGCCGGTCTGTTCGGCGAGCTGGGCCGGGATATGGCGGGTAGCGAGTATCTGACGGACGGTCAGCGGGCCGAGCGCATCGGGTGTAATCTGTGCGTTCCCCAGCCCCACTACCAGCACCATCCCTTCGGGCGGCAGCATCCTGCGCAGTTCCTCCGCGAGCAGATGGGTCACCTCATCAGCAGGATTCACCGGACCGCCGATCGGCGGCATCCCGACAGTGACATACCGCCCGACCGGCTTACCGAGCTGCTTTGCGGCCTGCTGGCTGGTGATCTCGACAGCAGTGACCCGAATCCCCTCCTGCTCCCGTTCCGAGCAGGAAACGCCGTCCGGCAGCCTGTCCCGGAATGGCGCGGCCGATTCGACCGCGAGATCGGTTCTGAAAAGATGCATACATATTCCCCCAAACTGTGATAATCCAATATAAATTTCCTTGTTCGGTTGTAAAACCGGAAGGGTTGGTGTATATTATAAAGGAAACGCTGAAAAAGGATGCTTTTGATTCTTTTTAGCCCGCGGCGATCCCGCCCAGGGGGCTGTTGCAAACGGCCTTGTTTCATGATAATACAATCAAAGTACGCGAAACAAACGGTTTTTTACCAGGAAACACAAAAACAAAGGATAGGAGACAAGATGGCAAAACGAAAACTGGGGCTGAAAATACTCGCTGTCGGCATAGTGATATTGTTGGTTGCGCTCCTGCTTTTATTCAATACCAACTCGATCTGGGCGCTGGTGACGCTTGGAGCATCAATTCTACTCAACGCCATCGGCTTGACGATGGTGATTGCGAAATAAAGGGGATACTTCCAATGGATTATCTACATCGCACATGGGCGGAGATCGACCTGGACAGCATCCGTCACAACTTCCGGGAGCTGAAAAAGCGGCTTTCGGGAAGCTGCCTGACAATGGCGGTAGTCAAGGCGGACGCCTATGGACACGGGGACGGATTTGTCTCCCGCACGCTGCAAGCGGAAGGCGCGGATTGGTTTGGCGTTTCCAATATCAACGAGGCGATCTCGCTGCGCCGTCAGGAGGTCAAAAAGCCGATTCTGATTCTGGGGTTCACCCCGCCCGAGCTGGCCGGGGAGCTGAACCGGCTGAACGTCTCCCAGACAGTTTATTCGCCTGATTACGCGAACGCCCTCTCGGAAGCCGCCCAGCGGCAGGGTGTCCGGGTTGACTGCCATATCAAGGTGGACACCGGCATGTCCCGGATCGGCTTTTATGCCCAGCGGTCGCAGGCCGCACAGGCTGCGGAGGAGATTGCACAGACCTGCTCGCTCCCGGGGCTTTCCTGCACCGGTATCTTCACCCATTTTGCCTGTGCAGACGAGTACAATCCGGACAGCGCTGCCTATACCAGAGGACAGTTCCAGGCGTTTCTGGATACACTCAAGCTTTTGGAGACGAGGGGAATTCATTTTGCGCTCCGGCACTGCTGCAACAGCGCGGGAGCGCTTGCCTATCCGGAGATGCATCTGGACATGGTGCGGCTCGGGGTGGTGCTCTATGGGCTGAACCCGTCCGCAGAATGCGCCGGGATGGCAGCTCTTCGTCCGGCGATGTCTCTCTATACGACGGTTACAATGGTCAAAGAGCTGGAGGAAGGGGTTGCGGTCAGCTATGGCAGACGGTATGCCGCAGGGGAAGGTGGCCGGACGATCGCTTCGATCGCGGTCGGATACGCGGACGGATACCGCCGCAGCTTCACCAACCGGGGCAGAGTGCTGATCCATGGGCAGTTCGCGCAGGTAACAGGGGCGGTCTGTATGGACCAGATGATGGTCGACGTGACCGGGATTTCGCAGATACAGACGGGCGACCGGGTGACGCTGCTCGGCGCGGACGGGGAAAACCGGATCACACTGGATGATTTTGCGGCGGTGAACGGAACGATCAATTATGAGGAATGCTGCCTGATCGGGCGGCGGGTTCCGCGTGTTTACATAGAGGGCGGCAGAGAGTCCGCGGTGGTCGACTATGTGGTCGCGCCTCTGTGACCCCGCCTGCATAGCGGGCATAGAACGGAGCCACACTGAAATTGTTTGAAAAATCGAAAATCTGGAGGCATGGATATGGACAGCAGGGTCAAACACTTTTTGGAGGAGATCAAGGGCAAACGGGTGACCGTGATCGGCATAGGCGTAAGCCATTCGGACCTGATCTTCCGTCTGAACGACTGGGGCGCAAAGGTCACCGCCTGCGACAAGCGCACCCGGGAACAGGTAGGGCAGGCGCTTTGCAGCAACTTTGAAGCGCAGGGGATCACCCTGCACCTTGGCCCCGACTATCTGGAGGGGATCGACGCAGACATCGTCCTGCGCACACCGGGCATGAAATTCCATCTGCCGGTCCTGGAGGAGCTGCGCAAAAATGGCGTCGCCGTGACCAGTGAGATGGAGCTGTTTTTTGAACTCTGTCCCTGCCGGACGATCGCGGTGACCGGCAGCGACGGTAAGACCACCAGCACCACCCTGATTTCCGAGATTCTGAAAGAGGCGGGATACCGGGTGCATCTGGGCGGCAATATCGGACGGGCACTGCTGCCGGACATTGAGGATGTGCGGGAAAATGATTTTGCTGTGGTGGAGCTTTCGAGTTTCCAGCTAATCTCGATGCGGCGCAGCCCGGACATTGCGGTTATTACCAACATCACCCCCAACCATCTGGATATGCACAAGGACATGCAGGAATATGTGGATGCGAAAAAGAACATCTTCCAGCATCAGGGGGCGTTTTCCCGGACGGTTCTGGGGGTGGACAACGACCTTGCCGCATCGTTCGTAGGGCAGACGAGGGGCCAGACATTCGAATTCTCGACCGAACATCCGGTAAGGTCGGGGGCATACCTTGGCGGGGACGGTATTCTCTATATGTCAATCAATGGAGAGGCGCAGAAGGTCATCCACGCGAGCGACATCCGGATTCCCGGCCGGCACAACATCAAAAACTATCTTGGGGCGATCTGTGCGGTCTGGGGATACGTGGATCGCGAAGCGATTTATAATGTGGCGACCGAATTCGCGGGAGTGGAGCACCGGATTGAGCTGGTGCGGGAGCTGGACGGCGTGAGATGGTACAACGACTCGATCGCCACCACCCCGACCCGTACGATGGCAGGGCTGGCCGCGTTCGACCAGCGGCTGATCCTTCTGGCTGGCGGCTACGATAAGAAAATCCCGTTTGAGCCGCTCGCCCCCAAACTGGCGGAGAAGGTCAAGCTGCTGATCCTGACCGGCACCACTGCTGACAAGATCGAAGCGGCAGTCAAAGCCTGCGGCAGCTACGACCCCGCACAGCTCAC
>Ga0137306_100549_pt1 | contig 50598 bp, 47 predicted proteins | sample Inofroosms_March_FD_97187 | JGI IMG/M metagenome (GOLD analysis project Ga0137306, IMG submission 97187) | Mouse cecal microbial communities from Vienna, Austria - N-Acetylneuraminic and N-Acetylglucosamine D2O microcosms_March | ecosystem: Host-associated > Mammals > Digestive system > Large...
TAATATTTTTCTGTAGCTTATTTAATTTATGTACACTTCCTGATGGGAAGATTCAGGCTGGCGTTGTCTTATATAGGGAAGAACTTTGCACGAATGCATTATTGCGTCCGTGCTTTTTTTATGCACACGGGCACCCAGAGGAAGATTGTCAGCATACGCTGACGGGTGCCCGGCGCGCGAGTAGGTGAGAAGGGCATTCCCTACTCGATTGCAAAACAGGCATTCCCCCTGTCAGACAGCCATGCCGCAGGGAAAAGGAGGAAAAATTACGCAAAAGGAAATAATTGAAATGAAAGCGCTTGTACAGCTTACAGGGTGTGAAAAATACTACAGGCTGTCACAACTGAACCTGCTCGATGCAGGTTCAAAAAGAACGAAACTCTTTAACAGGGCGGTGAAATACCTGGTAACAGACCTGATCCATGAGGGACAGTTTATTCAGAAAGAAACCGTCCTGCCCAGACTGGAAACGTATTTTGAGCAGGAATATGCGCCCGAAGACTTTGCGTGTGCAAAGGAATGTGAGGTGGAAAGACAGGCGGATTACAGGAAGCTTGAACGGTTCGTGGCATTCCTCGCGCAGAACAGGCAAAAGCTCGTTCAGAAAAACATACTACAGGATGTCCGGTATCCTGTCAGTGTAAACAGTCACAGCTTTGGGGCGGTCAGGTGCAGGATTGACCTTGTGTTCGAGGACGAAAACGGCAGTAAGGAAGCCGTCATCATAAGCCCCGGCAGGCCCGTCTACAACAGCCGCGCAAGGCTTGCGGAAAGGAAACCGGAAAACAGCCCGGAGCTTCTTGCAGTACAGTGCGCCTTAAAATGCAGCGGAATTGACTGTGACAGATCTTCCATTTACTACATGGGTGGAAGAAATGACACAAACGGGGCATATCCTGAATTTACACGCCTTGACAATACCATCTCCATCAGCAACGACATCCTGTCCCGGACAGATACAAATTCCCTTATGGGAATAATGGATAAACTCATGTCCGGCATGCAGAAAAAAGACTGTGAAAAATGCAAGTTCGTGGGAATATGCCGTTTTGAAACAAACAACAGCAGCACAGACTGTGATGACAGTTTAAACAGAACCGATGACAAATCCGTGCCCTCCGATGTCAGACTTACAGAGAAACAGGAAATTATCCGGAATTTCAGGGATGGGGTAATGCGCGTTATTGCCATTCCCGGTTCGGGAAAGACGTTTTCCCTTGTACAGAGATTGATAAGGCTCATACAGCAGGGCGTCCCCCCGGAGAAGATCCTGTTCGTGACATTTGCGAACAAGGCAGCAAGGGAGATACAGAAACGGGTGTCCATGCAGGTCTGCACAGTGAAAAAACCGAATATAACAACCTTCAATGCCCTTGGAATGAAAATACTGAGGGAAAATGAGGATACCGCCGGGAAAGTGACGCTGGCCACAAAAATCAGGGTAACGGAGCTCATACTTGAACTTCTGTCAGATGAAAGGACAGGGGAGATTGCAGACTGTTCCTACGAGAACGTGCTTGGCGAGTACGGTATTGTTGAAAAGCTGCGTTCCGCAATTGAGGATATTCATAAAAACGGCAAGGATTTATATCTCGCAAGGCAGCGCCGGAAAGATGGCAGCATGGATTATTCAGGCATTCTCCGTTTCTATGACATATACACGGAGGAGACGGGGAAACGAAATCTGATCACTTATGATGAACAGATTTCAAAAGCACTGGAGTTGCTGAAATGTAATCCCGAAATACTTAAATACTACGGCGCAAAATGGGATTACATCATGGCGGACGAGTACCAGGACGTTTCAAAAACGGATGCGGAGCTTTTGTATTTGCTGACAGATGCAGGAAAGGGAAACCTGATGTGCGTCGGCGACACGGACCAGGCAATATATGCATTCCGTGAGAAGGACTGCGGGAAAATGCTGTACAGCCTGCCGGTAAGATACCCCGGATGCAGGACCGTGTTCATGAACGACAATTTCAGGAGCGCGGAAAAAATCCTGAAGGCGAGCAGCCTGCTGATTGCAAACAACCCGGGCAGGATGGAGTGCGGGATAAACGCCCACAGGCCGGAAGGCAGCCGTCCCGTATTTAAGGGAAGGTACAGAATGGAGCAGCTTCCGGGAATCATACGGCAGCTTATTTTAAAAGGCTACTGCCCGGGCGACATCGGAATCCTTGCAAGGTATAACAGGACGCTGTTCCATGCATCAGACATACTGAATGCGCAGGGAATGCTGTCACAGTCGCCAAAGACATACCTCAGGGAGAACCCGGTATTCATGATGGTTTACGACCTGCTCAACCTGTATTATAAAGGTTTTTCCGACGGCAGGACAGACAGCTCCCTTTACAGGCTGTACCTGTCATGCCACGCGGAGGGACTTTTACATAAGAAGGAACACATGAAGAACCAGACACTGTATGACAGCCTTCTGGCATCGGGGGACATTTTTCCGATAAATTTTGACAGCATAGCGGCTTGCCTGCCGTACCAGTGCGACAACCCGGACAGCAGCGGCCATATGGCGGTCATGGGAAAGATCTTCCATGCCATGTATGAGGTCAAGTACGGCGGACACGCGCCAGACAGGGCGGTAGAGAGGATAGCGGGAATATTGTCCGGCAGACGGATACCGCACGCTGCCGACGACATTGTGAAAATCATATATGAAGGCGGAATAAAGAATTTCCATGAGCTGTTTACCTGCATGGGACAGATGATCATGTATTCCGATGACAGAAAAGCAGATTGGTTTACAAGGCCAGACAGGCTGAACCTTCTCACAGCACATGAGAGCAAGGGGCTGGAATTTCCCGTGGTCATCATACTAAACTGTGAGGAATTTGTCAGGGATACTGACGAAAGGAAACTGTTTTATGTCGCCATGACTAGGGCGCAGAAGGAGCTTATCATGGTGGAGACGGATTTAAAACAGTTTGAAATGAAAAACGAGCTTGCAGGATGCATAACCGCATGCTGAGCAGCCGCATGGCATATAAAAAGGAGCGATAAAAAATGACAGACAGGACGATGAACGGGATACCGTTAAATGAAATATGGGAACAGCTTGGTGCGGAGTTCCCGCAGGAGGACATCAGGAAACATCCGACAACCAAAATGGATTATGTTTCCGTGGAAAAAGTCGAAGAAAGGCTCAATAACGTGGTCGGTATGGGAAACTGGAATTTTTTCACAGACCCGCCGCAGATATGTCGTTTCGGAATAGAAAACCATGAAAGCTGCGTGGTGAGCGGGAGGCTTGTCCTGTATGATGACAACAGAATTCCAATCGTGCGCAGTACCTGCGGCGCGGCGGACATCATATACCCCAGGGATTCGGACAGGCCGACATCAGTTGCCAATGCCCTAGACTCCGCGGTGCAGGATGTTTTTAAGCGCTGCGCAAAGCGATTTGGCATCGCCAGGAAAGAAAAAAACGCCATGCACGCAGATAAAGGCAATGGGCAGAACAGGACTGAAAAACTGATGAAGGTTACTTTCCTCGAGGCTTTCCGGGCACTCCCGAAAGGGGGTGCAAAGTCGAAAGTCACATATGGGGAGAAAACACTTGAGATGGTCATCTGGTCAAAAGAATGGGAAGCCCTGCAGAAAAAGTACGGCGACAGCTTCCGTGTAGGAGGCAGGCTCAATGAAATTACTTTTTATGGCGTGGAAAAAGAGTACCGGGGGACGGTTCAGCTTGAATTTGTAAGGCTGCCGGACAACGGCGGGAAAGGAGCGGCATAAAAATTATTGTTGATTAAATACATTTATTATGGTATGCTTTCAGCGTAATTTTAATTAATTTATGTAGTCCTGTTTTCAGGACAGCAGCCAGAAGGCAGTAACATGGGTGATTTAGGCACTGATGCATTTTTGCATTGGTGCCTTTTTTGCACACGGGCACCAATGTGAAAAACCATATATGGAAGTTTTTTACATATGGAATATGTCAGCTAAGGCTGACGGGTGCCCGGCGCGGCGAGCAGTGGAGAAGGACATTCCCCTACTCAATTACCCAAATTTAAAAAGGAGGAGAAATTCGCCAAAAGGCAGCAAAAAAGAGGAAAAATAAAAAAGGAGAAGATTAAATTATGGAATTTACAACTTTTATGGAACTGGTAAGGAACGAGGCTGAAAAAAGGGTATGCGGCGACTGCAGTGTGCAGCTTGTCACAACAATAAAAAATAACGGTATTGTATTAAATGGAATCACGATCTTACAGGATGGATGTAATATCTCCGCAATCATTTACCTTAATGACCATTATGAAGCATACCGGAACGGTACAGCCACTATTGGCATAATAACCGACACTGTCATGGACACATATGAAAAGAATAAGATCGACAGAAGCATTGACATGGGTGATTTCTTGAATTATGCATCCGCAAAGGAGCGTATTGTGTATAAGCTGGTAAACACGGAAAAGAACAGGGAGTTACTGGAACACATACCCCATGTACCGTTCCACGACTTGTCCATCGTATTTGAATACCTCATATCGCAGGAGGACACGGACAGTATACTGATCCGCAATAAATACATGAATATATGGAATGTTGACACGGAAGAACTGTACAGGACAGCGTTCATTAATACACCGCTCCTGCGAAAATACGAATTAAAAAGCATGAGTGAAGTATTGGGTGAACTGGCAGATATAATGGATTTCGGAGATCCGTGCGATGCTGTCTCCATGTATGTATTACGAAATGAGTCAAAAGTTCTTGGTGCCGCATGTATACTATATCCGGGCCTGCTCAGGGATTTTGCGGCAGCATGCAGAAGTGATCTGTACGTCATCCCGTCGTCCATCCATGAAATGCTGATTCTGCCGCATGCCAATCTCATAGAAAGCGGGCAGATAAAGGAAATAATATGGGATATTAACAGGGTGGAAGTAGCTGCAGAAGAAGTACTTTCAGACAATTTATACATCTATGAACAAAGTACGGACCTACTGCGGATGGTATGACAGCAGAATATTTTTTAAGAAGGAGATTAAAATGAGCGAAATAAGCACAATATACAATTACCTTACAAAATCAGCAGGCATGTCCGTGGGAGACGCATGGGAGATCGTGAATACCATTGATACTGCCACTGGACAAGATGATGAGGAGGAACATGTATAAACAGATGTTTTGCACGTCAAAACGGAGGAGAACAAATGGAGGAAAAGTATGCCATAAGCCCAGAACTCCTGAGATACCGACAGGCGCTGCCGCTGTATGTCAAGGAAGGTATGACCAGGGACCGTATACGAAATTTCGTGGACAGATACGGAACAGATGGCGTATACCTGAGCCTGAGCGGGGGCAAGGATTCTTACGTACTATTTAATATAGTACGAAGTATGTACCCCAGCATTGAAGCAGTATACGTTGATACATGGATGGAATTTCCCCAGATCAGGAGCTTCATAAAGCAGTTTGATAATGTCCGCACTCTGAAACCCAAAAAAGGCCTGAAACAGATCATTGAAGAATGCGGATGGTGTTTTCCGGGAAAAGAAGTTGCAAATACAGTGGAAGCAGCCCGCCGGGGAGTCCCATGGGCAGTAAGGAAAATGAACGGCACAGATAAAAACGGGATGCCGGACAAATACCGTAAACGGTTTAACAACTGGAGCTTCCTGATGGATGCACCTTTCCTGATCTCAGACCAGTGCTGCCTTGAGATGAAGGAAAATCCCCTCATACAGTATGAAAACGAGAGCGGAAAAAAGCCTATTGTTGCGCTGCTTGCTGAAGAATCGGAAAGAAGAAAGACGGCTTACCTGAAAACAGGCTGTAACAGTTTTGCCAGCCGGCGCGTCATGAGCAAACCCATGGCATTCTGGACCGAGCAGGACATATTGTGGTACATAGTCAGGCATAACATCGGAATTGCACCGCCATACGGAAACATCATCAAAGGCAGGGACGGAAAACTCCAGTGCACGGGGGAGCAGCGGACAGGATGCATGTTCTGCCCTGTCGGCTGCCACCTGAACGGTTTTGCAAAGTACAGGAGGCTAAGAGAATATAACCGGCAGCTCTACGATTACTGCATGTATGAGCTGGGACTCGATTTTGTCCTGAAATGGATAAAGGAGAATGTCAGGTGCAGAATGGACTAAAGTGAGGAAACATTAAAAACAATCTCGCAGTAAAGGGGTTGTGATTTAAGAAAAATAGAATCAAAAGACGGTTTAACCTAACGGTTATGCCGTTTTTTGTTAACCTGTCACCAGTACCGCAAAAAAAATTTTAACATTTTTATATCCCGCATTGACAAAATACCTCTTTTTATATCAGTATTTCAGGGAAGAAAAATAGAAATGGGGGTACAGATAATGACAAATATTAAAAAAAACTGCGGGAACAATAAAGTTTTGAAAGAAAGGAACCCGGAAAAAAACTTCGACGAAACACGGTTTATGGCAGACATCGTGCTTTTCTTTTGTGAAAGGTCGCTTGACGAGATACGGACTGCCAAAAGGAATGAAGAAATGACGGCTGTCTGCAACCTTTATTCCATGATAAATCTCATGGAGCTGCGGGAGATTGCCGGTTTTAACTGTGATTTTGGCCTGATTGACAGGTACAGGGAAATCATCCTGAAAAAAACCAGGGACAGTCTCCGTATGATGGGCGTACAGACATCAGAAACCTATCCGAAAAACCCATATATGGTATGCACCTTTACGGCGGCGTGCGTTGATATGGACACATCCGAGCTGGACAGGATCGGGAATGGTTTTACAACAAAAAGTGAATTTAAAAAGACATATATCTGCGTGCTTTCAATGATCCTTGTAAATGTAATTTATCAGCTTGTTTATATGGTGCTCAGGACAAAGGCGGTGAAGCTGCCGACATTTATATTTTCAGGCTGGCCGCAGCTTATCCTTGCAGCCATCACGTTATCAGGGATTATGGCAGCAATGGCATATTATTTCAGGAGATGCATCGTTTCATTTGTCACAGAATGGAAAATCAGGAGACGCCTTCTGCGCAGCATAAAGGAAAAACAGCCATAAAGAATTCCCTGTTATAAACATCTCAAAAAAATAAACATTGAAGCAAATATCTTTTTATGGTATCATTTCGAGGTAACCATTTTACTTTTATGTATGCCATAGCTTATGGCGGTCAAAAACCTAATATCACAGGCATTGATGCAGTTTCTGCGCTTTTGCGCGGGGGACTGCTTTTTTAATGCCGGAAAAGGAGGAAAAATGATATTACTTGTTTACGGGGACAGATACCTTTATGACATGCACATCAAAAAGGAGGCTGCAGGACTGGAAACCCCGGAAGTCAATGCAGTGTATGCGGAAGAATGGGACGACAGCCTGTACATGCAGTGCATATCCGCGCCATTCCTGGAGGAGAAAAAGATTGTCGTGGTACAATTACAGAATGCCGGGGCTGGCACAAAGCAAAAATCGTTGACAGACTATATCCAGAGTCCGTCGGAACACACCGACCTGTATCTTTGTACACGGCACCCGGACAAACGAAGCGAGGTTTATAAAACCCTGTCCCAAAAAGGCTGCGTCATGGAATTTCCAAAGGCATCCGAGGGCGATGTCTACAGGAGCGTAAAAAAACGCCTCGTGCGGAAATACGCGTTTTCTCCCGAAGAAGTGGACAGGCACAGGGATATCCTTATGCAGAGGCTGCGGGGATACCAGTACGAGGAGGATTATGATCTTTATCGTGTCATGAAGTATACGGACATGATCGGAAATGCCGGACAGATTGACCAGGAGACGGTTGAATATTTCATTTCGGAAACATTTACGCAGAAAGCGTATGAGCTGTCAAAACTGATGCTTTGCGGAAAGAAAACTGAAATGATGCAGCTAGCGTCCAGACTTATAAGGGAAAACGATGAAAACAGGATCGGTCTTTTAAGTCTTGTGCTCAGCCAGATCAGGATATGCTACAAGGCAGACCTTTTTCCTGAAATGCCGCGCAGAGAGATATTAGGAACTTTAGGAATAAATTCATACCAGTTAAATGATTCCTATTCTATGTACAGCTCTGCACAGTATGCAAAGGCATATGCCTGTCTGCAGAGAGGCGTAAACAGCCTCAAAAGCGGGAGCGATGTGGATTCTGCATTCATGATGGCATTAATCAATGCAGCTGCAGTGCTGCATCCGCATGGGGAAAAGAGGAGAAGGAAATGAAATACTTCCCATACGCTGACGAAAACCAGAAGAAATTTATCGCAATGACCGCCCGGAATGCCGCAAACAGACTTTCCGACCGGTTCAGGTTCAAAATCTATGATGCCGGTCCTGAGAATTTCTACCTTTCTTTTTCGGGAGGGTTTGAGAGCTACCTGCTGTACTGGTTCATACGGCTCAGCGGCATGTTTGATGACGGTTATAAGATCCGTATTGTCTCCGTCGTAAACTCCATGTTTTACCCGCAGGTCATGCAGCGCATCATGGAGTGCGCGGACACCGTGCTGTACCCGTCCATGACACTGCAGGATGTAAAGGACATTTACGGCATACCGTGCTTCAACAAACGGACTGATGGCATGATACACCGATACCAGTCCGGGAGCAGGCGGCGTTACCTGATGAACAACATTTATGGCACGGACACAAAATATTTCAGGCTGAACAACACGGCGGGCAGTCTCCTGATGAATGGGAAGCTGCACAAGGTATCACCGTACTGCTGTGTCAAGACCAAGGAGGAACCGCTTAACCAATATGGTTTGGAACAGGGAAAACGCCCCATCATCGGGGTACGGAAGTCAAACAGCATGCTGCGGAACATAAGCTACCGGCAGTGCATGCAGAAATCGGGTGAATTCTGTCCGCTGTATGATTTCACGGACCTGGAGTGCCTGTGTATGTATGCCTGCTTTAATATCGAAAAGATATATCCATACACACGGGACTATTACCACCTTGAGCAGGTCGCTGACAGCGGGAAGTGCAGCCACCTGACAGGTACAGGCTGTCTCGGATGTCCTTATGCCGGGGAACATCTCTATAAGGAATTTCCCGACATGATGCCCGCGCAGAGACAGTATGCGATTAAATACTTCCATGAAAGCTATGATACCATAGGGTTTGATTATGCAAGGTATCTTTAACCGGAGGAAACATTTTGACATTATGGGACTGCGTGTTATAATGAAAGGGAAAGAAAACTTCCTTTCACCAGCCGCAGTTCGGAATACAGGGAGAGAACATTATTACATGGATAAACAAAGGAAACAGGCTGTTTCAGACATTGTGGAACTGCTGATAAAAGAACAGGACAATGAACGTATAAATGAATACGAGAACCAGCTTCTGGGAATGCTTGAAGAGCAGGACCGAAATGAGATTGCAGATGTACTGGCGGGCAGGAAGCTGCCGTCCCTGCTTTCAGATACCATAGCCAAGCGGATTTTCAGCGCGGATTCGCACAGGGAGCGTCTTGCATACCTGCTAAAGAATGTATTGCAGGATGCCTCCATTGAAATTGAGGGCAGTTATGCGAATGAGGGATTCATGCAGTCAAAGGATTCCAAGAAGATTATTTTCGACGAGCCTACCAAATTAAAGGACGGCAGGCATTCTGATACGGAATTCCAGATATCCCTGCAGGATTTTATCTTCAAAAGGGCAGAGCTGTATGCGTCTGACATGCTGATGCTTTCATACAGCGTGGAAGAGGGGCAGAGAAAATCTGGAATTTCATATTCAAATACGCCAGGCGTCCTGCTCGTAGTGCTGATGAAGAACAGTCCCAGGGAATTTAAGAAGTTCAACGAGACAAGTGAAAGGTACATACACAGGTTTACGAAAAGGACTGCTGATTCGGGCCTGTCGTTTGACTCCATGATGACGATCGTGTTCGTGCAGCTTGACGAATGCCTGAAACAGTTCAGGGAAAACAGGAACGGTGAACATGACAATAACGGCAACAATCTTGATGAGCTGCAGGTTTTATTAAGCCTTATAGCTGACATTAATGATGAAAAGGTACTTGAATCCGCAAAGGATAAAAATTTCATGAAAGCCATCATTGCGGAGGTAAAAGAATTGTCTGAAAATAAGGAGGTAAGAGCCATGTTATTAGCAGAAAAATATGCGCAGGCCGACATGAATGCTGTGAGGAGCTATGAACGGAATGAAGGCAGGGAAGAAGGTATTGTAAAAGGCAGGGAAGAAGGCATAAAAGGAATGATCGAAACCTGTCAGGAGCTGGGCCTAAGCAGGAACCTGACCAGTGCCAAAGTCAGCAAGAAATACTTCCTCGACGGAATATATACAGAGGATTTAATGCAGAAATACTGGAAAGAAGCATAGGGGGATTATTTATACTTATTTTATAATCTCCTTGCATTAATGCACTTATTATGCTAATATGGCAAAGTTATCATTTTATGTCGGGATCTGAATCAGGCCGGGAAGCACATTTTAAGCAGTAAAATACTCAAGCAGTTTTTACAGTAAATGTAAAAGCTGCTTTTTTAAGCCAGAAATATTAAATGCAGCGGATAAAAATACCAGACGCATATAAATTAATATCACCATATTCCGATAAATACATAACAGAATCATTCTGACATGAAAAGGGGGATAGGATATGCTGATCGCAGAACTATATGAACAGTCAGCCCACAGCCGGTACGAGGGACATAATCATACTGACGGCCGGCACGAGGGACTTGCACTGGCGGCAGAGATCATAAAGAAGCATAGGGAAGGACTGACATCCTTACAGATAGCAATGGACTGCAGCTGCAACATTAGCGATGTACAGACTATCGTCGAAAATTTATGATTACAATACACAATTAATACAGAATTTTGATAGACAAGTCAATTATACGCTTGATTAAGTCTCCTGTTTATGCTACTTTAGTAACGTATCTTTTTAATCATATGTTTCTTTCCCTTTGGGAAAACGCAGGCCTTACAGGCCACGTAACCAGTGTTGATGCACGCATAGGTTTTTCTATGCGTGCTTTTTTGTTGCAGAAACAGCACAGCTAACCACATGACAAAGGAGGGAACAGATTCCAATGAATTTCATGAAAAAGGAGGACACCAGAATGCAGCTATTAGAATGCGGCAGGTACAAAAAGACCACATTTGCAAGGGATATCATCGGTGGAAAATACCATGATGACAAGTTTGCCGAAATTTTCTACCTTGAAAGCGTCACCTACAACTCAAACGACAGCGGCACGAAATGGCAGGACATTGTTCTGCGGGATGTGACAGGATGGATCAGGGGCAGAGTGTGGGCAGAAAACATCATCCCCGAATATGAAAGGTATACGGGCACCGTCGTCCTGGTACAGGGGCGGTATACTGTATATGCGGGAAAGCCTGACCTTACGATTGACAGGATGGAGGAGGCGGAATACTACGAAGTTTCTGATTATATCGAGACGATCAGCGGCGATTCCAAAAAACGGGCATTTGAATGGATCTGTAAAATCATGTCGTATATTGAGGAGCCATACAGAAACCTGGCAGACGAACTCCTGCCGGCCGGGAGGATGGAGGAGATCGCCATGCTGCCTCTGAGCGTAAAGGGCGCTTTTTCATATATAGGCGGACTGCTTACGTACACTTCCGAAGCCGCGGCAAGAACATACTATGAACTGCGGGTAGCAAGCCTTGTGAAATGCAACATTTCCATCGCGCTCACGGCAGCTCTGCTCAGCGGGCTTGCGTCAGCCAAAATGCTGGTAAGGCGTGGGATATTTTTTACAACAGATATCTGCCAGGGAATGGCAGGTGAGGATTTTTACACCCATAAGATGCTCCTTGACACACAGGCCTTCCACAAGATCAGCGGAAAGGGCAGGGCGGAACTTCTGCACATATTCAGTGCCATTGCGTGCAGGGTACCGCCCGGAACCGTGGAGGCACAGCTTGTAAAATCGGCAGTAGAAAATACGCTTTTTATTGGCTCGTATAAAAATGATTTTGCCGAATATGACAAAAAATATCCATACAGTATGAGCCAGGACATTTATTCAGCGTCACTTGACAGACGCATTTATAGGGTAAAAGAAAAAATTTGAACAGAAAGAGGTTAAAAATGGAACTACTGATGAATAGAGTAACTGATTTACAGGTACGTGCAAGATGCAGTAACAAAGGTGTCAGCATGGTGCTTTTAGGGGAAAAAGGAATGGGAAAAAGGCAGATTTCCGAAAGGATTGCCGCTTCTGACCTGGGGATAGAACCCGTCAAACTTTCGTCCTGCCCCCTGTATACCCTGCTGGAGCCGGAATCCGGGATAATTACCGGCGACATGCTGGAGGATGCATTTGACAAAACCATATATAAATCAGACAGGCCGCACGTCGTTGTCATAGACGACGCGGACAAAATGAGTGAGGCTGCACAGGACAGGCTGCTGAAGACACTGGAGGACGGTTCGGCACATTCAACCGTACTGCTGGTGTGCCATGAGAAACCGGCAGACACAATTCTGAGCAGGTGCGGAATCCTGCGTTTCCCGGAAATTGACACGGATTCCATCAGGAATTTTTTTGGCGGGAACGTAAACGAGACCGCACTGATGGGATGCAAGGGAGCCCCGGGAAGGTATGTCAGACTTTCACAGGATGAAAAATATCTGAAAGAGACAGGAAACATCATAAAAGTGCTTTTAACTGCGGAGGGAAAGAACGGGCTCCGTCATATCCTTGAAGCAGGGCACTGCCTGAAGGAAAAAGACAGTGACAGCATTGTCGAGACTTTTGACAGTTTTCAGACGGAATCGTTCTTTTTTGCATTGGCGGAGCTGTTCAAGGGCACGCTGATACAGAATGCCGGCGCAAATTCCAGATACCGCCTCGATTTTGGGGGCATATCCAGGCTGTACATGGAGGAGGAGCTTCTGTTTTTGCTCCGAAAGAGCGCATCGCTTTCCGGGGCGTGCACTATAAAAGGGAGATACAATAAAAATGATTATTTCGAATTTCTCATGGGATTAATCAATCCAGAGGCATTCATGGAAATGGAGGATTATTATGCTGTATGCTGATGAAAGACCACAGACATTTGATGACGTAAAGGAACAGGAATTTGTCATAAAAAATCTACAGTCGCAGGCAAAAAGGGGTGTATTCTTTAACAGCATCATACTCTGCGGCAAATACGGGACAGGCAAGACAACCGTCGCGCGGATCATTGCACGCGCGGCAAACTGCGAAAACAGGGATGAAAACGGGAACCCCTGCCTGAAATGTGCAAGCTGTAAGAGCATACTCGACAGGTCAGGGACGGATGTCATCGAGATAGATGGCGCAAGCAATAATGGTGTGGATGCAGCAAGGAAGCTGATGAAGGAGATCAACTACATACCCATGTCGAGATACAGGGTGATCATCATCGACGAATGCCACAGGATTTCACCCTCCGCATGGGACGCACTGCTAAAGACGCTTGAAGAACCGCCAGAGCATGTCATGTTTATCCTATGTACGACAGATGAGACGGCACTTCCTGAAACAATACGCTCAAGAGCGCCGATATACCGTTTTGAGTCTATTTCCGCGGGCATGCTGGCAAGGCATGCCGGGGAGACAGCAAAAAAGCACGGAATAAAAATATCGGACAACGCGCTGAACCTCCTGGCGGCCTATGCCGACGGAAGCATGCGCAACGTCCTGTCCTTACTAGAGCAGATGTCGATGCAGAGCAAAAACATCACGGAAAGCGATGTGGAAATGCTGCTTGGCATCAACCATTATACATTTACCGTGGAATTTATTTCAGCCATGCTTTCGGGAGATTTAAGCCTGTGCATGGAACAGTTAAACAGCTTTGTTTCCGAAGGTAGGTCAATGCGTCTTTTCGCGAAAGACCTCATGAGGACAGCCGTTGACATGGTACTGCTGAAAACGGGGATAACGCCCGACAACAGCAACATGGAATACATCCGTCTTTTAAAGGAGGAAACTACGGGATACGGCATGTCGCAGCTCAACAGCCTGGCAGAAGCGACAGCCGGGCTTGAAAAAGGAATGCGAAAAGAGTCGGACACCTATGCCATGTACGGGGGAATTATAAGTATTGTGAGGAAACTTCATAAAGATTCCCCCTGTATGGACACGAAAAAGACCAGGGAAGTCATTCAGCCGGTAAAATCAGCTCAGACAGCGCAGAAAGAAACACCTGTCAGGGCAGTACAGGATACAACTCCCATTTCGGAGCCGGAACCAGACAGCATTGTTTTAAAACAGGCGGAAAACACGACTGACAGTCCTGTAGTAGAAAACAGGATAGACAGGAATATATATGTTCTGCCGGATCTCGAACAGGCACTCATGGATTTCCTGCCGGATTTAAAACGTGAACCGCAGGGAAGGTTTGATACAGAAAGTCTGGAAAATAATTGTCTTTCAGGAGACTGCAATTTACCTGATGACGCGGACCGTATGAAAACCAACGTCGGACTGACTGATGAATCCATACAGTATGAGGATTACGGACGACAGTCGTTAAAGAACAGCCCTATGTCCGCTGACACTATGGAAAATACAATAGTTTCCGACATGATGGACAATGCATATGAAGACGATACAGGATTTACGGCAGATAATGTGGAAGACTCTGCTGGGCAGTCTGATGATCAGGATGATTTTGACAGGAGATGGGAAGCAGCAAGGCAGAACGGTGCCAAAAACTGCATTTCCCCATTGTCCCAGCCTGAAAATACGGTATCCGAGAAGAAATTTAATATCTTCGGACTCCCGTTTGGGTTAGGAGTCCCGGACATGGGCAGAAAACAGTCTTTTACGTAAGTCCTGTGCAGACGGGAGGGGAGGATCATGGAAATATTCCAGATGATGATACTGACAAACCTGAAACGGAACACAGGACGGAGAAACGAACTGCCAGTGCAATACACAGGGCGCTTGAGAAAATCATTAAAAATGTCAGCAGCTACCTGAAACATAATAAGGTAAATACTGACAATTCTGGAAGTGATTCTGATTATGATGAAGATGAACCAGAAGAAACAGGGGAACCTGTAGAATACATTGAAGAAGAGGAGGAATATGCAAAAGCAAAATGCTATGAGCTGACAAGGGAAGAACGCTGCCATTTAAAAGCCCAGAGGGAGATGGAACAGCTTGGCAGGAAGAGCGAGGCATTTTCGCAGTGTCTTTTATCCTGCGTTCAGACGCCAGTCCGCGACGGGATTGCCATATGCTGTCCAAACGTGCCTATATACAGGTTTGTAAAATCCTACACGGAGGATGCGCAGTACCTTTTCCCGGTCTATGAACCATAGCAGCGTATTTTAAGAGGAAAACAACAACTTTACATACTGCCAGGGAAAATAAAATACAGTTCCCGGCAGCATGTAAGGTGACACAGTATCAGTAGGCACTTCTATCTGTGAAAAGTTTTTATTTTTTTCACAGACGGATTGTGGTAAAATAAAAAGAGAGTTTCATTCAAAGGATAAGAAAGGTGAAAAAATGTGTGAAATAGCATATCAGAACAAAGACATTACATCAAAGCTGTTTGCTGAGCGGTTTCAGGGTAAGTCACTGAAAGTATATGGTCTGAACCTGCCACCGGTCAGACAGGCGTTACCGACGAATATCCCGCAGATTATGGCAAACGAACTGAAGATTGACAACGTGTTTCTTCTGGAAGACAATACAATTGCAGTCATTGATTATGAGAGTGATTATAAAAAAAGAAACAAGCACAAATATGTAAGATATGTCAATCATGTATCAGAACATTACGGCAGACAGTGGAAAAAAGACGTGATTGTCCGTATGATTGTAATATATACGGCGGATGTGGAGCGGTCAGAGACTTCCGACCTGCTGGATGCAGGCTGCCTGAAACTGGAAACACAGTCTGTTTTTCTTTCAGAAATGAATTCGGAAGAAATTTCCAGGCGGCTTTACCAGAAAGTTGCAGACAGGATTCCGCTCAGCGAAGAGGAGCTTATGGAGTTTATCATTTTACCGCTGACATACAGGGGGAAGGATGAGAAGAACAAATCGATCGGACAGTCCGTGCACATGGCAAACCAGATGGAGGACGAGGAACAGCGGGTTTTTGTCCTGTCCGGGATTGCGGTATTTGCAGATAAGGTGATCGAAGAAGAAAACATGGACATGATAAGGAGGTATCTGGGTATGACAAAAGTAGGACAGTTATTTGAGGATGAAAAAATCCGCGCCGTAAAGGAGGCAACTGTAAAGGTAACGGAAAAAGTTACTAAAGAAGTTACAGAAAAAGCTGCAGAAAAGGCATTGAAACAGGGTTTTTCTGTTGAGGACATTGCGGAAATACTGAGCATGACAGAGGAAGAGGTTTTGGAAATTCAGGAAAAACTCTCCATGCCAGTCTGATCGGCATAATGATGAAAATTTAATAAAAGAGGATCACTGACTGACAAAATAGTGCAATAAAGCCCATAAACTTTATTGCACTGTTTCTGTCTAAAGATATCCTTCCCATCCGGTTAAAATTCCTGTTGATTAATCAGCACCTTTATGCTACAATCCACCTGTATCTGTTATTTTTTATGTTTTTCCCTGATATGGGAAGACCAGCCGCAAGGCATCAATAAAGGCACATTTATGGCATCAATGCGTATACCGCACGGATGCTTTTTTTGTGCCTGTAATAAAAAGGAGGGCTGTATGGAAACAGCAAATGAAGAATTTTTAAAAAAGTTCCTGGAAGGCTTAAAGGAAGCCGGAAATCTGCCGAACAGCGCGGACAGGGACGAGGATATTTTTTTCCAGATCCTGAATGCCAGGACTGTCGGTGAGCTGTACGGGATGGACATTTCAATTGAGGACATCGAAAGGCTCATTCCAAAAACGGAGCTGCTGTTAAGAAAAGCAGAGGGCAGTTTCCGGTTCTGCAGGTTCATGACAGACAGTATCCACAGGATACAGGGACAGAAAAAGAAAAAATTTATTTTTTAAGGGAGGAGCCACAGTGCACACAATATTTACAATCGATTCTGGCGAGGCAGGCATGGTAACCTGCGAGGTCTCGGACAATGACGGAAAAGTATCAAGAAAGAAGATTAAACTGGAGGATTTTTATGGTATCATTCTGAAAAGCAATAATGCTTTGTCCAGACCGGAATGGACATATTATTTCAACCCGCCCGGAATGTTTACCGGACCCGGGCAGACCAGAGGGCTTGTGATCGGGGCAGGAAATGGAAGCTCCATGAGGGCCTTATTCTTCATCCCCGCCGGCAGACAGGTGCTGAATTATGTGGGACACATCTATATCGTGCCATTCCCGTCACTTCTGTTTTATTTTGAATCGGAAAACGGGCGCCTGTCCGTAACACGGGTGTTTGCGACTAGGATCAGGGACTGCTCCGAACTGGGGACAGACACGCAGCTGTACGCGTTCCCGTTTGGCAACGTGGATTCATATGGAGGAAGTGTATGCTGGGGCGAAACAAAACACCCGCCCGTACAGGAAATATCCGATTTCCAGGGTATTATTTCCAGCTTTTTCGGCTCAGAAATTAATGACGATTACTATATGGCCGGAAAACACGTTATCCAGAAGGAAGAGTTTTGTATGCAGAGGGGGCTGCTGATCCATCTTGCAGCACTGGACGGAGGGTTTCCCGGAGAATACCTTGTGAAGAGTCAGACCACAGTGAAACAGATTGAGGAGAAATTTCATTTTTAAAGGAGGACCATCATGGATTTAACTTCATTTTTCCAGAGCACATTAATACCAGACATGAAGAAGGAGGAAGCAAAAAAGCCTGAAAAAAAGCAGGGCACAAAAAAAGAAAGCAAAAAAGGCACAAAACCTGTCAGGTACAGGCTGCCGGTAACCTTGTACAGCAACTATACAGAACCCGTTATCATAGGCGGGGACGAATTTCCAGAAGAGCTGACAGAAAGCGAAATCCTGAAGGAAGCCAGGGAGAGACACGGCTGTTTTAAGAACTTCACAACTGAGGTTCTTGACGAGAAAACAATGCTGCTCATACCGCAGGCATACAACTGTGTCAAAAAAGGAAGCCTGAAAATCACGGAAGACCTCGAGGTGCGGTTTGGCGACGAGATTATGGATATCTCACCCGTAACAGAAGGACTCCCAGAGATTGCATACGAGAAACTGATCCGGTATGCATCCGAACAGTCAGGAACGGGTATCGACCTGCTCCATGAGGGCAGCACGATCACGCTCCTCTATTCAATGGATGGGTCGGGCAGTATTGGAAACCTGACGTTTCCGGTCACGGCAGTTCTTGGAGCCGGTACCAGTATTGCAATCAGTGAGGATGAGCTCAGGGAATTTGTAAACGGCATGGGCACCAAAAAGAAAAGTGCCCCGGAAGATGCCACAGATGACCATATGCCCGGTGATGAAGAGGAACCCGGAAATGAGGAAACACCGTCTGGGGAAACGCAGCCGAAGGCAAGACAATCCATACAGAGTCTTCTGACGACGAACAATTTTCTCCGTTTTGTCGAGTCAAAAGAACCGACGTACAAAGGCGGACACGGACAGCTTTACGTCAATGAAAAACTGAATTTTGTCAGGGTGCTGTACAAGAAAAAGTTCGCGGCAATCAACAAGACCGAAAAAAAAGAGACACTGTACCCGTCTGATGCAATGCTTTCACTTATCTACGAGAAAATACAGCTCACGCCGGAAATGTTCGGCGGCAAAAAGGAGGTCACGGAGAGGGAAATCCAGAAGTACCTTGAAAAGGACAGACCGGAATATTCCAGAGAGCGGACAAAAATCGAGTATGATGAAAAAACAAATATGATTATAGCGACCATAGTGGGCGGAAAACGCGGAAGCGTGAAATATTTCGATGAAGGCGGTATCCATTACAGAATAAGCAATACGCCATTCATGCAGATTCGGGCAGCGACAGACGGTTCAGGACAGGGAGAAATGACATGGAAAATGTCCAAAATCCCATACCGCATGCTGCGTTCCATGTGCAGTTTCTTTCAGAAAGTCTACTGCACATACGGGACGGAAAGCCTTGTAAACATCCTGTGGAACCCGGATAAAGAAGCTTATTTTCTGTACGTGCCACAGCAGGAGGTGACGCCTTCCAGTGTAGACTACTGGAATGACAATGACATACAGAAACATATGTGGACAGTCGGAACGTTTCATTCACACGGAATGTACAACCCGTATTTTTCTGTCACTGATGACGAGAACGAGAAAGCGGATGGCATTTACGGCGTAACAGGAAATTTTGATTTTCCAGTGCCCCGCATGAAAATGCGTGCAGGGACAGGGGGACATTACATAACCATCCATACCTTTGATGTCTTTGACAAAAACACTGGGGAAAGGGCAGAAGATCTCTGGACTGCCAAAAATCTCTCCGCGATACATCCATATATGCACAGGTAAATAAAAGGAGCAGTTTTTATAAACACTATTGAATAAGGGGCATTTTCAATGCCCCTTTTATGCGCTAAACCGCGCATTTATTAAAGGAGGAAAACATGGCATTTTTTATGAAAGTGAACATCTGCATTATCGGATGCGGGGGAACCGGCGGCAACCTGATTGCAAGGCTTGCAAGGTTTCTCTCAGGAGACACGGGAAATTTAGTCATAAATGTGGCAATTGCCGATGGCGACACCGTTGAATACAAAAATATGGACAGGCAGCCTTTTGACGGCGAAGACCTGGGTGAAAACAAGGCAGTCATTCTGGCGGAAAATATCGAATCGTGCCTTCATGTAAAGCTTGACAGTTATCCGCACTATATTCTTACAACAGCGGACCTTGACCGGATCTTTGAGTCCCTGAACAGGGAAGGGGACTACATTTCAGGCAGTTCCAGCGACATTAACATCCTGGTAAGCTGTGTTGATAACCATGCCGCAAGGAAAATATGCCATAACTGGTTTGAAAAGGTTTCATTCCTGGGAACGACATTTTTTATAGATCCCGCTAACGAGGACGTAAGCGGCGAGGTAGTCATTGCCAAAAGGCATGCATACACCATCACTTCACCAGACAGGTTCTGGTATTACCCGGACATCATAAACGACCTGGGAAAACCGGTAAACGAGATGAGCTGTGAGGAACTTAACAATGCAGCGCCGCAGCATTTTGCGACAAACTGTTACGCGGCGGACATATGCTTTGCGTTCATTGCGGGCATAATCATGTGCCGGGAGAACGCGCACCAGGTACCCGGAGGCATTACATACTTCCATGCATTCAAGATGTTCCAGCGTTTTTATGTGTGCGAATATGATGAGGAGGAACAGGGATATGTCAGGGAATCTTGACCTTTATTTTGCAGAGATGGACAGGCTCCTTGCGCTTGACAGCAGATACAAACGTCCGGGTTTTACAATGGATGTGAACGACTGCGTATACCTTTATACCCTTGCAGTATACAGTCTCCTAAAGCTGAGAGAGCTGGGGGTGCGGGTAGATACAGACCTGGAACTCCCATCTCTGATGACTAAAAAGCTGCCGCGTTATCTCTACGACATGGTGTACCAGGAAGATGAGGAAGAAGAGGATTATGCAGGCTGCAATTATTATGCAATGCAGTGGGTAGAGATGTACGAACCGTATACGGGATGCCTCAGCAGGAAAAATGCATTTTCTGAGCTGTCTGAATTTATGTACAGTTTTTTTCAGGACGTGAGAAAGAAAAATAACCTCGGGCTGTGGACGGTTTTCTCTGAAAAGGAATGCATGGAACTGTGTTCCACGGAATTGTGTTTCACAGGATTGTATTCCCCAGAACTTTATTCGGCTACAGATAAACCAGGGGAAAATCCCATCATTCAGGCAGCCGTTTTTTTCATGGAATCGCGTGACAATACCAGGCAGCTGCATTCAATGGGCGTTGAAATATCCAGTGAAACAAGAAATGAAATGAAATATTCCCTTAATAATACACTGTTCATTGAAGGGATATTTGTACTGACGAGCCCCATTTCAGAGAAGATTGCAGAAGCGCTGGAAAACAGCGGCATAAATGACAGGAATGCTCGGAGTTTCCCTGAAAAATGCAGGGAGCTCAGCAGATTATTGTGGCGGCCCAAGGCAACCATACTGGCTGACTATACGAACAACTATGAATCTGCCGCAACAAGGTCGCAGATTATCGGCTCGGACAGTGATTTTGAGGTTTCGTTTGATTATGCCGATATTTCACCGCTGCTCCCGGTATACCTGTATTACCTTGAAAAAGCGGCAGAAGAACTGGACAGAATTTATTTTTACGGAAAAGTCTTAAAGGAGGATACAGATGGAAAGCAAGAATGGAAGGATTAAAAAAATATTCCCGGGAATACTGGGCATGGCCGACGAACTGTATCCTGTCTATATGCCTGTGGACGATTACGGCTGCAGCAGTCTGGACAATACCACACTATTCGGATACAGAATGGAGTGTTTTACATTTTCGGCGGCAAGGCTGTGTTATATCGCCGTACTCAGGAAACTTTTCCTGACTGTTTTTCTTATACTTGTCAGGGAGGGGCTGATCGACGTGGACCTGTCAGATATCATAGACATGGAGGTGGATACGTTCGGAAACATCCTATGCCTTGACAGGATTAACGACCAGTCCGGGCTTATGGACCTGCTTATTAAAAAAGTGTTTGATGCGTACGGATACCATCATGAGACAACAGCCTACCGCATGGATGAACTGACAGAAGGCATTTATGATATTGCATCCATTGACGACGCAATAGCGGAAATGGAGGAAAACTGCCGCCTGGTCATGAAAGAAAATGACTACACGCATACAAATGTCCTCAACTTGTTCAACCAGTCATATGACACGGAATGGTACATGCAGGAGGACGTAAAGATTCACCGATTTTCCAACAGGTGGCTTTCGGAAATCATGAGGAGAAATTACGACATGGTATCCGGCAGCATGCGAATGATACTGGATAACATCTTCCGGCTGGACTATCTCCTGTTTTCTGACGTTGTATCATACGAAATCCATGAATATAACAAGATAACAGGAAAATACGAGTTTGCCGCAATAGAATCGGCCTATGTGTCCACAGACTGGCGCGGATATAATGAATACTGGTGCAGGCTTGATTCTGCGTTCCTAAACTTCGGGGCGCTTCTGACAATTCCTTATATCGACGCCCTCATGGACGATGCTGACTTATGCGGATAAAATTACTTAATGGAGGAATCATACTTATTTACGCCTGTGCAGACTTTTATGGTCTGCGCAGTTTTTTTATGCACACGAGCACCCAGAAGAAATTTGTCAGCAGAAGCTGACTGGTGCCCGGCGCGCGAGTAGGAGAAGAAGGCTCTTTTCTACTCGATTGCACCCAGCGCTGCGAGTAGAGGAGAAGGTCATGCCTCTACTTGGTTTGTATAATAAGTATTACTTTTAATATATTTTTTAGATACTTCTCTGCTAAAAATTTTATCCTTTTTATATCCCGTATTGACTATATCCTGTCTTTTCTGCTTAAATTCCACTGTTAAACGGAAGGAGATTCAGATGGAGGAAGCACTAAAAGCGAAAATAAAAAAGAAAATACGGGCGTGGGTCCTCGGGCTGCTGGCCGGCATTTCACCCTGGCTGATATTAGTCCTGATGGCGGCAACAGGCATACTCGGCATCATGTCCCTTGACGACGGCATTGATGACAGGATTGAGAAAGACATCATCAATACGAACTATGATAACGTAACGATTGACGACATGATCAGGATATGCAGCCATGACGAGTCTTTTGAGCATTATTTTGAAAACTGCGCACTGACGCAGCGGCAGATGCTTAGGATGCTGCAGCGGATCAAAAAGTTGAACGCGAGGAATCTTACCGGTTCTGGCACTTCAAGAAAGCGCACCATCAAAGTACAGGCGTTACATGAGTACGAGGAATACATACTGGTTGAGGAAGATGCAGTCATAGGAACCGAGATCATAGACGGCGAAGAGGTAGAAATAAAGGACGACATATACGAATGGCAGGAAAAGAGTGATTATGACACATGGTGTACTTATTCGTACGACACATCGGACATTGAAAAACTCTGTCAGATTGACTGGCAGATCATATACACGCTCCTGACGCTTCAGGCTGCGAGCGGCGACAGGAACTGGAACTATGAGAGCAGTATGGATTGGGATTCCGAATATGTGAAGGCATTCTGCGGTTACTGCGGAAAAGCACTGGATGGCAGGGAAAAGTGTCCTGTATGCGATTACCAGCAGGAAATTGAAAATGACGACCGCGTATTAAACGAATACGGATACTGTACGCAGTGTGGCGAGGCATACGACAGCACCCATATCTGCAAAGTCTGTACAGAAAAAGTTCCCTCCGAAGCCGGAAAGATCACAAATGCAGACATAGACGCCCTGCTGGAATTTTTTGTTGTGGACTACGAATACTCCTATGATGTTGCAAGCATGCTCAAGGACAGCTACTATTATGAACAGTCGCAGTCCATACCATTCAAGTACCATTGTGAGGAAGAAACAATCCCGGAAGCTGATGCCAATAAAAAAAGAAACGGGAAATACATCTGGTTTGAACCCGCCACACTGGCTATGAACACCTGCAACGGATTCCTGTATGCATGGTATGACGTGGAAAAGGATATAAACGGCAGCCCTGTTGTCACGCCGCAGAACCTTTATAACGGAAGGGAAAGCTCCCTGGAAGCATACAAGGTCGGATACATGCACACGACGCTTGACCTCAACACGCTCTATTCCGGACTGTCAGAATGTTTCGACAACCCAGAAAAATTTGACTATGACTGGATCATGGAAATGGTGAGGCAGCTTCCCGGCGGGGAGAGCGTGGCTGCAAAATACGAGGGGTATGAGACAAGCGCGATGGCTGACGGGAGGATACTTTCCGCCACGGAACACGGCGCGGAAATCTTTGTCCCCGACCTTGACTTTTTCAACAAAGTACAGAGCCAGCTCGAGGCAGCTGACAATGCGGACATTGACATCGGCGGCATGGAATACGATGAAACGACAGGGGGCATGATTGCCCAGTATGCGATGTCAAAGGTGGGATGCCGTTATGTATGGGGAACTTCCGGTCCCAATACATTTGACTGTTCGGGATTGGTAAACTGGTGCGCGAAAATGTGCGGGCTGACCGTACCCTGGGCAAAGGTTCCCGGCGTGAGTGCAACAAATACCCGCCGAAGCGCGGCAAACGCACAGGGATACATCAACGCAGGAAAAGCGATACCGGAAAGCGAAATGAAACAGGGAGATATTATATTTTTCGCAAGCGAAGGGACTTCCAATACAGTAAAAAACATCACACATGTGGGAATCTATGTGGGGAACGGAAAATTCGTGGATGCACGCAACAAGAAAAAAGGCGTCCTCCTGTCTGAATACAGCGCTTACTGGAAGAAACGCACAACAGTCATCGCAAGGCCATATTAAATTACATAAAGGGAGAAAAAAGATGAACAAAAAGTGGTTTTATGTACTGTCCAGCATGCTTGCAGCGGCGCTGGCAGTAGTCATTATCCTGGCGGCAACTTTCCACAACACGAGGCAGGATATACAAAACGGTGCCGTAATGATAGAACAATTCAGGGAATACAGTGAAGATGTCCCTTCCGGGACAGACATTTCTTATGGCAGCACACTTGAAGAACACCAGGCTGCATTTGAAAAGTGGGGAGATACCGAGATGGATGCCGACAGGAGAGCCCGGTATCCTGAAGGTTTTGTCCCCCTCACCCCACAAGAACAGTCCCTGCTGAATAAAATGGACAGCATGACAGAGGATATGCTGCTGGGCGATGATGGGGATGAAGGTCCTCTGATTACAGGAACTATTGAAACAGACCGCAGGACAAACGAATCCTATGCCATGCTGCTATGCCGCACGGCATTCAGATATAACAGGAAGCTTGCCTACATGGAAAACGGTGCGGACTGGGGCGGGGGCATTGTCCCGTCAGACAGATGTCCCAAAGGCATGGCAGGACTGACCGGAATCGGAAACCCCGAATATATCCAAATGCTTTATATGTATACTTTTGGATATGTCCCTGACGGACTCATGGACATGGATAGGATTTCCGAAACCTGTCATGAAATAAATCTAAAAGAGCTCAAAACAGGTGATATTGCTGTCATGGAACTTGAAGATGGCAGGAAGGACTTTGCAGTATGTATAGGAGCATATAAAGAATTTTTTCTATTTGCGCACTGTGTCAACACGGCAGACAGCAGCTTTCCGGGCGGATGTGCCAGAATATGCTTTATGACTTCACAGACCGACAGCTATTACAGAGGCAGCGGACCAACAGATTTCACCACATTTTACCAGTCCCCCGTCGGATTCTGGGGAAACCCTGACAACACTGACAGCACTGGTGAAAACCCGGATCAGCGGATATTGATAAATATCTCAGAAAATCCCCATGGAAATGACATCATATACAAATACGCGGACGCACTGGTACACGAACTTGCATCAGGATACTATGACAATTTCCTGTCTGATTTAGCCTGTAAGGAATTCATCAACTATGGATATGAGTATACCGATGAAAATGCGTACAGGCAGTATCTTCATAAAATATACGAAACAATACATGACAAGGACTATCTATATGTGGCTTTTGTAAATGACAGGGATGACCACTACAATGCCGCCATATACGGACTGGATTACACCCATTCCTCCAAAGACATTACCTATGACTACGGCAGCACTATCATCATATATTTTACCATATTTTATGACAAAGAAAATGGCTTTAAAATGCTCCCGTATAACGCCGGGACAATCGGGTACAATTACAGCCAGTACGGATTATCGCCCATTCCATGACGGAATATGAATATTCCAGAAAATTTATTACTTATAGGAATTTGCCATTGATTAAATAACCGTTTTATGCTACAGTAAGCGCGTAGTTTATTAATTGTTATGTTTAAGGAAGCCATGCTTCCCAGACAGCCTTAACAGGCACTTATAAGGGGAAAATAATACACCTGTGATAATAATTCTTTATTATCATGGGTGTTTTTTATGCACAGGGGGAAGGCTTTTCCCCTGCTTGATTTCCCAAAGAAGGAGAGAACAAAAATGAGTATTAAAACCAAAACGGAGAGTACCATGGCGTCCGGTCAATTGAACGCGGAAGAACTGAAAGTTATCAGCATGGAATTTACAATGACAGAGCTGGAGACGCTCAGCAGCGGAATCCTGTCAATGATCGAGAAAACAATGCAGGCTAAAAGGCTTGTTTCTGACGGAAAAGTGCATACGTCCATTGACGAATACTGCACCAAACTGCATGCGCTCAACATCAGGATCTGCTATTGCAGGTAACAAATTTTTAAAAAGGAGGAGCAAAATATGGGTAATGATTTAATAAGCAGGAAGTCGCTTATCGACAAACTGGAAAACCAGTCCTGTAGCAATTGCCCCATATGCAATGGAAAATGTATGCGCGACGAGCTGCTTGCAGTGATTCAGCATCACCCGGCCGCATATGATGCAGACTGGGTTGAAGAACGGCTGACCAGTATGTTCAACCATCATACTGCAACCAAAACTGTCCAGAAACTTGTCCTGGAAACAGTCCAGGATGGATATGTCTGCCGCAGCAGACATGAACAGATATAACGAAAGAAATTTTATAACACAAGGAGGAAACAATTTATGAGACAGGCAGAAACAAAATTTTTAGAGCTGTTAGGAAACCTGCCCAAACAAAAGCTTTTATCAGCAGGCAGGTTCCCGGGCTATGAGGAAGAACATAAAGCCATGGAGAATTTCAGTAATACCACAACCTATATGGTAAATTCTTTCAGCTTTTCAAGAAAGGAAGTGCTCGATGCCATAATGAATGAAAAGAAACTTTCAGATTCGTTTGTGGTTTTATCACTTCATTACATTAAGCAGTGCAGTGACAAGTGGAAAAGTGATTACTGGGACGACAGGGACAGGGCATCCGTAAAAATGTGTCGGGATATTGTCAGATGCCCCGAATTTTCTGATTTTTATGAAAGCAAATGCAAAAAAGAACCCGGAAAATGGGAACTGTGCGCCGAAGAAGGAGGCTGGCACAATGACATGCTCTTAGGCGTAAAGCTGATCCATAGCATATATTTCATGCACCCGACCAACAGGCAGACTTTATCCGGTCTTGTCCTATCGTTTTACGCAAACAGCCCTAAAATGGAAAAGCTGTCCAAGGCAGGACATAGGGCTAAGGGACTGCCATACCATGAAAATGTAAGGTTTGTAATGATATAACAGGAGGTATTCATAATTATGTTCAGGGATGCTTCAGACAGCATTCCTGAACTGCTTTTATCCAGAAATTACTTTATAGCATGCGATTCCATATTTGCGAATGCTTGTCATGCCGTCATCAATCAGTTTTTGTGTCTGTTTTATCCGTGCCAATAAGCGCCTCATACTGGCTGCGTTCTGTATCATCAATCCGGTTACTTTCCAGCAGGAACCGAAATCGCATCGCCTCTCTCCCCATGATTCTCCGAAGCATTACTTTTGCCTCTTCAAAGTTTTCACCTGTTGCCCCCTTTAATGTAATTGAAATCACAGGAAATTTTCCCATGTATTCTTTACACAGTTCTTTTTCCCCTGAAATCTCAATCCCGTCAAAAATTGTTTTATCACTGCTTGCTTCAAAAAAATGTTTCAGCATGCTTATGTTTAGCGTCTTTCCGAAACGCCTCGGACGTGTGAACAGGTTCACATATGCCGGATTCTCCAGAAAGTCCCTGATAAGCCCTGTTTTATCAACATAATAAAATCCATCCCTTCGTATTCTCTCAAAATTCTCAATCCCCACAGGAAGCTTTGCTTTTCCTGTCATTCCATACTCCTTTCCCTGAAAATTTCTGTATTTTTTATAGTATATCACACCTTATTCAGTAAATCACATTCTATTTTATTAAAAACAGTGGAAAGAAAAAGCCTTAAAATTTGGAAATAATTACATGTATACCTACAGATTATTACATTTACGGTTTTATTTCGACAAGATGTGCTATCATTTGCTGGTAAAAAAGAAAGTGAGGATATTATTATGATGATGAAAAATGCAAAGATGTATGGGTATCAGATTTTAGCAGGTGTATTGGCTTTAGTTGCAACAGCTGCAGCGAGCTTTTGCTGTTGTTATCTCCTTCATCAGCCAGAAGTACCTCAGAATCTGAAAAAGTTTTCTAAAAATTAATCAATGGAAAAAGTTTTCTACAGAATTGTAAACAAGTTGGAAGAAAATGGGAGCATTGAAGCTGAAGATAAAGAAGTATATATATATGCTTTAAATATGATTCAGGTTTATATTACTAATTTTGCGATAAGCGCAGCTATTGGAATAGCATTGGGTATGTTTTGGTACTGTATGGTCTTTTTGATAGCATTTATGATATTACGCCAGGAAGCAGGAGGCTATCATGCGAGAGGCTGGAAAGCCTGTTATTTTCTTTCAACGTTGATTCTGGTTGTAGCTCTTATATGGATAAAAATTCAGTTTACGTGGAAAATTTATATAACCGCAGCTTTATCTATCATATCTGCAATCTATATTTTTATTTTTGCCCCGTTAGCGGATGAGAACAAGCCGCTTGATGAGAGAGACAGAAAAGCAATCAGAAAAAGGGCACATAAAATAGTGATTTTTGAAACATTAACAGGTATTTTGTTATTACCATTTCAGGATATGCTTGCTTGTGCTGTTTTGAGTTCTGTTATTTTATCTGGCGGTACATATATAGTGTGGTTTATTAGAGAGAAACGTAAAAATTTAAATATATTGGAAAAACACAAAAGACAATAGAAGGGAAAGCAGAGTATGAAAGTATTACGGAAACTGTTATACTGCATCATTTTGGCACTGTTTTTTCCACTGACAGGATATGCCGAAGAGATTGTCCCGGAGAAGGAGCAGATTGAGATTATATTTGTGATTGACAGCAGCGGCTCGATGAAAACAAATGATCGTTCTGGAATTGGGATTGACATGGTTCAGGCGTTTATTGACACCATGCAGACGCAGGGAATCCGTATTGGATATGTGGCATACAACAATGAAATACTTTCATATTCAGCGCCAGAGACAATAGAGACAACAGAAAAAAGAAAAAGGCTCAAAGACCAGATTTCTTCCATAACGTATTCAGGAGATACGGATATTGGATTAGGCGTGTCGCACGCATGTGAGCTGTTCTCTGAGAAAGAAAATACCCGCAGAATTATGGTATTAATCTCTGACGGGGAAACAGACCTGTCGGCAGGAAGTCCGCGCACAGAAGCGCAGTCCAGTCAGGAACTGGATTATTGTATGAACTGGTGCAGGGACGAGAATATTCCTATTTATACGATCGCTTTTGGACAGTATGATGGCAGCATTGCAATACTGAAAAAAATTGCAGAAGAAACAAAGGCTGAGAGCTATTCTGCGAAAAACCCAGAGGACTTGATAGAAATCCTCTACGGCATTTTCCAGAATAACCTTTTTTATCGGATACAGCAGTTTTCCAATGGAACCTATGCAGGCGGCAGCCAGCAGATTACGTGTGTTCTGGACAGCATTTATGTAGATGAAATCGATATACTTTTAATATCCTCTGGAGAAGTAGGGGAAACGGCGGTCCAGTATGGGGATGAAAAACTGCCGCTTACGAACCTGTCACACTATGCGGTGGGAAAAATAGAAAACGATCAAAATTCTATGGCGGAAAAGGAGATTACTATTCACACGGCAACAAATGAAGGGCAGGATCTTCAGGTTTATGTTATCAGCTACAGGGGATTGCTGCCTGTTATGAATACAATCACAAAGGCAGCAAGAAATCAAAACATTGAATATAACATCTGTTTTCAAAACGCAGCCGGTGAGACTATCATGGATGCAGACTTTTACAGGATTTTGACATGGGACCTTTTCTGTACAGATTCTAATGCTGAGAAGGACGTCATGATTACAAAAGAGGAAGTGCGCAATGGAATCCTGAGAGGAAGTATTCAGTTTGCACATTCTGGAAATTACACATTGAACGGAATATTGTCTGATGGATATGGCAGTTATGTATATCCATTTCAAATAGATGTATCAAATACAATGCCGCAGGGAAATATTCCAGAGGAAAAGAAAACGCTGGTAAATCAGGCGGTTACATATCATTTAAATGAGTATTTTCATGATGCGGACGGGGATACACTGGTCTATTCTGTACCTGACAGTCAGGAGGATCTGCTGACGCAGATTGACGGGGATACGCTTACACTCACGCCGCAGCGCGCCGGAAACCACAGAGTGACAATACAGGTAAGTGATGGAGAGGACCTGCTTCAATACACATATTCTTTGAAGGCAGACACATGGTGGCAGGCTTATTGGTGGGCAATCGCAGCCGCATTGACAGCTTCTGTTGTTTTTATATGGAAGCTTACACATAAACCAAAGCCGGAGATCGAACGGCTGACAGAGCAGAGAAGGCAGTATCATTTCAGCGGCAAGCTCAATGCATATTTCCTGCGGCAGCCGCAGGAGGAAGAAGAAATTCCGCCGCTTACATTTCAGATGAATCGGGTAAAGGACGGAAGGGTGTCGCTTGGGGATCTTTTTGGAGAGTATCCCGTACAGGCGGAGGCATTACAGTTAAACAGCATTTTCCTGATTGCAGACGAAAACCGCAGCATGGTTCTGTACCACACCTCGAAGTCGGATGTCATGGTTGGAAATGCCATTGCATGCAGGCAGCTGCAATACAGCATTCGTTTTGGCGATGTGATCTATATTACCTCACAGGATGGAGGCTATGATCTGGAAATACATTATATTGCGGTGTTTCAATAGAGATCCGCCACCCATAAAATACACAAAGATAAGAAAAGGAGAATGATTATGGATGTGATAACACAGACAAACAGGACGATCCTGTTTACTGAGATCAACCCTGAATGCCTGAATTTACTGACCCTGATTGGCGATGTGCGGGGAAAGACAAGCCTGGATGACGACAAGATCAAGGAGATCAATAAGGAGCTGGCTGTATCAAGCTTTCCTGAGTTTTTGGAAAAGTTCAGTCCAGTGGTATATTCTTGGTGTGATGCGTCTACTGGGAAAATCCAGTACAGCACCGTAAGGCCCGAGCATATTCCGCAAAACTGTATTACAGAGATTCCCTTAAATGAGATGAATGACCTGTTAAATATGCTGATAACGCTTCTGGACGCAAAGGATGCACAGGGCGTGGCAAATGTGGATTTTCAGTTTGGAAAGATTTTAGAGATGATCTCGCCCAAAAAGATTATGGAGGATATCCGGCAGGTCCGCAGGGAAATCCAGTATACCTATGGGAAATATATGGAGTTAGATGACGGCGATCCCAAGCGGCTTGATCTGGGAGATACCTTAAACTACCAGTTTGAGCAGGCAAGCCAGAACTATAACAACGTTCTTGCGATGCTGCCGTTAGCGATAGAGGATATTAAGACCCGCCTGCTTCTGGGGGACGGCGAGTCCAGACAGGGCGGACCGGACTTTAAGGCAGGGCTTTTAAGCATGGGGGAGGACGGAGAACTGAAAATCCTCGAAATGAAGCAGGAAGAGAGCACGCAGCTTGCAGTGGTGGATGATGAGGTAAACCTGAGCCTTATGGATGCATTTCGGGAGGATTATGATGCATTAAACGAAAATCCCTCCGGCTATGTAAGGGATCTGGTTGTCAGAACCTTCTGTCCTTTAAGCTCTACCATGGAGAGCAATGTTAACCGTGAGCTGGAAGTGGGCAATTACAACACCTATCTTGAATTTTACAAACAGAGCAAGAATGACTTTGTCAAGGTGGTAAAGCCGTTAATTGAGAAAATTCTGGGCGTAAAGACCTTTTTTGACCAGTACAAAGTAAAAGAGAAGGGCATGCAGCCGAAACTTTTGATTACGAACATTCCGCTTGAGATGATGGTGAAATCCAGCAACCTGCCAAGACTGATTACATACCTGAATACGACCAATGACAAAAATGAGTTTGACAACACCATCTGGTTTGGCATTGTGCCGGATGTAGAATTAAACCAGACATCTGGCGGAAAGCTGCAAAGAGTGCGCTTTGCGGGAAACAAGCGTGAAGAGAAGCAGGGGACAAACTCCATGGAGAGTCTTGCAGCGCTGATGAACGCGATAGAACCGTATAAGATTTCAACATTCTTTAGTTTCTGCACCGGGGAGGAGACGACGTTCAATTATATTTCTACAGAAGGAATTGAACTGTTTAAAGATAAATGCACACCGCTTATGAAAAAAACATACAGTGAATTTGTGATTCCCTGCATTCCGAATGCCACCATCATTCCGAAAGATAAGTCAGGGCTGGTGCTTGACAAAAAAATGGTGATGGATGAAGAAGGAAATGTTGCCCTTTCCACAGAGAAAGACGATGTGATGAAGATGTGGCTTGAGGGAATTTATGTCAGCGCTGCCTATGAGGCTGCGGGAATCGTGGCGGCATGGCAGTGCCCTGAATACTTAAAGCAGCGTTTTAAGGACACAAGCATGGAGTATCCCGGCGTGCGGTTTGACATAGAGGCGGACGATAACGCGCTTCTTGCCACCACCAGCATGACAAAGGAGATCTCAGGATTTACCAATGCCATCAAAAATTCCATCAACCATACAGGCTTTGGCTTTGTATTCTCCTCAGACAATGCGCAGTACAAGGGACAGGAGATCAAGAGCATCACAGTGTACAAGGCGCGCAATCTGTTAAGCCGGGGAAATGAATTTGAACCGATTTATAAAACGCTTGTCGTGACATACATTGAGAGGATGCTGCGTTTTTACAGTGCTGATTTTAAACAGGACAAGATTGAAAAATTCTTCAGCAACAACCCCAACAGTCAGAAGAGCCGCTGGGATGCAAGCAGACAGTATGTCAATTCCATTCTACAGGATGGTGATGAGCTCGAATGCAGCATAGATGAAAAATATGGCGTCTGTGATGTATTAGTTACCTTTGCTAACACAACCAGAAATCTAAAAGTGCAGCTCGAAAGAAAAGCCAGAAATGAATATGTTTAGATACCTTTAAAGGGTATGAAATAATAACAGCAGCCTGACAGGCTGCAAAGCAAATAACAAGGAGGAAAACTATGGGATTACGGTTAAAAATTGAAGGCAGCGAATCAATTGATTTGAAAGAAACCAGCATTACAAACGTGAAATTTGGGGCAGATATCCCCCATGATTCCAATGCCAGATCGACAGATTTAGGCTCCACCATTCTGATCGAGGGAAAAATTCTGGCACCTGTGGACGGAGAGGCGGCAGATGACACCTCAAAGATTGCAAAGTGGGCGCTGGTTCCGGCAGAAAATTCAGACTGCTACAGGAATGTGGAGATCAAAGTCGTGAACGCATCACAGATTGTACGCCAGATTAATGTGCCGAATGCCTTTGTAGTGGATTATGAGGAAGATTTCTCAGATGATACGGGCGCAGGCGTCTTTAAACTTCTGATAAAACAGAAGAAAGATAAGATGACAAGCCTGAAATTTGAGGGCGGCTTCAGCGGAGAATGATGGACAGGCCTTACATGAATGTAAAAAATTGAGGAAAAACGAAAGGAGTTTATTATGGGATTTACATTAAAGGTGGAAGGAAATTCCACAATTGATTTGGGAAAAGACAGTGTTACCAGCGTCAAAGTCCGCACAGACATTCCGCAGGACAGCAATGCACGCTCTACAGATTTAGGAAGCACCATAACAATCACAGGAAAGATATTGACGGCAGTAGACGGAGATCCTTTTGACAGCACGAGACAGCTTGGACTCTGGGCACTGGTTCCGGCAGAGAACGCTGACTGCTACCGCAAGGTAACAATCGAGGTAATCGCCTCCTCACAGATGATCCGCAAATATACATATCCCAATGCCTTTGTGGTGGATTACAGGGAGGATTACGGAGATCTGGAGGGTGTCGGCACCTTTACATTGATCATGAAACAGAAAAAAGATAAGATGGCGCAGATATCAGTAGACGGCGGTTACAGCATTTAGTGATACAGGGGCTGCCTGCTAAGCAGGCAGCTCTTTGCATACACAGACCCTGAAAGGGGAAATTGGCAGATGAAAGATTATTACAGAATTCTGGGTGTAGAGAGACAGGCATCCGATGAGCAGATTAAAAAAGCATACCGGAAACTTGCAAAGAAGTATCATCCAGATGTGGTGAAGGATGATCAGGCAAAACGGGAACGCATGTATGAAATACAGGAGGCGTATGAATGTCTGGGAAATGAGCAGCGCCGCAGAAAGTATGATACGGACTGTGCCAGCATGTCAAAGACAGGCGCCGGCGCCGGATCTGAAAGGGATATGCGAAAAGGCCCTGCGCCGTCCGGACCCGGAATGCCGGATTTAAGCCCGTTTGAGCGCTTCTTTGGTTTTACGCCGGGCAAAGGCATGGAAACGTACCGGGATCAAAGGGCAGAAAAACCGCAGGGACCGATTCCCACAGACGATCTGTTTGCTGCCTTTTTTGGAAACATGGGGCAGGGAGGGAACAGGAAGTAAGACATGGAACAGGGAAAAAAGAAAAAAATGCGCACTGTTATTTTCGATATCTTAATCTTATTGTGCGGTGCGGTCCTTGCAGTGGAAATATTCCTGTATGCAGGCACACAGCACTGGATGCTGCTTCCTCTGGCTGCCGTAGTGTGCTGTATGGCGCTGGTGCTGGCAGGCATGGTTTCTTCCTGCCGGGCAGAAAAGACACAGGAACCGGAATGCTTTGAGAGAGAGGGCCCCAGCAGGCTGCTTCTCTTAAATGAACAGGGAAAACCAGTCAAAGCATGGAGTCTTGAGGGAAAGACGTCGCTGATCATAGGAAAATCAGGACAGAATCAGGAACTGGATGTGGATCTTTCGGACTGTGAGTACAGCAGTTTTGTTGATTTCCAGCATGCAGTGCTGAATTTCTGCATGGACCAGTGGTACGTGGAGGATCTGGAATCCCATAACGGGGTAAAAGTCAAGAAAGTGGAGGACGGGGAGTGCTACAGGGTGCTCCACCGCCCATGCAGGGTCACTGCGGGCGATATCCTGTATATCGCAAATACAACGCTGCTTTTGACATAAAAGGAGATAGGAGACAAAGGAAAATGAGTTTAGCAAGATGCCCGAATGGACATGTATATAATTCAAGGCGTTATGGGAAGGTGTGTCCTTACTGCAATATGAAGCTTTATGAGGAGGAGTCTGTCAAAAAGACAGCTGGGTTTGAGCCTCCTGTAGAAATCTTAGAGGAAGCAGTAAGACCCGTATGCGGCTGGATTGTCTGCATCGAGGGTGCGCGGGTAGGGGCAGACTACAAGGTCCATGAAGGAAAGAACTTTGTAGGAAGGGGTGATGACATGGACATACAGATTCTTGGCGACAATGAAATCAACCGCAGAAACCATGCCATCATCGTATATGACCAGAAGAAATTAAACACCATGATTCTTCCGGGAGATTCATCTGGCATTGCATATCTAAATGAGGAGCCGGTCTATGTGCCAAAAGAGCTCAAACCCTATGACATCATCAGCATGGGCCAGAGCCGCTTTCTGTTTGTGCCCCTGTGCGGGATGAATTTCTCGTGGGCGGATGTAAAGTGATGGGCACGGCACTGCTGCTGTTGGGCAGCGCAGTCTATACCGCGCTGGTTCTGGGGCGTTATTTTGGCAGAAGGCAGGAGGGCGGGCAGAACAGGAGATTACAAGCCGGAAAGTGCCAGACGACAGGAACCCGGGAGTTTCAGTCGGACCGCATAGGCGTCTTAGAAAGCAGGGCAGGAGCGCTCGCAGTCTTAGCGGACGGAATCGGCAGCTCCAACACAGGGATGGTCTGTGCGCAGATTGCAGTGGATACAATACTTGATCAGTTTGAACCGTATCAGGGATTAAATGCCCCTGCTTATTTTTTTAAAACTGCCTTCTATGAGGCAAACCGGCGCATTCAGCAGACCATCGGGGAACGCAGGGGCGGCGCAGCCATGGGCGCTGTGTTTATGGATGCGGACCGGCTGCATTATGCGGTGGCGGGCGATATTAAGATTGCCCTTCTGCGCGGAGATGAACTCATACCGTTAAGCAGAGGGCAGACGCTGGATGTACTGGCGATGCAGGCTTATGAGGAGGGCAGAATTTCCAGACAGGATGCAGTCCTTAGCATGGATGAGAAACGAATCTGGAATTATCTTGGGCAGGACGGCTTCCATGAGATTGAACTGTGCGACCTGCCGGTGCAGTTAAAGCGCGGGGACAAGGTGCTTTTAATGAGCAGGGGTATTTTTGAGGTTCTTTCATGGCGGGAGCTTGAAGATCTCCTGATACAGCCTGCACCTATGCAGGAGCTTGCGGACAGGATCATTATGGAGGCAGACCGCAAAAAAGCCGCCGACAGGGAAAATGGAAGCGTCATACTTTTACAGTGGATGGAGGCATAAATGAGAAGGAGCAATTCTGAATTTCAGACTCTCCACATCTCTGAGGAAGGACAGAAACTGTCCAACAGGGATTACTTTGGATATGTGGAGATGGATGATTTTGCCTGTTACGTACTGGCGGACAGCCTGGATGCAGAACCGTCTGTAAACAGCGCCAGGCTGGCGGTAGAGAGCATTATCCGTGATTTTACGGAAGCGCCAACAATGCGAAAGCGTGCTGTCAGAAAATATATCATCAGGGCGCACAAAGAGCTTCTGGCAAAGCGGGAGGGCATGCATCTAAAAGCCAGCGTCGTCGTTGCCGTGACAGACTACCGGAAACTTCGCTGTTTTCACGCAGGAAACAGCCGCCTGTACTGGATTCGGAACGCGCGCATCATAGAACGGACGCTGGACCATTCACTGACCCAGAACCTTCTTGAGCAGGAAAAAATCCCGCTGGATCAGGCTGCGGCCCATGAGGAGCGCAATAACTTATATTCTTTTCTGGGGGAGAGGAGGCTGCCGGAGATTGCGGTCTCCCGCAGAAAGAAGCTCGAAAACGGCGACATGTTTGCCCTCATGACAAGAGGCGTCTGGGAACAATGCCCAGAGCAGGAGTTCTTGCAGATTGCCAATGATGCAAAAGAACCAAAAGATATTTTGGAGCAGACAGAGGATTTTGTATTAAAGAACCAAGAGGAGCGCAGCATTGACAACTACTCACTGGCAGTTACTTTTGTCAATAAAGTATACCAGTCTCCAAAAAAGCCAGTATCTGTCAAAAAAATTCTGATGACAGTGCTTCCAATCCTGCTTGTGGTGTCCGTCACCATAACCATGCTTTACCTGCGGCAGAAAAACAACCGCCAGAAAACACAGGAGATGTTCCGGTATATGGACAGCGGGGAAGCCTACTTTGGATTAAATAATTACCAGAAAGCCGCAGAGGAATATAAGGAAGCGGGAACGCTTGCAAAAAAATTAAAGCGGACGAAACAGCAGGACGAAGCCAGCCAGTATGCAAAACTCGCAGAGCAGGTCATTTTGGCAGATGAGGCGCTTTTAGCAGGAGAATACCAGAAGGCGCAGGAGCTGTACTTAGCGGCGCGGGGAATGTCCGTGCAGACCGGAAATGCAGGACTTTCTTACATCGAGAGTCAGTTGGACCGCACGATTGGCTATGTCCGTATTTTTGACCTGATGGCACAGGGTGAGCACAAGGAGGAATACGGCAACTTAGAAGGAGCCATCGCGCTTTATAAAGAGGCGAAGGAACAGTCCGCAGCCCTGTATTACAAAGAAGGAAAAGAAGAGGCGCTCAGGCTCCAGATGGCGGCAGAGGAAGCTTTGGAACAGCAGAAAATGGAGGAGGAAGCGCGCCTTCAGGAACAGATCAATGAGGAAGTGGCAAGCCTTGCCATAGAGAACGAGCAGAAAGCCAGTGACCAGCAGAGTGCAGCGGACATGGAAAACCAGGGCAACGCCCTTTTAGCAGACAAGCTGTATGAGGAAGCCATCACCTTTTACCAGACGGCGCAGTCGCTGTACAAAAGCCTTGGCATGGAGGACCTTGCGGAAGGAATCGCGCAGAAGATTGCTGCCGCACAGGCAGGCATGGAAGCGGACGAGGAGTATGCGGCGAGGAAAGAGTCCGAGGAAAAAGCCGAAAAGAGAGAGGCCGCAAGAGAGGCTATCCGCCAGAAAGAGGAAATGGAGGAGGCTGTCATGGAGGCGGCCAAAGAAGCTGCCAAAGAGGCGGTAGAGGAAGCGATGGAGACAGAAACGGAAACAGAGACACAGCAGTAAGAAATTTCCGAAAGATAAGAGATGAGAGCAGACATGAGCCAGTACACATATCATTTAAATCCCAACAGAAGCACAGAAAAAATCCATACTTATAAACAGAGCGAGCTGGAACGGATGACCGTGTTCCGCTTACAGGAGATCTGCCGCAAAGAGCGCCTGGTCATTCCAGCTGCCCAGCGCACGGACCGGGAAGGGCTGATCCGGCTGATTATGCGGTTTCGGGGACAGAAAGAATACCGCCATATTCAGGATGCCTGTGAGAACGGGCTGGAGCGGATACAGGACGCCCTAGACCAGTGCGGCATACAGTTCGTGGAAGAACCAAAAGTCAGCATTCCGGGGACGATCACCTTTTATCAGAACACAGAGATGAACGAACTGGACGGATACCGCGCAGAAGCTGACGGGGCGCTCATACCCGGCAATCTCCTGCTGGTTGACGAAGCAATGAAGGTGTATACCTGCTTTTATCTCGATGCACCCCATGAAGATGCATATCTCTTCAAGGGAAAGGATGTCCCTGTACGCACTTTGGAAAAACATCAGTTTTCGATTCTGTATTTCCCTGACGCAAAAATATCTGAATTTCTCTATGACTGTTATTACGGGAAGAGCGTCTCACTTCCCGGATACATGGAAAGCGTCAGGATTCCGCTCTTAGACATTCAGGAAAGGCAGATCGAGCCCGCCGGCCTTCCGCTGGTCATTGATTTTGGAAGCTGCAATACAACAATGGGAATCTGTCTTACCGATGGAAGCATCAGGACTGCATCGGCGGGAGGAAGTGCTATCATCCCAAGCATTGTCGGCGTGCAGAAAAAGGCAGGAGGCGGCGCAGAGCTTCTTATGGGGCACCATGCACAGGCGGCGGACAGCCAGGACTTCCATGACGGGGACGTTGTCGTATTTCATGACATCAAGCGCTGGGTCAGCGACGCAGACCGTGTGGAAACAGTAATCCTGAAAAACGGGTATAAATACCAGTTTTCCCGAAAAGAGATGCTGAGAGCTTATTTTGACTACCTTATGGAGCTTGCCAGACAGCAGTTCAAATGCAGTTTTTTAAGCATACAGCTGCTTGCACCGATCCGGCAGAAGAAAAAGTTCCAGAAACTGTTCAAGGAGCTTCTCCCGGAACACAGCGTTAACTGTGAGCTGGATGAAGGCATGGCAGTCCTGTTCCACAGCATCTGCGGACTCATCCACGAGAGAGGCTACATGGAGCGCAGGTGGTACCATGCGCTCATCATTGACTGCGGGGGAGGCACGACGGACTTAACCTCCGGGCGTTTCTGCATCGAAAACAACAGGGTGTCCTATATCATTGATCTGGAAACACAGTATGAAAACGGGGACACCAACTTTGGCGGAAACAACTTAACCTACAGGATTTTACAGCTTTTAAAGCTGCGCACGGCACAGGAGCTTGGACTGATGGAGAAGGAACCGCTTGTGATCGGGGAGCCCGGGGAGGGAAAAGCAGCCTACGAGGCATTCAAAGAACGCTATAAAATGGCGGAAAAATGGATTCCGACCCGGTTTAAAGAATACGAGGAGAAGGGCAGGGAGCAGTACTTTCTTGTAAAGAATAATTATTACTGCCTGTTCTTTCTGGCAGAACAGGTCAAGAAACAGTTTTTTCAAAAAGAATTCTGCTACCAGATCAAAATCTCCACCCAAAAAGGGGAGGGCATCTTTCTCGACCGGTGGAAGCTGTCGGTTTTCAGGGAGGGACAGCTGTCAAGCCTTGATAAACAGGTGGGATTCTATGTGTATTTAAATGAGATTGAGGAGCTGCTCCGGCCTGATGTCTACAGGATTATGGAGAATTTTCTGGACCAGAAGTTTGAAAATGGGGCGCTTTCGGAATACGAGATGATCAAGCTCACAGGACAGTCCTGTAAATCCCGCCTGTTTTTAGAGGCGCTCAAACAGTATGTCCCGGGAAAGAGAATCCAGGGGACAAAGCAGGACGCGGCGGGGACGGAGCTGAAAATGTGCTGTCTTGAGGGGGCGCTTTCCTACTTCATGAACTGCAAGCTGGGCTACATGAGGGTAAACGAGAAGTACCGCGTAGGAAGCCTTCCCTATGAGATTATGGCCTATACGCATGAAGATCAGGAAAAGATTCTGATCAAGAGCCTCGATTCGGAGGACCACATCGGCCATATATCACGTTTCCATATAGGAAACCAGCTCGACCTTTATTTAAACAACGCACAGGGAAAACGGTTAAAGACCTATTACTTCACCTATGACACCTCTAAATTCATAGAGACCACGCAGGAGGAGATTGACGCGCTGTATGCCGGGACCGTAATTCAGGAGGAAACGGACATTATCCTCGAGGGCGAGATGAAATTCTTTGTGTGGATTTCAAGGGAGCGCTGGGGCTTTGTGGTGCTGCCGGTGCTCAGGGACAAAGAGCAGCTCTACAAAGGAGAGGAAACCTTTTTTGATTTTGAGGACGACACATGGGAATTAAATTACTTTGATGGCAGAAAGTAGGGATGAGAATGACGCGTACAGACAGCGTGGAAGCTGTGAAGGAAATGATCCAGAATGAGATACAGTCCATAGACGCCCTGACGGAGCGGACTGTATTTAAAGAACTGATGGAGGGCGTGTTTTTAAACCTGTATGAGACGAACCTTCAGATGTATGAGGCGCTGGAAAGGCGCGTGCAGGATGAGCTTGGCTATGACCAGAGCCGTTACAGGGTAAAGACAGGCGTCATTGAGCGGGCGTATTACGATGAATCCCACCACTTCCTCTCCCCCATCGAAGAGGCAGATTTAGAAGATAAGCATTATGACATGGGAGATCTTATACAGACTGTGAAAGACGGCGGGACCTATCCGCTCATGAAGGTGCTGCTCTGCTGTGACTATCTTGAGCTGCAAAAGCTCTGGGAGAAGAACCCGGTCCTTCAGGGAGTGCTGCGCACAGAGGGCGGGGAGTGGGCGGTCGAGGTGCAGCTTCAAAGAAACACTGCATATCTGAAAAAAATTGAGGAACTGTACCATCTGTTTATCAAGAACGGGGTTCCGTGGCAGACTGTCAATGCGCCCTACCTCTACAAGATGGCGGACGTAGTGGTCACAAAGATTCAAGGGGAGCCGGACAAAACAGAAAAGCTTCAGGAGGTATCCATACAGTTTGGAGAGTACAGCAGGATCGTTCAGAAGGAGCTGATCCCTGTATGGAACATTCAGAAGCTGGTGCTGGATGGAATCGGCTTCCCGACGCCCTGTGAGGACCATGTCAGCTATGAACATAACATCTCGCTTCATGAGTACGGTTCGGAACACTCCTATCTGGCAGAGGACAGCCAGAATATCCAGAGCGTTATCCAAACAAAGGACAGGCTGCGCATCATCAGCGCGGCGGGGGAGGCAAAGAAATGGGACATCTATATGCTCCGCTCGTTAAAAGAGCACAGGATTGACCGCTTTACCTATCCGCTGATGCCAAACGGCCGCGCAGAGAGTTTCGCTGAAAAGTACCAGAGGAAATGGAACCAGAATATCCGCACAAGGACAGAGCTTGCACACTTTATCCGAGGATTTGGCCTTGAAGAGTATGTGTGCTATCAGGACTGTGAGATCAAAGAGCACTTTCCCGGCGTCCGGGAGACCTATTCCATGAACCCGTTTATCGAGGATGAGGTACGCGTGTCCAGCGCCCAGATGAAGCTTGTCCTGCATTTTAGGAAGGGCGTAAAGGAACCCTGGCTTCAAAGGGATATTTTAAGCTTCCTTACCAGCGAGGTGCAGCGGATTTATCCAGAGTATGAATGCGGGGGTGTGCTGTCATGATGTTTTTATGGGAAGCGCTGCTGTGCGCCCGCATGGCACAGATTCCAGAACAGGAGCTCCGCTTTGTCCATGCGCGGCATGGTAGTCCCTATATGGAGCTTTCGCTTCCATGCCTGAACCAGCCGTGGCTGGATAAGGACGTGGAAGTCAATACCTACTACCGTTTTTATTCCATATTTAAAGCTATGTTTCCGCCCGATCCGCCGGAATTTCCTGCACTCAGGGACAGCCTTACGGATGCGGCAGTCCATATGCTTGCGCAGAATGACATCATGAGGGGAATGACAAGGGAGGATTATCACAAGAAACTGCTTGCGGACGAGGTGATGCGCGGGGGTTTTGGAGAGACAGCGGTCAAAGTGTTTTGTGACATGGACAAAAAAGAGCAGGAGAAGCTTCTAAGCGGCTGGCTGAACAGCTTCCGGGTTGGAAGCGCCCTGCCCATCTTTCTTGACATGGTACATGGGCTGATTGACGACAGCATCGTCTACCTGAGCCGTGAGAATCCAGATGAGATTCTGCTCTATACAGGGCTTAAAAAGGAACAGAAGCTGGAACAGCGCATCGCGTTTCTGGCGGACACATTTCTGGATATCCGGTACCATGTTGAGGTTTTCTATGAACATCATTTTGGAATTATAGACATCGGGGAGACAATGCGGATTGATGAGACTGCCATCTGTTAGGCAGGAGATCAGACAAAGAAAGGCAGGGAGTCATGTTTCGAAACATATATCCGATTTTTCAAAAAAAATATGTGCTTAAAAAAGAAATGCTTGAAAATCTCAGGGACTATCCACGGATGCTGTTTGCGCTTGAGTACCAGAAATACAGCGACGGAATCCTGTGCGGATGCGGGCTTGAGGCATCGACTGCCAGACTGGCCGTCCAGCCGGGAATCCTGATTCACAGAGGCATTCCCTACTTCATGCAGGAACCTTTTGAGATTTCCTGTGAGGCACAGGGAAGGCTGGCATATCTAAAAGTCTGCTTTACAGATAGGGAGGCAGGAACAGGGCATGAGGAATACCGGGGCCGGATCTGCTTAGATGAACAGGCGCCGGACCCGGAGAGGGAGTTAGAGCTTGGACGGTTTAAGCTCCAGACGGGCGCGAGGCTGCGCACAGAATATGTGGATTTTGCAGACTGCGTGACAGAATTTGACACGGCGGACCGCATTCATGTGCCGTATGCCTCGCCGAGACATCCTGTCATCTGGCCGCAGCTTCTGAAGCGCTTTGCCGCAGAGCTGCTTGGCACGGGTACACAGGACGCACTGGACTGTGCATTCTGCATGGGCTGCATGCAGCAGAAAGAAAATGTGCCGTATGATGCAGTAAAGACCTATCTGAATGTGAAACAGGAAAAGGACAGGGAATACACCCCTGAAGAGAGCTATCATGCGTTAAAGCGCATTCTTGAGGAGGCAAAAGGGACCAGAAGGAAGCATACGGCGGAAAAGGACAATAAGCTTTTGATGATCTGACGCATGTGAAGGGATTTTTGCATGAACAGTTTCGAAGGGAAAGGAGACGTCATTTATGGAGATTGACCGTTCCATCGCACTGTATATCAGACAGCAGTGGGAGAGGGAAGAGGAAGAAAAAAACAGAAGCTTCTTAGCGCAGTATGACCCCAAAAACCATATCAAATACACGCTTGAAGAGCTGATTGACGGGATACATAAAAAGAAGCAGTATCTGTACACCTTAAAGCTGGAGTTTGAGGAAAAGAAGCTGTTAAGCGGGCGGCTTGTCATACCATTGATCAGGGATTTCTTTGATGTGACAGACGATGAGCCGGATACAGCGCTTTTAGCAAGCAACAGGCACCATGTCACCATGACCTTTTCAGACACGCCGTGCCAAAAGACCCTGCACAGCATAGAGGAGTGGATTGAGGGGATGGAGCGCAGCATGAGAGCCATGTATCTGCATATGAAGGTGGAACAAAAAAAGGTTCTTGGGAACATGGAGTATCTGTGCTGCACGATGCCTACCGCAAAAGGAAAGCTCTACAACGTGATATTCCACATGCAAAAGGATGACAGGCTGTATGCGGGCGCGCTCAACTGCCCGGAAGAGGAGAAGGAGGGCATGGGGCTTTTGCTGGAGGCCTGCGTCCACGTGATTGAGGAGATGAACCGCCAGGGAGGAGATGTCTCATGACAGATGCAGTTACATATGGAAATCTTCAGCTGATGCTGGGGGAGACCCTGCTGTCCGTGTATCAGCTGAACATTATTGAGGAGCCGGGAAAGCATGGACGCATGTATGCAGACGCCCAGACACAGGAGGGGGCAAAAGATTATCTTTTGTATGAGGAGTACGGAGAGGTAGCGTTATATGCAGACCGTGGGGAGTATCTGGAATCCATTTTTCAGGGAATTGTCACCAGAATGGAAGTGGCAGCAAAAGGAGGGCGGTGTGAAATCCACCTTGAGGCAGTGACAAGAAGCTACATGATGGATTTATCCGAATTGGATTTTACATTTCAGGACACGGCGATGTCCTCCCACCAGCTTTTACAGAGCGTGATGCAGTTCTATCCAGACAGCCAGGCGCTGATTTTTGTGCCGGATGCGCCGCTTGGGCAGATTGCAGTGCAGTATCAGGAGACAGACTGGGCATTTTTAAATCGTATGCTTTCACATCACGGTGCCGGCATTTATCCAGACAGCGCCATGCCGGGAATCTGTATGCGCATGGGGCTTATGGACGATTCTGAGGAAACGGACTGGGATGCACTCCCCTATACCGTGATGCGCGATGCGGCGCCGAAAGATGAAGAAAAGGGACAGAAAGGGCAGATGTGCTATATAGTCGAGGCAGATGATATCTTACCGCTGGGCGTAAAAACGGTATTTCATGGACAGGAGCTTTATACCGGAGGGATTTGCAGGCATATCCGTCAGGGGATTTTGGTCAATGAGTACAGGCTGTATTTCAGGGAAGGAATGGAGATTTCACGGTACAATAACCCGCTTCTGTGCGGCGTGTCCCAGTACGGCACGGTCACAGAAGTCAGACGAAACCGGATCCGCGCAGCGCTGGAAAATGATGCGCTGATCTTCTGCGACGACCAATATTTTTATCCGTATTCAACAGTGGCTGCCTCACCGGATGGAAGCGGCTGGTACTGTATGCCAAAGCCGGGGGATCCAGTCAGAATATTTTTTCCATCCGGAGATGAGCGCGAAGGATATGCTGTATCAAACATTGAAGGAGAATCTCAACCCGGGCAGGACAGCCCCATCAGCAATCCAGACTTAAAGGACATCATCATGCCGGACGGCAAGGGCGTAAAGTTTATTGCGGGCGGGATTGAGGTATGCGTCGGGGACTTTCTGGGCGATATTATGCTGACAGATGACGGAAAGATACAGATGAAGGTCAAGAAAGAAAAAGACCTTGGGATTTATTCGGAGGGCGCAGTGTATTTTATAACAGAAGAGGACGGCATGATCGAGGCATCAGCAGGCACCCAGATACAGATCAAAAATGACGCGGGCGGCGAAATCTGCATGACGGACGACACTGTCAGGATTGAGGCGTCCTCCATCGAGAATAATTAGCGGAGGTGTGTAGAATGTACAGCTTACATGACTTGAAAATCACAGGACTTTCTCTTGACAGGATCCTTTCGTGTGAGATCGAGTCCCATATCGGGGAGCACAGCACACTGATGCTTGGCGGCTATGTTGACAATGAGGAGGAGCTTTTGTTTGGCGTGCCGGACTGTCAGGACATAGAAGTATCCATACAGGATAAAGATGGCATAAAGATTCTGTTCTCCGGCATTGTGTCCAATATTCAGATCACAGAAGCCGGACAGATGAAAACGGCGTGGATTGAAGGAAAAAGCAGAAGCTGGCTGATGGACCGCAGGAAGCATTCCCGGTCATTTCAGGACCCGCAGACCAGCTATCAGGCACTGGCGGAGGAAATTTTAAAAGATTATGAAAAAAGCAGCCTGATCTATGCGGGGGAATGCCGTCAGACAGGAGGCTTACTCATCCAGTATGAGGAGACAGACTGGGTGTTCTTAAAAAGGGTTCTTTCCAAAGCAGGGCTTTTGCTGACGCCGGACAGCCGCGTACCCGGAATCAGCCTCTATGCCGGCGTGCCGGCATTTCCAGAATCCGCTGTTTTCTACAGCGTACTGGCAATGAATAAGGATATGCGCTCCTATTATTATCTGAAAGCCAGCAAGCGTATGGTGCATCCGGCGGATTTTACCCAGTATGTGATCACTTCAGAGCAGCTTATGGGAATTTTTGAGACAGCGCTCATACAGGGGCAGTCCCTTGCAGCATATGCATGCAGGTATTCCTTTGACGCCCAGGAATTGACAGGCACTTATTGGATGCAGGGTAAAAAAGGACTGTCCGTGCAGACATCCTATCCCATGCACCTGATCGGGACGGCGCTCATGGCAAAGGTAGTGAATGTACAAAAGAACCTGATACAGGCAGCGATGGAGATTGACGGGACACATACAGAACGGGCAGTCCACTGGTTTCCATATTCCACGATATCGGCGTCACCAGATGGAAGCGGCTGGTACTGCATGCCGGAGATCGGAGATGATGTACGCATCTATTTTCCCTCCAAGGCGGAAGGGGAGGCAGTAGCGCTCAGTGCGGTGAGCGGTTATGAAGCGCCGCAGGGAGGAAGCGACCGGATGCAGGATCCAAACAGCAGGTATTTGAGGACAAGGTTCGGGCAGGAGCTGGCGCTCAATCCAAATGAAGCCAGCCTCTCCTGCGGCGGACAGTCCGGCATCCGCATCTTGACAGACGGAAGCTTAACGATCTATGCCAAGGAGTCTGTCTGTGTGCAGGCAAAGGAGAAAATAACCCTCCATGCGGAGGAGAATCTGACCATCCATGTAAAAGAGCAGTTCCAGATGCAGAGCATGCAGGGCGGACAGCTTGCGTCCATGGAAGGGAAGATGCTGATCAGGGGGACAGAGGTCAAGCTGGATTAGGGAGGAAAAGCAATGGACAGAGAAACAGCCTTGCAGGATTATCAAAAGAAGGCTTCCATCAAAATCACGGAATTTCGAAACGGCATCACAGCGTATGTCATAGAACGGGCAGAGGTACTTGAAGAACTGGTCAGGACGGCAGCGGAGCGTCTGGGGGAACAGATGGAAAAACAGGGAAAGGAATCGGTAAGCTTTCTGTATTTCTCGATTTTAAAGACTGACTTTATCAGCCGCAGGCACCGCATTATGCTTCACGGGCTAAATATGCAGTGGTATCTCGATGAGGATTCGGTGGAGGTCTATGTGGATGCGGGCGATCTCTTTGCGCCCCTGATCGATCTGCAGAATGCACTTACAGAGGACAGCCAGGGATACGGGGGCGCCATAAACCGCTATGACATAGAACATCTTCTCTTTGACCAACTTCCGGTCTATGACGCGGCTGTCAGCTATATTCTGCGCTGGCGCCTCCGGGACTGGGAGAAGAAAGGGATTTTTGACAGCGTGGCCCGCACGCCGTACTGGCTTGTAAAGTGGGGACAGTACCGAGACCAGACGGAAACCCTCCTCCAGACGGACAGAACAAAGAAAGAAGCGTCCGAATGGACGGAGGCGCTTGCAAAGGTGAGACATAAGCCAGACACAATGATATTCAGCTACTGGTATCAGGGAACATATCAGGATTGTAATCCTAAAGAGACAGACATGCGTTTTACTACCTTTGAGGAATGTGAGATAAAAAGCATGGATTTTAAGGACTGCAACCTGGAAGGAAGTCGTTTTGTAAAGTGCACACTCACAGACTGCACGTTTTCAGGCTGTAACCTGTGCGGCGCCGATTTTGGGGGATGCCGCTTTGAGCGCACCTCCTTTGACGGGGCGGAGCTTGCGGCAGCGGTATTTCCGGCTGAGAGCGTACCGTTTCTTGGAATCAGCGCAGAGCAGCTTCAGGTGATCGGCCTTGCCAGGGAGGAAGAAGCATGAGATATTTTTTCATTACGCAGGATGTAAGCCTGCCCTGCGCCATCTCCTACAGGGATTTTGACATCACGGGCGGAAGCCATCTGTTTACAAAGGAGGATGCAGGCCGGCTCAACGATACCGTCTCGTTATACCTTTCAGGAAACGGGAAAGAGACGGCGTGGGATTTTCTACAGCGCCCCGTGACCATGTTTTCACAGCGGTTTGAGGACATCATAGAAGCGTATGAACCGGGCGTTATTTTCAAGGACGTCGTCCTGATTCATAAGGAGAATGCCCTGCAGTACCGGTATGTGCAGACCCTGATGGACCAGCTTGACGCCGCAGCAGACCAGACCGAGTACTATCCAAACGGGATGGTAAAACGGATGGTTTTATCACAGAAAAAGATTGGAAGGCACCACCTGTTTGTGCTTTCGGGAAAACACAGAAAGGACCCTGTTGTCAGCCTTGCGCTGGCGGAGAGCCTTCTTAGAAGAAAGCCTGTGGGCCTATGTTTTGAGGAAGTGGAGGTGGAAGAGCCATGGGAGAGATAAGCCTGTCAGGATTAGAGAAGATGCAGGGAGAGGCAAATCAAAAGTTTTTAGAGACGCATGAAGCTGCACAGAAAGCCAGTGAGAAAGCCGCAGCTGCAGAGGAGGCCTTTTATAAAGCGGCGCAGGACTATACCTTCGGGGACATGAGCGATGAGAGCTTTCAGAAAAAAGAAGCCGCACAAAAAGCGATGGAAGAGGCAAAGGCAGAGGCGGAAGCGGCAGAAAAAGCGATGGAGGAAGCCGCGGCAGAGGCGCAGGCGGCAGCGGAAGCGGTCGAAAACAAGAAGGAGGAGCTGCGAAGAGACCGTGACAACGACACGACCTATGTGGTGCACTGTGCACGGATTGAGTGCAGCAAAGGCATGCGGGAAAGTTATCTCGTGCTGGGACCCACACATGGGGTTAAGACGCGGCAGATTCCGCAGATGACCATAAAGGACATACTGCCTTTTATCAACGTCATCAATTTCGGCGGCTGCTTCAGTACAGAAAACCCTTCGGTGAAGGCCGCCGCAGAAGCCGCTGTCGAGGCAGCACAGAAGGCCATCGAGGACAAGCACAATGAAAAGGGCTGCATTGGGAAGTTTTTTGACAACGTGGTGGATTTTTTTGTCGGAGATCATGAGATGAATGTGGATGAGAGCCTGATGCAGCAGTGCGTCGGGGAGTGCCTTTCAAGTTTTGCATGGGATGCAAAGTGGGAGAAGGGGCATGAAAAAGTGACTGTCAACGGGGAGCCTGTGCTCCTGCGCCGGTGCAGCCTTACATGCAATTTCGGCGGCTGCATCACAATTCTGGTGTCAGGACAGCCGGAGTAGCGGCATCAAGGCAGACAGAGCAGCATGGCAGGCAGGATATGAGAAATAAAAATCAGGAGGTGGCATGAGATGGAGATAACCTATCAGGGGCTCAGAATACAGCTCCCCTTCGAGGGCGTGATCGGGATTGAGTCGTTCTCAATGGACGCGTCCTTTAATGAACATGTATCTGTGGAGCTTGGGCTTCTAGTGGAGGAGGAGACAATTGAGCCTGCCATACACGGCATTGCTGACGGGGACGGCATTGAGGTGTATGAGGACGGCAGGGACGGCATCCTCTTTGCCGGAAAGATCACGGATACATGGATGAAAAAGGAACGCGGGCTGTGTTCTATGAGCCTCAAAGCGCTTTCCTACACGATGGAATGGAGCCTTGCGCCGGTGAGCCAGAGCTTTCAGGATCTGGATCTGACCTATGAGCAGGTCTTAAAGAAAGTTCTTTTAGACCAGCCGGGGGCAGAGATTATAGACAGCGTGACACAGGGCGCCGTCATACCGGATTTTCTGATCCAGTATGAGGAGAGCGACTGGACCTTTCTTGCCCGTCTGGCAAGCCACTTTGGCACCTTTCTCATACCGGACTGCTGCGCTGCACACGGGCGCGCCTATTTCGGACTGCCTGACCTCGGGGAAGAGACGGTGCTTTATGGGGAGGAATACCAGCAGATTAAGGATATGGACCAGCAGTACCGCATCGGGGATGCCATCGGGCTGCTTCCACAGGAGAACATCCGCTGGGAGCTGGCTGCGCACAGGAGCCTGCGGCTGGCACAGGGCGTGCGCTTTGAGGGCATCAGCGCCGTTGTCACCCGGATAAAGTACAGGACCGTGCGGGGAGAGCTGGTGCGCTCTTATGAGCTTAGCCGCAGAAAGGGCGTATTGTGCCCCTTAAAGAAAAATCCGCACATCTTTGGCATGAGCATTCCTGCGACCGTAAAGGAACGCGCTGGAAACTGTGTGCGCGTGCATTTTAACATCGACCCGGTGTATGAAAACGCTCCGAATAACAAGTTTTTCCCTTATGCCATAGAGAGCAGCTTTATCTACTGCATGCCAGAAGTGGGAAGCCAGGTGCATATCTACTTTCCGGGTGCAGATGAAAGCGGCGCGGTGGCAGTCCACGCCGTCCGCATGACAGCAACGAAAAGCGGCGGCAGTGATAAAGGCTATGCCCAGATACCAGACAACAAGTCGTTTT
>Ga0137306_100550_pt1 | contig 50589 bp, 45 predicted proteins | sample Inofroosms_March_FD_97187 | JGI IMG/M metagenome (GOLD analysis project Ga0137306, IMG submission 97187) | Mouse cecal microbial communities from Vienna, Austria - N-Acetylneuraminic and N-Acetylglucosamine D2O microcosms_March | ecosystem: Host-associated > Mammals > Digestive system > Large...
TTCCAAAGATAGTTAAGAATACTTTTATTTGCAAATAAAAAGTTTGAAATAATATCAAGAATAGTCTTATATACAATAACCAAAAGTTTTTTTTGCAGTCTACTAACCACATATTAATTGTAGCGCTCCATAAAAATAGACCACATTAGATTAATATAGCTCTATTTAAAGAATTGCAAGATTAAATTTGATATTATTGCCGTACATGGTGTTTTTGGAAAACAAAAATTTAAGACGGCTCCTTTGCGGGCCGTCTTTTGTCTTATCGAAATTTTAGCTCAACATTCTGTCGTTTCTTGTCGGCATCTTCCAGACGATTGCGGGTGTCGTTGCTCGTTCTACGATCCATCGTCTGAACACTTCGGCATTTTCGGATTTGAGCAGGCATGCCAATGCCGCAACCATTTCGAGGCTATACTGTTCGACAATGTTGCCGTTTCGGCAGCGCGTGCGGCGGACAATGCGGTCTTCATGCAAAACTCCGCTTTTGAGTATTGCTCGGATATTCGTGCTTACAGTAGCAGTGAATACACCGAACAAGTCGGCGATTTGGCTTTGCGTAAGCCATATTCCGTGGGCGGTCGGGCGAATCGTTACCTGCCCGTTTTCGATTGTTATGGGTTGTGTCGTCATAGTTGGTTCCTTATTATAGGCTATTCTTATTATAGGCTATTCTTGTTTTGCGGTTCTTCGTAGAGTTCGAGCTTTCGGCTTGCGGACAGTTTCCGCAGCTGCTTCGTATCCTCGTCCACCTTTCGGTCCGTTACATGGGCATAAATTTGGGTGGTCATCAGCCGTCGGTGTCCCATCATGCGGCTGACGGTCTCGATCGGCACACCCATCGACAAGGTAATGTGTGTTCCGAAATTATGCCTTGCCCTGTGGAAAGTCAGATTCTCGATACCGTAAGCTGCTCCCAATCGGGACATAAGTTTTTGCAGCTTCTGGTAGGAGCAGATCGGCAGCAGCCGTTCGTCGGTGCGTTCGGCTCGGTATTTCTCGATGATACGCAGAGGTATGTCCAGCAACCGCACGACCGATTCTGTGCCGCTCTTCTGCCGTCGGATATGTATCCACCGTACACCCTCTGAGTCCTGCGTAATGTGTTTCTCCGACAGCTGTTTCAGATCTGCATACGCCAGCCCCGTAAAGGTCGAGAAGATGAACCAGTCCCTCGCACGTCGCAGTTCGGGATCGGCGACCTGCTCGGCGAGCAGCCGTTTCAACTCGTCGAGTTTCAGGTGGCGGCTCTTGCGTTTCGGCAGTTCGGGGTGCAGCGTAGCATAGGGATCGCGACGCAATGTCCCCTGATCGACCGCCCGTGCAGTCATCTTCTTCAAACGGTAGAGGTGCTCGTGCACCGATTTCTGTTGCAGCCGGTGTTCCGTCCGCAGAAACAGGTCGAACGCATCGTAGAACTCCCGGTCGAGGCTTCGTAAGGTTATATCTTCTTGCCCGCATTTCCGCTGCACGAACTCCCGCAGGTGGTTATAAGAGCGTACATAGCATTTGTAGGTCTCTTTCGTGCGGTCAATACCGACCCGCTTGCGGAATTCCTCGTTGTGCTCCCGAAAGAGGGCCAGCAGCGTCAGCGGTTTTTGTCCGATGCCTTTCACGGCATTCTTCACCAATTCGGCCGTTACGAAACCCAAAGAGAGGTTGATTCGCTTGTAGTGCGCCTTGATTTCATCCGTCAGCGCGTCGATGGCTCGGTTGACTTCGTTGGCATTGCGGCCGCGACCGTCGGCACGCCCTGTCGTAGGATTCCAGATTACAGGGTCGACCGCGACTTTCGTTCCGATCTGCGCCGCTTCGGCGTCGATACTCACCTTACACAAAAGCTGGCACAAGCCGTCCTTGCGAACTTTTGTGCGATTGATATAGAACAGCACGGCAAACGTGCTACGGCGTTTCATATCTTTATTCTTTTCCATCAGATAGCGATTGTAAAGCGTTCTGCGATTCGTCTATCGAGCAACTGTGTATCGGTTCCGATTTTGTTGTCCGTTACCTGGGCATATATCTGCGTCGTATCGACGCGGCTGTGTCCTAACATCCGGCTGACCGTCTCCATCGGCACGCCGTGCGAGAGCGTGATTTCCGTCGCGTAAGTGTGCCGTGCCATGTGAAAGGTCAGTTTGCGGTCGATGTCGCAAGCAGCGGCGAGGTGTTTTAAACCTCTGTTCAACTCCGCGTTTCCGTACATGGGAAGTAACTTCTCGTCCGGCGCTGTATCGCGGTATTTGTCGATGATGTGGAGCGGCAAGTCGAGCAACGGTATCTCGAACTCCACGTTCGTCTTTTCGCGCGTCGCCTTGATCCAAACCGTTCCGTCTTCGGCCGTTTCGAGGTTCGCAGCAGTCAAGCGGCACATATCGCCGTAGCTGATGCCCGTATAGCAGGAGAAAAGAAACAGATCGCGAATAAGATAGAGTCTCGGCGAATGGAGCGGCGTAGTCATCAGCCGCTGCAACTCTTCGCGTGTGAGATAACGTCGTCTGCGTTCGGGACGCGGAGGTTCGTAACCTGAGAACGGGTCGGCGGTGATGATTCCTGTGGCAATGGCTTTGTTAATCACCGTATGCAGGCGCGACATGTAAAGAACGATGGTGCTCGGAGCCAGTTCCCGTTCCGTGCGCAGATACAGGTCAAATTTGTCGATGAACGACCGATCCAAAGCCGAGAAGGGAATATCCGACAGTCGAAGCCGCTCGGATAAGAACTGCGCTACATGTTCGTAGGCGTTGCGATAGCTACGTGCCGATTTGGCTGTGCGATTTACACCCACCAGTTTCTCGAAATGTTTGATGAACGAATGGAAATAGTTAAGCAGCGTCTCCTGCCCGAAAGCCATACCCAACAGCAGGCATTTGACCTCCTCGGCCATTACCTGTTCACGGATAGCAGACTGCTCGCGATAGATAGCCAGTGCCGAAGCCCGCAGCTCGTCCAACCGACGGTTGATTTCGACAGTTTCGGCACTTTTACCTTTGACACGCCCCGACATCCACAGCGAACGTGGTGCGAGCATCTTGGCGCTGAATACGCATTCCGACCGGCCGACAGTCAATCGCCCCATGATAGGACAATGACCCTCTGCATTCGTTTCGTTCGTTTTGAGGTAGAACGACACCTTTACATCCTTTTGATTCATAACTCTATTAACCGTTTACAAAATTAGTTGATATAGAGTTATTTGAAGCCACGAAAAACGAAGCGAAACATAGAATAAGATACTATGCCTTCACATCGGAAACCGTCTTTTCTCGAAACTCCGCGAAAAACGACTATCTTTGTCGTGAAGTTTGGCGAGAAAACCGGCGTTCCTTGAAGTGCAGAACCATTTTCAGAGACAGAAGTGAGGCTTTTTGCGACCTCTCCCCAGCCTTTGAAAAGGCAACGGATAAGTAACGAATCCTTTGCTCAACTCCTCGAAATCCTGCTTTTCAGCCATTCGGCAAAGGCCCGCGGTTCTACCTGTTGCGATTCTGCATTTCAACCACTTACATTATTACGCCCCATTCGCCCGTTTTATCCGATTTTCTTCGTATCTTTGGCAGCATGAAGATACAGAAGAAACAGACCATCGGCGAAAACCTGCTCTATGTGATGGTATGGTCGGCGATCATCCTGGTGCCGGTCCTCAACTCGCAGATGATGGCCGAACTGCACGTCGACTTCAGGAACGTGCTTTTCGCCTGGCGGCAGATCGCCCCCTACTTCATTATTTTCATCATACACAACTGCGTGCTGGCGCCCCGCTACATGCTGCGCCACAAATACTGGAAGTATCTGGCCGGCAACCTGCTGCTCATCCTCGCGGTCTTCACGCCGGCCTATCTTTTCGCCGAACGCCCCCTGCCGACGGGCTCCGACATCCAGATCAGCCAACTCTCCTTCACCCACCTCGAGATGTACTGGAGCGTGATGCTGGCGCTCTTCATGAACGGCGCCAATTCGGCCATCAAGCTCATGTACCAGTCGATCCGCGACGAGCAGCAGATGGAGGCGCTCAAACAACAGAACCTACAGGCCGAAATGGACTATCTGAAATATCAGATCAACCCCCATTTCTTCATGAACACGCTCAACAACATCCACGCGCTGATCGACATCGCCCCCGAAAACGCCCAGAACGCCATCATCGAACTATCGAAGATGATGCGCTACGTGCTCTACGATTCGGGCCGCGAGCGCATCTCGCTTGAACACGACATGCAGTTCTTGATGAACTACATCGAGCTCATGCGCATCCGCTACACCGATGCCGTGGACATCCGCGTCGACTATCCGCGCGAGTGTTCGTCGCGGGTCTCGATTCCGCCGCTGCTGCTGATCGTCTTCGTCGAAAACGCCTTCAAGCACGGCGTGAGCTACAACCGGCGCTCGTTCATCCACCTCACGGTCGAATATGCCGACGACAAGGTCACCAGCACCATCGTCAACAGCCGCCACGCACCGCACGACAAGAACCGCAAGAAAGGCATCGGGCTGGAGAACGTCCACAAGCGGCTCGAGCTCATCTACGGCCCCCGGGGCTACACGCTCGACATCCGCGAACAGCCCGACACCTACACTGTCCGACTCGAAATCCCCGCCCTCCATGCTTAAATGTATCGCTATCGACGACGAGCCGCTGGCTCTGCGTCAGATCGCGGCCTATACGGCCAAGATCCCCTACCTGCAACTCGTCGCCACGTGCAACAACGCCCTCGAAGCGCAGCAGCAGCTGGCCGCACAACCGGTCGATCTGATCTTCGTGGACATCAACATGCCCGACCTCAACGGCGTGGAGTTCGTCCGCACGCTCACCGAGCGCCCGATGGTGATCTTCACCACGGCCTACTCCGAATATGCCATCGAGGGATTCCGGCTCGACGCCGTCGACTACCTGTTGAAACCTTTCGGGTTCTCCGACTTCAGCCGTTCGGTCGCCAAGGCCAATTCGCTCTACGAACTGCGGCGCAACCAGCGCGACAGCGCCCCCGAACCTGCGCCCGAGGCGGAGCCCAAAGACAAGGAATACATCTCGGTGAAAGCCGATTACAAGGTTTCGCTGATCAAGATCGCCGACATCGTCTACCTGGAGAGCGAGGGCGAGTACGTGCGCATGCACCTGGCCGACGGTTCGACCATCACCACGCTGTTCCGGCTCAAGAACATGGAGACGGCGCTCCCGTCCGAACTCTTCATGCGCGTGCACCGCTCCTACATCGTCAACCTGCGCTGCATCCGCTCCTACGTCAAGGGGCGCATCTTTCTCAGCGACACGGAGTACGTACCCATCGGCGAGAACTACAAGGAGGCGTTCCAGCGCTACATCGACACCAATTTCAAGAATCTCTGACAGCCGCCGCACCTCCCGCCGCATCATTGCCCGGAAGCCGCAGCGAAAAGAGACAGCGGCAGCAAGGTTCAGCAAAGCCGCCGCAGACCGCTGCAACAGAGAAGCATAATATAATATAAAAGGTGAAGCAAAAGAACGCGGCCTATTCCGCCGCCAGGTTCGGAAAGCCCGAGCACGGTGCGTAGTGCCCATCGCAACACTCCCAGCAGTAGTGCCGCAGCCCGTTGGTCAGCACGATCCACCGCGCGCCGAGCACCGAATTGTAGCGCACGGCCTGCGCCAGGGTCCGTTCGCCCACCGGCACGCCGGGCGCCTTGCACTCGGCCAGCAGCAGCGGCTCGGCCCGGTCGCCCACAACCACGACATCGGCCCGCTGGGGCTGCCCGTTGAGCGCCACGGCATACTCCTGCACGATGCGCCGGGCCTGCACGCCGCACGAAGCCACAAGGTAGGCGATCAGATGCTGGCGCACCCACTCTTCGGGCGTCAGCACCAGGTAAGTGCCCCGCAGGGCATCCCATATCTCCACCGTTTCGCCGCGGCGGCGCGCCCGCAGACGCACCGGAGGGAAGTTCAGGCGCGGAAGCGCAGGTATTTCGGAAGTAGCAGAGTCCATCGGTCGGTTTTTTGCAAGTGCAAGATAGCGATTAATCGACGAATAACGAACTGTCGGCCGCAAATAATTCTTCGGTGTTGCAGGGATGGCCGGAAACTTCGAATCGCCGTTGCGATAGACAACCGCACACTTTTCCCCTTTCACTTTTCGCTTTTCACCGAATATTATAGTATCTTCGTCCCTGAAACCGCCCGGCAAGCCGGGCCAGCGATGACAATCATGCGCACTCTTTCTACCACACTCGCCCTTCTGCTCCTCGGCGGCGCGCTCCGCGCCCAGCAATACACCCCTTCCAGCGGGCGCGAACTGCCTCGCAGCCGCGTGACGGTCACTTCCGTCCCGTTCGACTCCGACGAACCCGACCGGCCCAACCGTTACATGGGCCGGATCGACGAATGGACGCAGGACGACAACCGCTTCACGGCCCGTTTCACCGTGCCTTTCGCGTGGATCAACCGCCAGGTCTTCCTGCACGTGGGCCACGCCACGGCCGACTACGAAGTACGGGTCAACGGCCGCCGCATCGCCTACAACAACAACGGTTCGTCGCCGGCGGAATACAACCTGACCAAAGCCGTGCAGGAGGGGGCTAACACCGTGCAGATCATCCTCTCGGAGCCTTCGGCCACCGCCCGGATGGAGAGCTGGCGCGAGGAGCCGGCGCCCTCGTTCGGCGACGTATGGCTCATGAGCCAGCCCACGATGTACATCCGCGACGTGCTCGTCAAGAACTGGCGTCCCAACGCCGGCGACGACTTCCTGATGGCCGAAGTAGGCATCGTCGTGAAGACCGCATCGCTCAATCCGCGCACCACACGCGTGCACTACGAACTCCTTGCGCCCGACGGCCGCTCCATGCTCGCGGGCCACGACGACATGACCCTCGACATGCGCCGCGAAGACACCCTGCGCTTCATCGCCCGCATCCCCGACACGCTGCAATGGAGCGCCGCACGCCCCTTGCGCTGGACCCTGCGGCTGAAGACGCAGCACGAGGGGCGCTACGACGAATACATCGAACTGCGACCCGGCTTCCGCACGGTCGACACGGCCGACGACCGCCTGCTGCTGAACGGCAAGCCCGTCATGCTGCGCGGCCACGAAGCGAGCCCCCGCATTTCGGCCGACGAGATCGCAGCCCTGCGCACCCAGGGCTACAACATGCTGCATCTGCTGCCGGGGCCGGTTCCCGGGACTTTCTACGAAATGTGCGACTCGCTGGGCATCTACGTCATCGCCACGGCACCCATCGACACCCGCAGTAGCGGCCGGTCGCGCCGCCGCGGGGGCAACCTCTCCAACGATCCCTCGTGGCAGGGCGCCTTCTTCGAGCGCGCCGAAGACAGCTACCACACGGCCAAGCGCCACCCGTCGGTCATCGCCTTCTCGCTGGCCCGCGAATCGGAAAACGGCATCAACCTCTACGAAACCTACCTGAGAATGAAACGTTTGGACGAATCGCGCCCCTTCATCTACCCCGAGGCTGCGGGCGAATGGAACACCGACCGGGTGCTCTGGCGGTAGGCCGGACAGGGGGAGGTCCAGGAAAAAAGCGACATTTTTTTGCGATTTTTTTTGGAGTTCCGAAAATTGTCCCTATCTTTGCACTCGCAATCACCAAGGATTGATGCCTCTCTAGCTCAGTTGGTAGAGCACGACACTCTTAATGTTGGGGTCCAGGGTTCGAGCCCCTGGGGGGGTACAAGGCGAGAATCGTAAGGTTCTCGCCTTTTCTGTTGAAAAGGCCTCTGCCGCAACGGAAATCCGGCCCGGGCTGCGGCGCTGCGCTTGCCCGGACATGCAGCGCCCGGCACCGGGTGCACCGCAGCAGTGAAACGACGATGAGACGATCGCTACGACATACCGTCCTGGCCGCGCTGGCCGCCCTCGGGCTCGCCGGTTGCATGGAGTGGGACTACGGCGGCACGGAAGAGTTCGAAGCCTCGGGCGCGGGACTCTTCGTGGTCAACGAGGGCAATTTCCAGTACGGCAACGCCACCCTCTCCTACTACGATCCCGAGACGCGGCAGGTCGAGAACGAAGTGTTCCGCCGCGCCAACGGCTTCCGCCTGGGCGACACGGCGCAGTCGATGACCGTCCGCAACGGCACGGCCTGGGTCGTGGTCAACAACTCGCACGTCATCTTCGCCATCGACACGGAGACCTTCGTGGAGAAAGGTCGCATCGTGGGCTTCACCTCGCCGCGCCACATCCACTTTCTGTCGGACCGAAAGGCCTATGTCACACAGCTTTGGGACAACCGCATCTTCATTGTGGACCCCGAGCGGTACGCAATCACGGGCCACATCGAGTGTCCCGGCATGACCATCGAAAACGGCTCGACGGAGCGGATGGTGCAATACGGCCGCTACCTCTACGTCAACTGCTGGTCGTACCAGAACCGCATTCTGAAGATCGACACCGAGACCGACGCCGTGGTCGGCCAACTCGAAGTGGGCATCCAGCCCGCAGCGATGGTGCTGGACCGCTACGGCAAACTATGGGTCTACACCGACGGCGGCTACGAGGGTTCGCCCTACGGCCACGAAGCTCCGGCGCTCTGCCGCATCGACGCGGAGACCTTCACCATCGAAAAACGGTTCGGATTCCGGCACGGCGACCGCCCGGGCGACCTGGCCATCAACGGCCCGGGCGACCGGCTCTACTGGCTCGACGAAGGGGTCTGGTGCATGGAGACGACGGCCGAACGGCTGCCCCTGCGCCCCATTCTGCCGGGCAGCGGCACGCTTTACTACAGCCTCACGATCGACCCCGTGCGGGGCGATCTCTACGTGGCCGACGCCATCGACTACCAACAGCAGGGCATCGTCTACCGCTACTCGGCCGACGGCGAACCGCTCGACCGGTTCCAGGCGGGAACCACACCCGGATTTTTCTGCTGGAAATAAAGGAGCCTCGATCATGAAACCCGCCTACGCTGCCCTGCTCCTCCTCGTGCTGTTCGCCCCGGCAAGAACCGCGGCGCAGGAACGGCATGCGGAACAACAACCGTCGGGCGGGCTGACCCGGCGGGTCCATCCCATCCCCGAAGTGACGGTCGTGGGCCGGCGCCCCATCAAGGAGACAGGAGTGCAGCGCACGAAGTTCGACTCGACGGCGCTCAAGGAGAACATCGCGCTCTCGATGGCCGACGTGCTGACGTTCCGGTCGCCGCTTTTCGTCAAGAGCTACGGCCGCGCCACGCTCTCCACCGTGGCATTCCGCGGCACCTCGCCCTCGCACACGCAGGTGACCTGGAACGGCATGCGCATCAACAACCCCATGCTGGGCATGACCGACTTTTCGATGATTCCCTCCTACTTCGTCGACGACGCCTCGCTGCTCCACGGCACCTCGTCGGTCAACGAAACGGGCGGCGGACTGGGCGGCGCGGTGAAACTGGCGACGCGGCCGGCCGCAGCCGAGGGTTTCGGACTGCAATACATCCAGGGGATCGGGTCGTTCCGCACGTTCGACGAATTCCTGCGGCTCACCTACGGCAACGCACGCTGGCAGTTCTCGACCCGTGCGGTCTATTCCTCGTCGCCCAACGACTACAAATACCGCAACCGCGACAAGAAAGAGAACATCTACGACGAGGAGATGAACATCGTCGGCTCCTACCACCCTGTCGAACGCAACCGCAGCGGAGCGTTCAAGGATCTGCACCTGCTGCAGGAGGTCTACTGCAACACGGGGCGCGGCGACCGCTTCGGGCTCAACGCGTGGTATATCCATTCGAACCGCGAACTGCCGATGCTCACCACCGACTACGCCGACGATCTGGCGTTCGAGAACCGCCAGCGCGAACAGACCTTCCGCGGCATCCTGTCGTGGGAACACCTGCGCAGCCAATGGAAAATCGCCGCCCGGGCAGGTTACATCCACACCTGGACGGCCTACGACTACAAACGCGACGTGGGCAACGGCACGATGGCCGCGATGACCCGGTCGCGCAGCACGGTCGACACTTTCTACGGACAGCTCGACGGCGAATACGCCCTCGGCCGCAAATGGCTCTTCACCGCATCGCTCGCGGCGCATCAGCATCTGGTCGAGAGCGTCGACAAGAACATCATCAAGCAGGACGGCAACAAAGCGGTGGTGGGCTACGACAAAGGCCGCATCGAACTCTCCGGCTCGCTCTCGGCCAAATGGCGCCCCACCGAGCGATTCGGACTCGCGGCCGTACTGCGCGAAGAGATGTACGGCACAGAGTGGTCGCCGCCGATTCCGGCACTCTTTCTCGACGGGGTGCTCTCCAGGCAGGGCAACCTCGTGGCCAAGGCATCCGTCTCGCGCAACTACCGCTTCCCGACCCTCAACGACCTCTACTTCCTGCCGGGCGGCAACCCCGATCTGCGGAAAGAGAGCGGCTGGACCTACGATGCAGGGCTTTCGTTCGCCGTGGGCAAGGCCGGCCGCTACCGACTGAGCGGCTCGGCGACGTGGTTCGATTCGCATGTCGACGACTGGATCGTCTGGCTGCCGACGACCAAGGGATTCTTCTCGCCGCGCAACCTCAAGAAAGTACACGCCTACGGCGTGGAGGCGCAGGCCGAACTGAGCGTCGCCCTGGCGCAAGAATGGAAGCTGGAGCTGGGAGGCACCTACTCGTGGACCCCTTCGATCAACGAAGGCGAGCCGATAAGCCCGGCCGACCGCTCGGTGGGCAAGCAGCTGCCCTACGTACCGGTGCATGCCGCCACGACGACGGGACGCCTGACATGGCGGCGCTGGTCGCTGCTCTACAAGTGGTGCTGGTACAGCCGGCGCTACACCATGTCGAGCAACGACGTCACCCTCACGGGCAGCCTGCCGCCCTACTACATGAACAACCTCGCGCTCGAAAAGAGTTTTTCGCTGCGCTGGGCCGACCTCTCGGTCAAAGGCGCCGTGAACAACCTTTTCGACGAAGAATACCTTTCGGTCCTCTCCCGCCCCATGCCGGGCATCAATTTCGAAATCTTCATCGCCATCACCCCCAAATGGGGCCGGAAAAACTGACGCTCCAAAGGGCCGGTGAGATGCAGTTGCCCCGGGGACCCGCGAACAAACCCGGCGATCGGAGGGAACCGAACTCCTGCAAACCGCACCGGCCAATGAAAAACACCGCGGCCTGCTCCTTTCGGAGCAGGCCGCGGCATTCGGAAGAAGCGCAAGGCCTCTATTTCAGCATTTTCAGCTTGCGATCGGCGGGCGTTGCCTCGCGGAACGAGACGGCGTAACCGCCGCCGGCGACCGCCGTCTGACGCAGCCGGCTGCCGGCCGTGCAACGCACCTCGCGCACCGTATAGGCCTGGGCATTGGTCCGGCAATCGGCGTCGGGCGCATCGGCATAGATCGTTGCGACGTAGACCTTGCCGGGTTCGAGGAAATCGAAGACGATGTCCGACCGATGCGCATGCTCGCCCGTGACGTTGCCCACGAACCAGCGGCCCGAATCCTTGGCCTTGCGCGCCACGGTGACGTACTCGCCGGGCTCAGCTTCGAGATAACGGCTCTCGGCCCAGTCGAGGGCCACCTCCTTGATGAACCGGAAAGCATCGGGGAAACGCTCGTAGTTCTCCAGGAAGTCGGCGGCCATCTGCAAGGGCGACGACATGGCCACATAAATTCCCAACTGATTGGCTATCGTGCAGTTGGCATGCGAATGGTTGTCGGGATTCGCCTTGGAGATATCCTGTTCGAAGATGCCCGGCGTGTAGTCCATCGGGCCGCCGATCAGGCGGGTGAACGGCAGCACGGTGACGTGGAAAGGCTTCGAACCTCCGAAAGCCTGGTACTCGGTGCCGCGGGCCGACTCGTTGCCTATGAGGTTGGGCCACGTGCGGCAGAGACCCGTGGGACGCACGGCCTCGTGGGCGTTGACCATGATACGGTAGTCGGCCGCTTTCTTCACGGCATAGAGATAGTGGTTGACCATCCACTGGTTGTAGTGGTTGTTGCCCTTGGGGATGATGTTGCCCACGTAGCCCGACTTCACGGCGTCGTAGCCATGCTCGTTCATGAAGCGGTAGGCCGCATCGAGGTGCCGCTCGTAGTTGCGCACCGAACCCGACGTTTCGTGGTGCATGATCATCTTCACGCCCTTCCCGCGGGCGTAGCGGCGGATCTCCTCGACGTCGAAATCGGGATAGGGCGTGAGGAAATCGAAGACGTAGTCTTTCATGTGGCCGAACCAGTCCTCCCAGCCGATGTTCCAGCCCTCGACCAGCACGGCGTCGAATCCGTGTTCGGCCGCGAAGTCGATGTAGCGCTTGACGTTGGCCGTGGTAGCTCCGTGCCGGCCGTTAGGGCGGACTTTCGAGAGGTCGTCGGTGTCGAGATGGGCGCTACGCAGTTGGTCGGTGTAGGCCCACGAGCTCTTGCCCGTAATCATCTCCCACCAGACGCCCACATACTTGCAGGGCTTGATCCACGAGGTGTCCTCGATCTTGCAGGGCTCGTTGAGATTGAGCGTCAGACGCGAAGCCAGGATGTCGCGGGCGTCGTCCGACACGATCACCGTACGCCAGGGCGTCGTGCAGGGGCTCTGCATGTAGGCCTTGTCGCCGTTGGGATCGGGCGTGAGGTGCGAGGTGAAGACCATGCGGCGGTCGTCGAGCATGAGGTGCATGGCCGGATAGTCGACCAGTGCCGCCTCGTGGAGATTGATGTAGAGTCCGTCGTCGCTCTTGAGCTGCAGGGCCGTCTGCACGCCGGTGGGCGAAAAGATGGTCTGAGAGAGATTGTCCGTGACGGCCTCTTCGAGATGACCGCGGATTTCGGAGAGCCGCGAACGGGTATAGTCGTACTCCTGGGTGTCGTAGTCGCCCGGAATCCACCACGCCGTGTGGTCGCCCGTCATGGCGAACTCGGTGCACTCGTCGGCCACGACGAAATAAACCAGCTTCGGCTGCTCGGGAAACTCGTAGCGGAAGCCGAGGCCGTCGTCGTAAAGCCGGAAGCGCACGATCATCGTGCGGTCGTCGGCCGGCCGGCGCAGCGTGACGGCCAGTTCGTTGTAACGGTTGCGGATGTCGGACTCCTCGCCCCAGACAGGCTGCCACGTCTCGTCGAAAGCCGAAGTTTCGGCCTTGACCAGCTCGAATCCGTCGCGCAGCGATTCGAGTCCGCAGGGGGCTTCGTCGTCGGAGAGGGCGGTGTTGAACTCGGGCACGGCGCCCTCGCCGCGCAGGAGCAGTCCGAGCCGGCTCGGCGCCACGGCCGCACGCCCCTTGCAGTCGAGCGCATAGCGCGGTACGCCCTCGTCGAGCGTGAAATGCAGCGTCAGCGTGCCGTCGGGCGAGCGGAGCTCCTGCGCCCGGAGAATCGGAGCCGCCAACACCAGCAGGGCGGCCAGAAAAAGTTTTTTCATCGGTATCATATTTTCAGGCTATGGTTCAAGGTTATGCAAATTTAACGAAAATTTCCGGTTCCGCGAAACAACGGAGCGCAGTCCGAAAAAATCCATATCTTTGCATATCCATTGCACACACAACGCAAAGACCATGTATAGATTCCGACCCATTCTGAAATCGCTGCTCTGGGGCGGCGAGAAGATCGCACCCTACAAGGAGATCGCCGCCGACCTCACCTGCATCGGCGAAAGCTGGGAGCTCTCGGGCGTGGAGGGCAACGTCTCGGTGGTGGCCGAGGGCCCCGACGCCGGCCTGACGCTCGCCCAACTCATCGCCCGCGACGGCGCCCGCCTGCTGGGCAAGAAGAACAGCGAACGCTTCGGCGACGAATTCCCGCTGCTCGTCAAGTTCATCGACGCGCGCCAGGACCTCTCGATCCAGGTGCATCCCGACGACAAGCTGGCCTGGGAGCGCCACCGCTCGAAAGGCAAGACCGAGATGTGGTATGTCGTGGCGGCCGACGAGGGGGCGCATCTGCGTTCGGGATTCGCCAAGGAGGTGACCCCGGCCCAATATGAAGCGAGCGTGGCCGACGACACGATCACCGGCCTGCTGGCCGACTACGCCGTGCGGCCGGGCAATGTCTTCTTCCTGCCGGCCGGGCGCGTGCACTCGATCGGCGCCGGATCGTTCATCGCCGAAATCCAGCAGACCTCCGACATCACCTACCGCATCTACGACTTCAACCGCCGCGACGCCCAGGGCAACAAACGCGAGCTCCACACCGAGCAGGCCAAAGACGCCATCGACTACACGGTGCTGCCCGACTACCGCACCCGCTACGAAGCCGCGCAGAACCGGCCCGTGGAACTGGTGGCCTGCCCCTACTTCACCACGACGCTCTACGACCTCACCGAGCCGCAGCAGATCGATCTGACGGCGACCGATTCGTTCGTGGTCGTGATCTGCATGGAGGGACGCGGCACCGTCACCGACAGCGCCGGCACGACCCTCGCCGTCCACCAGGGCGAGACCCTGCTGGTTCCCGCTTCGACGGACGGGCTGACCTTCACGCCCGAAAAAGGCATGAAGCTGCTGACCAGCCGCATAGACTGAAGCCCGGACAAGTAATCCGAAGCTACCGGCCGGTCCGACTTAAGTATGCGGTCCCTCTGCCCCGCACGGCAAGAGGAAAACGGCACCGGACCTCAAGGGGCCGGCCGCATCATAGGAGCGACGGATCACAAAACGAAAGCCGACCTTTCAAGGGTCGGCTTCATTCTTAACGGCAGGAAGTTACGATTGTTTTCGAGACTCTGACTGCGGCGACACGCCCGGCGAGCCGGACGATTACGGGCACCGAAAAAACTGCGACCCGCGCGGCTCCGGGAGCCGCCCAGACACGGCGCAAGGGCATCGGAGCGGACACACGCATGCCCTCATTCCCAGAACGGCGTATTGCGGAATATCCACCAGAAGATGAAGATCGCCGCATAGATGCGGATGACCGTCGGATGCTGGATATACCGCAGCAAGCGCCCCTGCCGGCTCTGCGGCCAAAAAGTGGTGTAGGCCACCAACAGAAAATAGGGAACCGAAACCACCAGAAAGGGATTGCATCCCAATGCCTCGGCCAGCCGTCCGTGCACCAGGGCTTGCAACGCGCGCTGACTGCCGCACGCCGGACAATCGAGACCGGTGAGGAGGCGGAACGGGCACTTGGGCATCCACACCGACCCGAGATCGGCGAAATAGTAGGCCACGGCCACTCCTGCCGCGGCCACGACGGCAGAAACGGCGACCGCCGCACGATGCCGGCGCACGAACGCCGTGACGCCCCGGCTGCGGATTGCGCCGGAACGATCGGCACTTTCGTCGCAACCCCGGCTGCGGGAAGCTCCGGAAAGGTTCACGCGCTGGTCAGAATTGCGACTTCAGGTTGAACCACGTGAGGAAGACGACCAGCGTCAGGTAGACCGTAAAGAATACGATGCCCACGATGCAGCCGATCCAGCTCCATCGGCGGGCGTCGGCCGCGGCCTGGAGAGCCTCGTCGTGACGTCCCGAGTACCACAGCCCGTCTACCGAAGCGGCCTTGATGATGGCTACGATGCCGAAAGGCCAGCAGCACAGGATGGTGATCAGAATGGCCCACACCAGATTGTTGTCCGGCTTTTGCATGTTCGGTTCCATGATGTTGCGATTTGAAGTTGACGGACAAGAGATTGTCCTGAAAAAAGAATCCGGCGGCAGCCGTCCGCTGTCCCGCATAGGCTGCGAAACGGCCCCGGATCGCTCCCGCCGGATCTGCGCTCGGATCAGTTGAAGCCGGCCATCGCGCCTGCCACGCCTGCGAAGACGAGCACGATGATGTAGACCACCATCACGAAGAAGCCTGTGCCGGCGCCGATCCACGCCCATTTGCGGGCGGAGGCCGCAGCCTGATAAGCCTCGTCGTAGCGGTTCTGCGCCCACAGATTGTCCACCGAGGAAGCCTTGATGATCGACACGATGCCGAACGGCAGGCAGCACAGAATGGTCACCAGAATGCCCCAGACCAGATTGTTGTCGGGTTTCTGCAGATTCGTTTCCATTGGTTATGATTTTTAAGGGTTGTTTTTCGAGAGCGAAGATACGAATAATCGTACAATAAATAGTCTGTTCCAGCAAGATTGTTGCCCGCATACCGAAAAAAAAGTTACCTTTGTCGATGGTTTTCGCTCATGCCGAGCGCAGCGCCGGGCCTTGCGCGAGCTGTGCCGAGACGCGAAAACCCGCTTTGCAGAAACGTTTCACTCAACCGCCTCCCCATGTCAGCACCCTTGGCCGAACGCCTGCGACCCCGTACGATGGACGAATACATCGGACAGGAGCATCTCGTGGGCAAGAACGGCGTCTTCCGCAAGTTCTTCGAGACGGGCAACGTGCCGTCGTTCATCCTGTGGGGCCCTCCGGGCGTGGGCAAGACCACGCTGGCGCGCATCGTCGCCACCCAGCTCGAACGTCCGTTCTTCACCCTCTCGGCCGTGACGTCGGGCGTCAAGGAGGTGCGCGAGGTGATCGAATCGGCACGCAAGCAGCGCTTCTTCGACCAGCGGCCGCCGTTCCTCTTCATCGACGAAATCCACCGTTTCAACAAATCGCAGCAGGATTCGCTCCTGGGCGCCGTGGAGCAGGGCGTCGTCACGCTCATCGGCGCCACGACCGAGAACCCCTCGTTCGAGGTCATTTCGCCGCTTCTGAGCCGCTGCCAGGTCTACATCCTCAAATCGATGGAGGACAAGGACCTGCGCACGCTGCTCGACCGGGCGCTGGAGACCGACACCGAATTGAAAAACCGCGAAATCGAAGTCGAGGAGACCGGCGCGCTGTTCCGTTTTTCGGGCGGCGACGCGCGCAAGCTGCTCAACATTCTCGACATCGTGGTCGGCGCCACGGACGGCAAGGTGGTCATTTCCGACAAGCAGGTGACCGACTGCCTCCAGCAGAACATCGCCCTCTACGACAAGAACGGCGAACAGCACTACGACGTCATCTCGGCCTTCATCAAGTCCATCCGGGGCAGCGACCCCAACGCCGCGATCTACTACCTCGCGCGCATGCTGGCCGGCGGCGAAGAACCGCGTTTCATCGCGCGGCGCCTGGTCATCCTGGCGTCGGAGGACATCGGACTGGCCAATCCCAACGCCCTGCTGCTGGCCAACGCCTGCTTCGACACGGTGCACAAGATCGGCATGCCCGAAGCGCGCATCCCGCTGGCCGAGACGGCCCTCTATCTGGCGACCTCGCCCAAGAGCAATTCGGCCTACATGGCCATCGACAAGGCCCTCGCGCAGGTCGAACGCGACACGACCAACCGCCCTGTTCCGCTCCACCTGCGCAACGCGCCCACCCGGCTGATGGGACAGGCCGGCTACGGCAAAGGCTACAAATATGCCCACAACTACGCCGGACACTTCGCCGACCTGGAGTTCCTGCCCGAGGGGCTCTCGGGCACGAAGTTCTACGAGCCCGACACGCAGAACGCCGCCGAAGCCAAGATCGCCGAGCGCATCGCCCGGCTCTGGAAAGATAAATACCGATAACCCGGGCCGGCGCCGAGCCGGCCCTCAAAAAACATAATCATGAAGAAACTCCTGTTCCTGCTGCTCGCCGCTGCGGCACTGCTGGCGGCCGGCGACGCTGCCGCCCGAACCAAGAAACCGGTCGCCCCCGAAGACAAGGGCTGGTGGCTCGGCGGCGAAATCGGCCTCTGGCACAACACGGTAGAAGAGATCGACACCAATTCGTTCGTCTTCTCGCCGGAAGCGGGCTACGACTTCAACAAGCGCTGGGCCATCGGCGTGGGCATCGGCTATGCCGTGGCCGGCACCACCGACGAATTCGGCGACAGCGTCAACCTCAACATGTTTATCTTCAATCCCTATGCCCGCTGGAAATACTGCAACGTAGGACGCCTGTCGCTTTTTCTCGACGGCGGAATCGGCGTGGCCGGCGGCGACATGGACGGAGTGAAAGTCGGCATCCAGCCCGGCGTGGCGGTCAGAGTGTCCGACCGCGTGCGCTTCCAGGCCCACCTGGGTTTCCTGGGCTACTGCACCAACTACTTCAACGACGGAGTGGAGGACAGCAACGGCTTCGGGTTCAAACTATCGTCGTCCGATCTGAAGTTCGGCTTCTACTACACGTTCTGACGCGCGGCATGAAACGCATCGGCATCATCTCCGACACCCACGGCACCTTCGACGGCAAGCTGCGCGAGTTTCTGCGCGATGTCGACGAGATATGGCACGCGGGCGACATCGGGTCGCTGGGCCTGGCCGACGAGATCGCCGCGTTCAAGCCCCTGCGCGCCGTCTCGGGCAACATCGACGGCGGACTCACGCGCCGGGTCTATCCCGACTTCGCGGAGTTCCGGTGCGAGGAGGTCGGCGTGCTGATGACCCACATCGGCGGCTATCCCCGCCGCTACGACCCGCGGGCCTTGGAGCGCATCCGGGCCGTGCAGCCGCGGCTTTTCATCGCGGGGCACTCGCACATCCTCAAAGTGATGTTCGACCCCGCCCACAACCTCCTGGCCGTCAATCCCGGCGCCGCCGGCGAATTCGGCTTCCACCGCGTCCGGACGGCCATCCGCCTGGTCATCGACGGTGCCGACATGCGCGACATGGAGGTGGGCGAATGGCCGCGCAGGCCCTGACCGGGGAAAACGGCCGTGTCGTCGGCACGACTACGTACTGACCACAAAAACAATAGGGAGCCGGGCTGAGCCCGGCTCCCTTCTTCGAATCACTTCGGCGTCACGCCACCCTCAACCGTACGCCCTGGCCCTTGTCGGCCTCGACGACGACGGTATCGCCTTCGTGGAGCCGACCGTCGATGATCAAGGCCGAAAGCGGATCCTCGACATGGTCCATCAATGTGCGTTTGAGCGACCGGACGCCATAGCGCTGCTCGTAGCCCAGGGCCGCAAGACGCCGCTTGGCACCGTCGGTGATCTTGACCTTGTAGCCAAGCCGGCGCGTACGCGAAAAGAGCCCTTCCAGTTCCAGCTCGATGATGCGCTCCACATCGGCGGCCTCCAGCGTGCGGAAGACGACGATATCGTCGATGCGGTTGAGAAACTCCGGCGCGAAAGTCTGCTCCAGCGCCTTGCGGTACTCGATCTGCGGCGACAAGGTCTCCACCACGCTCTTCGACGTGGTGCTGTAGCCCACCTGCACCTGTTTCTGCGCTGCGGCGCGCGAGCCGACGTTGGAGGTCATGATGATGATCGTGTTGCGGAAATCGACCTTGCGGCCCGAACCGTCGGTGAGGTGCCCCTCGTCGAAGAGCTGCAGGAGCGTGTTGAAGACCTCCGGGTGCGCCTTCTCGATCTCGTCGAACAGCACCACCGAATAGGGACGGCGCCGCACCGCCTCGGTCAGCTGGCCGCCCTCACCGTAGCCCACGTAGCCCGGAGGCGACCCGATCAGCCGCGCGACGTTGTGTTTCTCGCCGTATTCGCTCATGTCGATGCGGATAAGGCCCATGCGCTCGTCGAAAAGCCACTTCGACACCTCCTTGGCCAGCAGCGTCTTGCCCACGCCGGTGGGTCCCACGAAAAGGAAGACCCCGATGGGCCGGCGCTCGTCCTTGAGCCCGGCGCGCGAGCGGCGGATGGTGCGCGAAATCTTCTCCACGGCAGCCTCCTGCCCCACCACGCGTCCGGCGAGATGGTCGTAGAGGGTCCGCAGACGCCCTGCTTCGCCGTCGGTGACCCGTTCGGCCGGAATGCCCGTCATGGCGGTGATCACCTCGCGGATGTGCTCCTCGGTGATCTCTACCGGATTGCACTCCAGCGAGCGGCGCCACTCGGAGCGCGTCTCGTCGATCTTCGAACGCAGGGCGATCTCGCGCAGACGGGCCGATGCGGCCTTTTCGTAGACCATCGCCTCGACCGCCTCGCGCCGTTCACGCTGCATGTCGCACACGGCCGACTCCATCTTGCGCAGCTCGTCCGGTTCGCAGGCCGAACGGAGATGGACGCGCGAACCGGCCTCGTCCAGCACGTCGATCGCCTTGTCGGGGAAAAAGCGGTCGCTAATGTAACGTTCGGTCAGCGCCACGCAAGCCTGCAGCGCCTCCTCGGTGTAGCGCACCTTGTGGTGGCGCTCGTAGTGGGGCGCGATGTTGCGCAGAATCTGCAACGTCTGCTCGGGCGTCGTAGGCTCGACCACCACCTTCTGGAAACGGCGCTCAAGAGCCGCATCGCTCTCGATGTTCTCGCGGTATTCGTCGAGCGTCGTGGCGCCGATGGTCTGCAGCTCGCCGCGCGCGAGGGCGGGCTTGAGGATGTTGGCCGTGTCGAGGCTGCCCTGCGTCGAACCGGCCCCGACGATGGTGTGTATCTCGTCGATGAAGATGATCGTGTCCTTGGCCTTGCGCAGCTCGTCCAGCAATTGCTGCATGCGCTCCTCGAACTCGCCGCGGAACTTGGTGCCGGCCACCAGCGACGAGACGTCGAGCGAAAAGAGCGTCTTGTCGGCGATGGTGTAGGGCACCTGGCCGGCGGCGATGCGCAGGGCCAGCCCCTCGACGATGGCGCTTTTGCCCACGCCGGCTTCGCCTATGAGTATCGGGTTGTTCTTCTTGCGGCGCGAGAGAATCTGCACCACGCGCTCGATCTCCTGCTCGCGCCCCACGACCGGGTCGATGCGCCCCTCGCGGGCCATGCGCGTGAGGTTGACGCCGAACTTGTCGAGCAGGTGCGGCTCCTCCTTCTCCTCGGGCCGGTTGGCCGCATTGAAGTCGAGCATGTGCACCTGGATCTCGGCGCGGAAATCGTCGCCCACGGCGAACTTCTGCAGGTCGGCGGCGATGACCTCGGCCGTGACGCCGTACATCTCCAGCGCCCGGGCCGTAGCGGTGGCGGGATCGGCGGCGACCACGCGCAGGGCATGGGCCGTGGAGATGCTGCGCACGGCGCCCGACTTCTCGCGCAGTTCGTCGGCGAAGCCGCGGTAGAACGTTTCGGGGTCGCACGGCTCTTCCTGCGGCTTGTCGTTGGTTATCTCGTGTTCGATGCGCAGACGGATCTGATAGACCTCCCAGTCCTTCAGCCGGGCCGAGAGAAGCTGGAACGCCAGGGAACCCTCCTCGCGCAGCAGTTCGAGTGCGAAGTGGTCCTTCAGCGACCGGGTGATGCCCGCTTTGGCGGTGTTGAACGCGGCGCGAGCAAGGACGCCTTCGAGCGTCTTCGAAATTTTCATTTGCATGTTGCGTCGTTTTTTTGAATTCGCAGAAAAAACGGCGCAGCCGCACCCTTTATTGTATGGAGGCCGCGGGGTGCTCCGTGCGGTCGCGGCGCATGTGCGGAACATGCTGGAAACGAAGCCCCGCCGGCACAATGCGAAGCCGGCCGACTTTTCGTCGGCCGGCAACATGATGCTGAAAATACCGGGAAATCGGCTTTTCCGGCCGTCGGCTACCACACGATGGGCTCCTTGCCCACGGACCGGAGGTATTCGTTGGCGCGCGAGAAGTGGCGGCACCCGAAGAACCCGCGGTAGACCGAGAGCGGCGAGGGGTGCACGGCCTTGAGGATGCAGTTGCGCTGCGGATCGGCGATGGCGCCCTTGCGCTGGGCGTAGCTGCCCCACAACATGTAAACGATGCCCTGCTTGCGCTCGTTGATGACCCGCACCACGGCGTCGGTGAAAGTTTCCCACCCGTGGCCCGCATGCGACGCCGCCTCGTGCGCCCGCACCGTCAGCACGGCGTTGAGCAGCAGCACGCCCTGCTCGGCCCAGCGGTCGAGGTTGCCCGACGGCGGAACCGCCGTTCCCGTATCGTCCGACACCTCCTTGAAGATGTTCTGCAGCGACGGCGGAAAGGGCACGCCGTCGCCCACCGAGAAACAGAGACCGTTGGCCTGCCCGGGACCGTGGTAGGGGTCCTGACCGATGACGACCACCTTGAGCCGCTCGAACGGGCACTTGTCGAAAGCCCGGAAGATGTTGCTTCCGCGCGGGTAGACGCGGCGCGCGGCATACTCCTGCCGCACGAAGTCGGTCAGTTCGCGGAAGTAGGGTTTCTCGAATTCGGGAGCCAGCAACTCTTTCCAGTCGGCGGCGATCTTTACGTCCATGGGATGCTAATTTTGCGTAAATGTAATGAAAAGTTCGCGGAATCCCCCGATTCTTCACGGAAAATCGACTTCTTCCTGCTGCCCGATACGATTCTCAGCCGCGCCGGCTCCCGCCGGTTTGCCGTTCGGACACAGCCGCCCGACGAACGGAGCAAGAGAGCGCCGCGCCGTCGAGAAGCCGTTCGCCCGCACCTCTTTCGCAAATCCCACAGCGCCCCGTGCATGCCGCAGCATCTTGCAAAAACTCGAAACCGAACATCCCGGCAAAGAACGCACAACAACCTGTGCCGTTCATAAACAAAGGGTTGCAAATCTCTACCGGATAATTGCGAATTGATTTTACATGCACTATCTTTGTTTTCAAAACGTCATCCCATCCATGAAAAAACGCTTTCTCACACTGGCCGCATGCGCACTCGCCCTGTGCGCCGCCTGCACCGACCGCGAACCCGAAGTACGCAACGTCATCTACCTGATCGGCGACGGCATGGGCCTCGCGCAGGTCTCCCTCCTGCAGGTCGCCGAAGAGTACCGGCCCACGGCTTTCGACCGCGCCCACAACGTTGCCCTGATCACCACCCGCTCGGCCAACAACCGAGTCACCGACTCGGCCGCCGCCGGCACGGCGCTGAGCTCGGGCTGCAAGACCCGCAACGCATCGCTGGGCCTCGACACCGCCGGGCAGCCGCTCGTACCGCTGACCGTCTGCGCCCGCGAACAGGGCATGCGCACCGGCCTGGTGGTCACCAGCTACCTCCACCATGCCACGCCGGCCGCTTTCTACGCCCATGTCTCCAACCGCGGCCAGACCGACTCGATCACCTGCGACATGGTCCGAAGCGACATCGACCTGCTCTTCGGCGGCGGCCGCAAGGCGCTGAGCGACACGCTCCCCGAGGGCGGCACACGCATCGATGCGTTCCGGGCCAAGGGCTATCGCATTGCGCTCGAACCCTCGCAGATCGATACGCTCAGCGGGCTTCCCGTGCTTGCCGCCGTGGCCGAACGCCACCTGCCCGCAGCCTCCGAACGCGGCGACTATCTCCCGCAGGCCACACGCAAGGCTCTCGAACTGCTGTCGGCCGACAACGACAAAGGATTCTTTCTGATGGTCGAGGGCTCGCAGATCGACATGGCCTGCCACGGCAACGATGCTCCCCGCGCGCTGGACGAGATGCGCGACTTCGAGCGTGCCGTAGCGGCCGCCATGGATTTCGCCGACCAACACCCCGGCACGCTGGTCGTCGTGACGGCCGACCACGAAACCGGCGGGCTGACGCTGCCCAGCGGCAAGGACGACTTCACGCTGCCCGAATCGGGCGTGCGCGCCGAATTCTCCACGGGCGGCCACTCGGCCACCATCGTCCCGGTCTATCTCTACGGCACGGGCGCCGGACGCATCCGCGGACTGATGGACAACACCGACCTGGCCCAGCAGCTCAAAGCGATCATCGCCAAGGCGAAATAGCCTGACGGCCCGTTTCGCTGCAAAAACGATCCCCGCAACGCTTCGGTGCATTGCGGGGATTCGTATTCGAAAGGGCAGATCGTACCGCCGGAGCTACTTTTCGCTGGCAGGCTCCGGTGTTTCGGGAACCGACATCTTGAAATCCACCGGCACGGTATACTTCACCCGAACGGGCTCGCCCTGCTGCATGCCGGGCGTCCACGAGCCTGCGGGAACCGATTCGATCACACGCACGACCTCTGCGGCCAGCGACTTGTCGGGAGCCTGCAACACCTCCACAGCACCGACCGAACCGTCGCACTCGACAACGAACGCAACGACGACCCGGCCCGAAATACCCTGCTCCAACGCCTCCACGGGATACTTAACCCGACTCTGCACCCAGGCGCGGAAATCCTGCAGATCGCCGCCCCGGAACTTCGGCATCGTCTCGGCCATCAGACAAGGTTCATCCTCGCCGGCCGTCTCTGCGGTCTGCGACTTTGCGAAGGATGCCTCCTCGCCGGTCATGCTGCGAAACTCGACAGGCAGCGTATACTTCACCCGAACGGGCTCGCCCTGCTGCATGCCGGGCGTCCACGAACCTGCGGGAACCGATTCGATCACACGCAGCACCTCGTTCGTCAACAACCTGTCGGGAGTCTGCAACACTTTGATCGAGCTCATCGAACCGTCGCGCTCGACAACGAACGCAACGACGACCCGGCCCGAAATACCCTGCTCCAACACCTCCACGGGATACTTAACCCGACTCTGCACCCAAGTGCGGAAATCCTGCAGATCGCCGCCCCGGAACTTCGGCATCGTCTCGACCACCAGCCAAGGTTCATCGGCATCCGCCGCACCGCCGGGGGCCGGGGGCACCGTTCCGGACGCCCGGGTTTCGTTCTCTGCTGCGAAACCGACCACCACCATTTCGGGAACGGTCGTTGCGGAAGCCTCGCCGGAAGCGGAAACCGTAAACTCGAACACGCCGTTACGGCCTTTTTCGCCGTATTTCTCCACACCCTCCTCGGGCAGGAGCCTGCGAAGCCGAACCTGGGTGCCTTTATTGGCGCTTCCGAGCGTCCGGCCCAACTCGAAAGCCTCCTCCAGGGTTTGCACCTCCTTGCCGTTCACGATATAGAGCGGCTCGGGACGGTCGGCCGGCTGTTGCTCCGCCGCGGGGAGATTCCGGACATCAGAGGCCCTTGCGGTGAGCGAAAAAGCGCACAGCAGGCCGGCAAAGGCGAGAAGCGTTCCCGCCAGTCGCAGCAGGACGTACCTGCCGCCGAAGTGAGTGGTCATCATCTGAAAACGTTTTTTGGTTAATGAATTCCGCAACCCGCTGGCTATGTCCGGACTATAGCCGCAGAGCTGCCTGAAAAGAGCGTTCATATAGTGTTCGCGGTCGAAACCGCCCGTCAGCACGTCGCGGTCCGCCTCGTATTCCTCGGCCTCGACGAGCCGCCGGGCCGCCAGCCACACGAAAGGATTCCACCACAGCAGCGCCTTCATGCACTCCATGGCGATGCGCTCGGCCGAATGCCGGTGGACGATGTGGCTTGTCTCGTGGGCAATGATAACCCGGCGGTCATCCGCCGGCGTTTCGGCCCACAGGTAGATCGTACGCCCGAACGAAAAGGGCGAGACCCGCACCGGGAGCGACGCCACGCGCCAACGACCGGCCGAAATCATCACGGCACGCTTCCGCAGGCGCCGCATGGCGGCCGCCTGACGCAACATGATGCCGGCCAGCCAAAGCGTACCGGCCAGCCAAAGGAGCACGACCACCGCTTCGAGCGTCGGGAAACTCCCGGCAGCCGCCGGCTCCGGGACCCATGCCTCCACAGGTGCAAGCCCGACGGGCATCGTCGCCGGAACCGCTGGCATCGGCAAAGCGGGCAGCACCGGAATACGCAACCGCGGGACGACGCACGCCGCCAGGGGCAGCAACAGCAGATAGCCGCGGCACCACCCGAACGACACGCGCCGGTCCAGCAGCAATCGGTAGGCGCCGAGCAGCACGCCGCTGCACACGACGATTTTCAACCCTTCGATCAACAGCTCCTTCATGACTTCGACTTTTTGGCATTGCGCACGATTTCGAGAATCTCCTCCTGCTCGGCGGCCGAAATCTTCTCATGGCGCGAAAAAAACGACACCAGCTGCACCAGCGAACCGTCGAAATAGGAAGTCAGCATCGACGACATCACGCTGCGGGCGTATGTCTCGCGGTCGATGAGCGGATAGTAGCGGTGGCTCTTGCCCTCAGCGGTATGGGCCACGAAGCCTTTGGTTTCCAATATTTTCAGAAAGGTGGCCACCGTCGTGTATTTCGGCCGCGGCTCGGGCATCCGGTCGATGATTCCGTTCACCACGGCATCGCCCAACTGCCACAAAATCCGCATCACCTCCTCCTCGCCGCGGGTCAGCGCCTGGATCTGTCGTTCGTTATTCATGTTTCGTTTGTTTCGATCGTTCTGTTTGCTGTCTCATCCGCACCCTCGTGCGTCGCGTTCCGGAATCCGGAAGTTCGTGGCTTTCAGCTATTTCGTTATGGTCAGCGGCTCTGCTCTCTACGTATCGCCGCGCTCCGTCGCTAACCGCCTCGCGACCCGAAAACGCATCTGCATCCTTTGCTTCATCGCCCGATGTCCGGAGTTCCTCCGTTTTTGCGCCCGAAAATGCTCCTGTATTCCTCTGCAAGCACTCGGCGGATTTCCTGATGCAAGTTTAATACTAATTTTTTAGAAGAACAAATATTTCTACTAAAAATTTAGTAATAAGACTAAAAAAGTACAGAAACAACCCCACCGGCAGATGCTTGGACGCAGCGCACGGAAAGCGCACTGGCCCGCCAAAACGTAACATACAGCGGAGCTACGGCCGCCGACTGGAACCGCAAGCCCGCAGCCGAAACGGCCGTGGCCGAATAAGACGAGGAAGCCAGGTAACGGCCCAATACGCCGACGTCAGCCAAGGCTCCCGTCGTGCTGACGCGGTAGCCCGTAGCAGGTGCTGTATAGCAATCGCTCTTAATGAATGCCGCAAAGAGGGGAACAAACTGTAATTAAAAATGAACGTTTTCGATAAGTCGAGAGCAGAGTCGAACTTGTTCGAGCTATGCCGAGACGAGAAAACCTGCCCGAAAGGGAATGATTAAGAATTAAAAATCGGAATTGGATAGTTCTGTGTTCTGACAGCGATTCGAAGAATCGAGCCGGCCGCAGTCTTCCCCGGCGGAGGTCCACACGGTGGGCCTGCAAACTCTTTTCAAAATCCGCCTTTTAGGCAGGCACACTGCGACCCGAAATAATCAAGGTCTTCGACCTTGCGCCCGGGGCCGGCTCGCATCGGAGATGCGACCCCCGCAGCCGGCCCGGGCGAGCAAATCGACGGCTGCCCGATCATGGGACAATGCCCATTCTCAATTTTTAATTAATCCCCCTACGGGGTCTTGACTTCGCTTCCGCTCGGCAAAACTTGCAAGCAAGCTCTGCACTCGCTTAATCGCAAAGTTGTGCATTTTGAATTGTTCTCAGCTCTGCGGCAGACTGGAATATTCAACTACCCCTTGACGCATCGGTTTATAAATCCCCGTTCTTAACGGGGCAGCGGACTGCAGAATCTACATTACCACGCTGGTGCGAACCGTAGTCCGCGCCACTCCGGGCATGCGAAGTTGCTGAGACTGTTCTACCCGCAAATTCCGCTGCGCTCGGCCTCGTTGTCCTTTTCGAGTTTTTCGTCCTCGTCCCACTCGAACCAGGGGAACTCACGGCGCCCGCCCAACGCAAAACGCGTGTAGGTAATGGGCAGGCCCATGCCGAGGAAACGGCTTTCATAGGCCGTCTTCACCGAGAGCACCTCGTCGGCATAGCCCGAACCGTAGATGTCGGGATTGGAGACCTCGCACGGCAGGCCGTAGCGACGGATGACTTCGCCCGTATAGCCGTAGAGGTGTTTGGAATCGGTTTTCAGATTGATCCGTCCGTCCGCTCGCAGCAGGCGGGCGTAGAGTTCCAGAAAGAACGGCGAAGTGAGCCGTTTTTTCGCCCGGCGGCTCTTGAGCTGGGGATCGGGAAAGGTGATCCAGATTTCGGAGATCTCGCCCTCGGCGAAAAGCCCTCCCAGGAACTCCACGCGCGTGCGCAGAAACCCTACGTTGGTCATCCGCCGCTCGGTCGCGGTCTTGGCACCGCGCCACATGCGGGCCCCCTTGATGTCAATGCCGATGTAGTTGCGCAGCGGATCGCGCTCGGCCAAAGCGATGGTGTATTCACCCTTGCCGCAGCCCAGCTCCAGCACGATGGGCCGGTCGTTCTTGAAGAAGTCGCGGTTCCAGTTCCCCTTCATGGGGTGGTCGCGGCGGAATACGTCGTCGAATTCGGGTTGCAGGAAGCAGGCGAACCCGAGATTTTCGCGGAATTTGCGGAGTTTGTCTTTTCCCATTTATTCACACTCTACATGGAGTCCCACGGCTTCGATGCCCTGCACCGCGCGGGTGGGCGTCACAAGGAAACGGTAGTCGCCGCACCGTGCGAACGTCGCATGCCGGCGATAGCCGGCCACCGCTTCGCCGTGCACGGCCGACGGTCGGCGCAGATGGTTCGCACAGAAAAGGAAGGGCTCTTCGAAGCACAGCGAATCGGGCGTGCGCACCTCGATGCGCAGGGTCAGCGTATCGTCGCGGAAACGTTCGTCATAACGCAGGAAGAGCGACAGATCGCAGCGCGACACGGTATCGGCGTTCGGAATGACGATCTCGGCCGCCTCGGACCACTCCTCAGGATCGACATCCGTCGCTACGGAACGGTCGGCCGTGGCACACCCCGTCAGCAGCAAAATCGCCAACGCCGTTTTCAGCATCTCGCGCTTCACGGACTATCGGTTTTCGCCGCCGTTGCCGGCCCCTCCGTTCCCTTCGGAACCGTTGTTGCGGCCGCCCGGGCCGTTTTCCGGACGCGGCCGGCGGTTGTTGCGATGGCGGTTGCGGTCGTTGCGGCGCTCGCCGTTGTTCGGACGCTCGCCACCCTGCCGCGGTTCGCCCTGGAAACGTTCGCCGTTGTGCGTTCGTTCACCGCGCGGCTGTTCGTTGTTGCGCAAGGAGTGCTCTGCGTTGTCGCGAGGAGCCCCCTGGCCGTTGCGCGGCCGGTCGCGGTGGGGACGACGTTCCGACCGGTCCTGACGGCCCGTCTCGCCCTGCGGGCGTTCGCCTTCCGCAGCATGCTGCGGCCGCTCCGCCCGGTTGTTGTTGCGGCCGCCGCGCTTGCGGCGCTTCGCCTTGTCGAAGCGGGTGATGCTGTCCTCGACCGACTCCGCACCGTAGGTCGGCTCGTTGCTGACGGCGGGCATGGCGTCGGCATGCTGAAGCTGATCGACCTTCTTGCCGGCACGGTTGAGCTCGAGAATCTCTTTCACGCGCGCCACAGGCAACGTGGTCAGATTGGCCTGCGTCTCCTTCGACGAAGAGAAGGTCATCGTTCCGGCCAGCACGTCGGTCTTGACCAGGAACCACTCGCCGTCGATCGTCTGCAACGGTTCGCGCAGCCGCGGGAAAGCCTTGCGGGCGTCGACGTAAGTGTCGTATTCGTACATCATGCAGCACTTCAGCTTCGAGCACTGCCCGGCGAGTTTCTGCGGATTGAGCGAGATGTCCTGCGCGCGGGCGGCCCCGGTAGTCACGCTCGTGAAGTTCGAAATCCACGACGTACAGCACAATTCGCGGCCGCAGGCTCCGATGCCGCCGATGCGGCCCGCCTCCTGGCGCGCACCGATCTGCTTCATCTCGATGCGGATGTGGAAGCGCTCGGCGAAGACCTTGATCAACTCGCGGAAATCGACGCGCTCGTCGGCGATGTAGTAGAAGATGGCCTTGATCTTGTCGCCCTGATACTCGACGTCGCCGATCTTCATGTTGAGCCCCATATCGGCAGCGATCTGACGCGAAGCGATCATGGTTTCGTGCTCCAGGGCGATAGCTTCCTGCCAGCGCTCGATGTCGTAGGGCTTGGCCTTGCGGTAAATCTTTTTATATTCGCCGTTGTAGGGCGTGAAGCCCGTGCGGCGCATCTGACGCGCCACCATGTCGCCCGCAAGCGAGATGATGCCGATGTCGTGGCCCGGCGATGCCTCGACGGCCACGATGTCGCCCTCCTTGAGGGGCAGGTTGTTGACGTTCTGGTAGAACGAACGGCGCGTATTCTTGAAGCGCACCTCGAAGATGTCGGTCGGCACGTTGTCCGGATACTCTGCGAGCCAGTCCGTTTCGTGGAGCTTGGAACAGCCGCCGCAGGGCCTGGCTTCCGGCTCGGAGCCTTCGTTGCAGAAGGCGCAGCCGCGGCCTATCTCGGGTTTGTATTTGCAGGTATGCGAGTTTTCGGAATCCATGTCACGATATTTTGCGTAAAGATAGGCAAACTAATTCACAATTCACAATTATAACCGCACAATTCAAGCATAAGCCGTTCCTGCCGGAAATCCGTCCGCAGAGGCCGGCAGGATGAAAACCGGCTGCCACCATCCGCCCCGGCCGCCAACAGCAGCCGGACGACGGAACGGAACACGAGCTATGAATTGAGCGCTCTGAGGTTGCGGATGTTCCGCCGCAGCCGGACGATCATCAGCAGAGCGGCCATCGACAGCCCGAACGAGAACCCGAGGAAGAGTCCCGAAGGCCCCATCCCCATGGTGAAGCCGAAGAGATAACCCACCGGCAGATTGAGCAGCCAGTAGGAGACGAACGCGATGGGCATGATGATCTTCACGTCCTGGATACCGCGCAGGATACCCACCGAGACGTTCTGCAAACCGTCCGAAAGCTGGTAGAGCGCGGCGAAGATCAACAGATTCGAAGTGATGGCGATCACCTCGGCATTGGAGGTGAAAAGCGTCGGGATCCACCCCCGCAGCGCGATGAACACCACCGCAGCGAAAGCATTCCAGGCCAGCACCAGATGATAGGAGGCCTTGGCCGCCAACGAAAGCTCGTCGATGTTGCGCGACCCGTAGCAATGCGAAATGCGGATGGTGGTGGCCGCGCCGATCGACATGACGATCATGAAGGCGCAGTTGCCCAGCGTGATGGCGATCTGGTTGGCGCTGATGGCCTGCGTGCCGAACCACCCCATCATGACGCTGGTGCCGACGAACGCCGACGATTCGAGAAACATCTGCAACGAAATCGGCAGTCCCATGGCCAGCAGGCGCTTCACCGTCGACCACGAATAGCGGCGCGGCGAGAAACCCTCCAGATAGACCCGGTAGCGGTGGCGGCTGCAGAAGTAACCGATCATCAGCACCGGTGCGATGATGCGCGACATCAGCGTACCCAGACCGGCACCTTCGGCCCCCATTTCGGGCAAGCCGAACCGGCCGTAGATAAAGAGCCAGTTGAAACCGATGTTGGCCACGTTGGCGATGATCGTGACCACCATTTCGACCTTGGTATTGCCCACGCCCTCAAGGAATTGCTTGAACGCAAAGAACAGCATCACCGGCGGCATGCTGTAGATCAGCATCCGGTAGTAGGGCACCGCCATGTCGACCACCTCGACAGGCTGGCCCAAGCGATAGAGCAGCGGAACGGCCGCATACTGCACGGCCGACATCGCCACTCCCAGCAACGTGTAGAACAGAATACCGTTCTGCAACAGGGCCGCCGAGCGCTTGCGTTCGCCCTGCACGAACAGCTCGCCCACCAGCGGCGTCATGCCCAGCGCCACACCGACCGAGGTGATGAAAAGGATGAAGAAGACCGATCCGCCGAACGACACCGCCGCCAGCGGCAGGGGGTCGTCACCGCCGTAGCGGCCCACCATCAGGTTGTCGGCCACCTGTGTCAGTATCTGCCCCAGCTGCGTCAGCACCACGGGCAGCGCCAGTTTCAGATTGGCTTTGTATTGTTCCCTGTATTTTGTGAAATCGTAAAACATAAGGGGACAAAGATAGTGCAAGCCGAGAGCAATGCCAAATTTATTTGAGCATTGCCGAGGCGAAGCCTATCTAAACCGCCGCGAAGCGGTGGTAAAGTGCAAGCCGAGAGCAATGCCAAATTTATTTGAGCATTGCCGAGCCATAGCCAGGGTCAAGCCCACATACAGGGAATCAATTGTGAATTCTGAATTGTGCATTCTGAATCAATTCCCTGCGGGGGCTTGATTCTACTCTTGCTCGGCACGAACCATTCGAAATACTCCTGCCTTGCGTATACGCGGAATTCACAATTTGTCATTCTGAGGAGCATAGCGACGAAGAATCTATGCTGACGATACAGATGTTTGACTGCACTTCGTTTGTCTTTCTCCTCCTTGCTCGGCATAGTCCGCAAGCGGTCTCTGCGCTCGCTGCATTTGTCGATCCGCTGCGCTCAACATGACATTTGCAGCAGGCTCTCGGCGGGCAGGGAATGGCTGTTCGTACTGAAGCGAGGGTCGAGGGAGCAGGAAATCCGGACGGAGACGAGGGGATTGGCTCGGTCCGACTTTCGACCTGCGAAACCCTTCATCGGGGCGGCTGCGGGGGTCGCACCTCTGGTGCGAGCCGCCCCGATGATGAGAAATGACATTTCCGATGCGCAAACGTCATTCTGAACAACGTGGATCGACACAATTGCGGAGTGGCGAAACAAGACAAAGAAATTTCCCCCCCCCGGCTATCGCCGGGCGTGCCCCGCAGGTTCCTGCCCTACCAATGAAACTCCATGGCATGCTCGACGAGCCGCACCGTCATCGTACCGTCGGGTGCCGTCTCCACGGCGGCCAAGTCGAACTGAAACTCCAACTCGCACCCCGTTCGGGCCAGATAAGCGGTCGCAGCCCGCTGCAACGCCCGGAACTTCTGCGGCGTGATGGCATCCTCGGGCGACGTGAGCGAGCCCCGCCTACGGGTTTTCACCTCCACGAAATGCAGGATCCAATCCTTGCGGGCCACGATGTCCAGCTCGTAACGCCCCGCACGCCAGTTCAGCGCGCAAATCTCGTAACCCGCCTGCCGCAGATACTCCACGGCGGCCCGCTCGCCGCGGGCGCCGGTCTCGGATGCCGAAGCCATACCTATTTATAATAAGAACGACAGATCGCCGCCCGGTTCGACCTCGAAAGGCTGCAAACCCTTCTTGAAGACACGCATCGGCCGGCTGCCGACCAACTCGAGGCGTCCCTGCTCGTAGTGCAGCATACACCCCTCGCGCAACCCCACGACCCAACGCCGCGGATTGGCCTGGATGAACTCCAGGATGCGCTGCTCGCGCGTTTCGCCGGCGTGCCCCTGCGGATTGGCATCGAGATAATGGGGATTGATCTGGAACTTCACGGCACCGATGGCCCGAAACGAATCGGGCTCGACGATAGGCATGTCGTTGGTGGTGCAGATCGTCGGACAACACACGTTGCTGCCGGCCGACCATCCGACATAGGGCACCCCGGCGCGCACCCGGCCACGGATGGCCGCCATCAACCCCTGCTCCTGCATCTTCCGGGTCAGCGCGAAAGTGTTGCCGCCGCCGACGCAGATCGCCTCGGCCCGGCGGACGGCCCGCGCGGGGTCCGCCTCGCGGTGCACCGACCGAAGACGGATGCCCAACTCGGCGAACCGGGCGGCGACGCGACGCTCGTACTCCGCATAGGAAAACGTCACGGCGGCATACGGGACGAAAGCCACCTCCCGCACGCCCTCCAGGAAACGCCCGATCCGGGGCAGCGGATAACGCAGGTATTCCTCCCCTGCATTGGTCGAATTGGAAATCAGAAGAAGTTTCATAAGCCGGTGGTTCATAGTTTATTAATTCTGAAAATGTCCTGAATGTCGAAAATCCTGCGAATAAAAAAAACCTCGCTTTTGTCAAAAGTAATAAAAAAAGTGTTACTTTTGCGCAAAATTACGTCGGAAATAATAAAGAACTGTTTCCAAATAATTGTTTAACTAAAAACTTAAAATTATGTCAGAGGTTCAAACTAAAGTTGTCGAGATCATCGTAGACAAACTGGGTGTAAAGGAGTCGGAGGTAGTACCCACGGCCAGCTTCACCAACCACCTGGGCGCAGACTCGCTCGACACTGTAGAACTTATCATGGAGTTCGAGAAGGCTTTCGACATTCAGATCCCCGACGAGGAGGCTGAGAAGATCGCAACCGTAGGCGATGCGATCAAGTACATCGAGGAGCACAAGAAATAAACATCCCCAACCGCGACTGCGGCCGTGACGGAGGGCGGAAAGAGCCGGAGAGGAGACGGCGGAAGGAAGAGACGTCGGCGACACCCCGAAAGGGAGTGAGGCTGCGATTCTGACACCTGCGCTGCACTCCGACGATGGCGAAACGGAACCGCCCCTGGCGGAACCCGGAAGCATGACCGCCTCCGCGATTCTGCAGGCACAAGATCCCCGGAGATAATATCCGGACGGACCTTTGCTGACGACGGACAGCAGAGACGAGACGGCAAACGACCTTGTTCCGACAGGAACGCACAGGGAAGCCGGATCGCTCCCCGCCGAATCCGCATCGGACCGCTACGGATCGTTCCCGGGCCTTGCTGAGGTTTGGCAACGGTCTCTGCGGCCGGCAGGCAGTCGCCCATCAACTTTTTTCATTTCACAACGCAACTAAGGTTTTCGTTTCTATGGCAGAAAGAAGAGTAGTCGTTACGGGTATCGGCACGATCAACCCGCTCGGCAATAACATCGAGGAGTACTTCGCGAATCTTGAAAAAGGCGTCAGCGGCGCCGCGCCCATTACTCATTTCGATGCCGAAAAATTCAAGACCCGGTTCGCCTGTGAGGTGAAGAATTACGACCCGAACCAGTATTTCGACCGTAAGGAAGTGCGTAAATACGACCTCTTTACGCAATATGCACTCATCGCAGCCACACAGGCCGTCGAGGATGCGGCGTTCGACTTCGACAAGCTCGACAAGGAGCAGGTCGGTGTCATCTGGGCTTCGGGTATCGGAGGTCTCAAGTCGTTCTTCGACGAGTGTCTGGGCTACGCCGAGGGTGGAATGACCCCTCGGTTTAGCCCCTTCTTCATTCCCCGCATGATCTCCGACATCGCCGCCGGCTTCATCTCCATGAAGTACGGCTTCATGGGTCCCAACTACTGCACCGTTTCGGCATGCGCCTCGTCCAACCACGGCCTCATCGCCGCGCTCGACGCCATCCGCTACGGCAAGGCCGACGTCATCGTCGCCGGCGGCTCGGAAGCTGCCGTCAACGAACCCTCGGTCGGCGGTTTCAACTCCATGCAGGCGCTCTCCACGCGCAACGACGATCCCCGGCACGCCTCGCGCCCCTTCGACAAGGACCGCGACGGATTCGTGGTCGGCGAAGGCGCCGGAGCCCTCGTACTTGAGGAACTGGAGCACGCCAAGGCCCGCGGTGCCAAGATCTACTGCGAATTCATCGGCGGCGGCGAATCGGCCGACGCCCACCACTTCACGGCTCCCCACCCCGAGGGTATCGGTGCCATGAAGTCGATGCGCGACGCCATCAAGAACGGCGGCATCCGCCCCGAAGACATCGACTACGTCAACGTACACGGCACCTCCACGCCGCTGGGCGACATCGCCGAGCTGAAGGCCGTCAGAGGCGTCCTGGGCGACCACATCTACAACGTCAACATCTCCTCCACCAAGTCGATGACGGGCCACCTTCTGGGTGCCACCGGTGCGGTCGAGGCCCTGGCCTGCATCTACGCCATCACCAAGGGCATCGTTCCCCCGACCATCAACTGCGAGAATCTCGATCCGGAGATCGACTCCAAGCTGAACCTCACGCTCGACAAGCCGCAGCACCGCGAGGTGAAGTGCGCACTGAGCAACACGTTCGGCTTCGGCGGCCACAACGCCACCGTCATCTTCCGGAAGTTCTAACCCCTGCTCCGTCCGCGCACCGTGTTCGATTTTCTGCTGCGTCCTCTGCGGAGGAACTACGGCCGGGACAAGGCGTATTACAGAATGGTCGATGATATGTTCGGATTCGTTCCGCACAACATCGAACTCTACAAGCTGGCTTTGATTCACAAGTCAGCTTCTTTGATTTTGGACAACGGACAGACGGTCAACAACGAACGGCTGGAGTTTCTGGGCGACGCCGTGATCGAGTCCGTCACCTCCGATTACCTGTTCATCGAGTTCCCGGGGCGCGACGAAGGCTTCCTCACCCAGCTGCGCGCCAAGATCGTGTCGCGCCAGTCGCTCAACGGACTGGCCGTCCGTCTCGGACTCGACAAAGAGGTCATCTCCAACAGCGGAGCGAGCATCATCCAGAAGCACATCCACGGCGATGCTTTCGAAGCCATGATGGGCGCCATCTACCTCGATCAGGGCTACGAATTCGTCAACCGGCTGCTGATAAACGACATCTACGAACGTTATCTCAACCTCGACGAACTCACGGCCTCCGAAACCGACTACAAAAGCCGGTTGATCGAGTGGTGTCAGAAGCACCGGCGCAGCATCGCGTTCCGGACCGAGCACGACAAGGGCTATGCCGCCAACCACCCGCTGTTTTACGCCACCGTGCTGGTCGACGGCATCGAAGTGGGCCACGGTTCCGGCGAATCCAAAAAGGAAGCCGAGCAACAGGCCGCCTACTCCGTCGCCGAATACATGAGCGACGAGCAGTGCGCCTCGGTGCTGGACCGCATGGACCGGCTTATCGACTGACCGGCTTCCCGGCGAACGGATGCAGTGCGAACGGATGCAGTGCGAACGGATGCGGGGCCGCCGGGGAGGGCAGTTTTACGGCATCCGCGGCATGACGGCACGACATACTTCCGCCCCGACCTTTCACCCCTGCTCCACCCGACTCACAGACCGACACCCCGAACGTGAAAAACCTGCATGACAAACTGGCGGCGCGCGGCGCCCGGGCGCTCGACGACGACGAACTGCTTGCACTGCTGACCGACGACTTCCGGACGGCCGAAGCCCTGCTTGCGGCATCGGGCGGATCGCTGGCCCGCCTGGCCGCCGAAGAACTCTCGCGCCTGCGCATGATGGGCGGTCTGGGGCTGCAACGCGCCCGGCTGCTGCTGGCGGCCGCCGAATTCGGACGACGGGTTGCCGCCGCACAAGCCCAGGAGACAGTGACGATCACGGGCAGCGACGACGTGGTGCGGCTTTTCCGTCCGCAACTCGAAGACCTCGCGCACGAAGAGTGCTGGGTGCTCCACCTCTCCGGCTCCAACCGCATCCTCGAACGCCAGCGCGTAAGCCAGGGCGGCGTCGATTGTACGATCGTCGATCACCGCCTGATCGTCAAACGGGCTCTGGAACTGCTGGCCACCCGCCTGATTCTCGTCCACAACCACCCCTCGGGCTCCGCCGAGCCGAGCCCGCAGGACAAGGTGCTCACCGAACGACTGGCCCAGGCCGCCGCACTATTCGACATCCGCCTGGTCGACCATCTCGTCATCGCCCGCCAGGGCCACTACTCTTTCTGCAAGGCAGGACTGCTGAAATAAAAGGCAACTCCCGTAGATGCTGGACGCAGCGCACGGAGACGGCATCGGCCCGATTGGCATCGTTCAGAGGGTTAACGTAGCTCTCACGGAACCCGTACTGCCCGGCGTTGCAATTGTCAGCGGCGTAAGAAGACGACTGCCAACACCAGCCGCCGGCACCGACGCTCGTCAAGGCTCCCGACGCGTTGTAGCGGTAGCCCGCAGCGAGCATAACAAGCAATCGCTGGAATGAATGACGCGGAGAGTGCAGAACAATTCAAAAGGGAATCAGATTCTTCGTCGGTCGACGACCTCCTCAGAATGACGATCCGGCTATTCCGTATCGGTACGGAATCTCCTCCAAGATTCTCGCCCGGGCCGGCTGCGGGGGTCGCGCTTTCAGCGCGAGCCGGCCCCGGGCGCAAGGTTAAAGACCATGAAACGCCCATAACATGTACATTGTTCGCAAGCTCCGCGGCAGACTGGGATGAATAGCTGACAGCAAAGCGGGGAGGAACAGGAATCGTTGTTTGGCTTGTCAGTCCATAGCTTGCAAAGATAAGAATCGCAAAATCCGGCTTTAGCCATGCGAGCCGAAGCCCCGCCCCGCGGAGGCTCGCAGAATTTACAAATCCCCGTTCTTAACGGGGCTCGCCCCGCAGGCTTCGGCACGAGAACATCTCCTGTACCTCTGTCAAACCGGACTCGGCTGCGGCTCGCTCAACGCTGCGAATTACCCAAACAACTATTCCCTTATTTAACCCTCCTGCGCCATTACACCGCCAGCGGATTGCTGAATCTACTGACCACGCTGGTGCGAACCATGGTCCGCACCACTCCGGGCCGGAAGTTGCAAGCAACAAAGTTAACAGATTCCGCCCGAATCCGCCACGCTGCTCCCGGTCTCGCATCCGAAACAACGATTTATGCGCGAAATCGAACCCGGCAGATAAAAAGCGGCTCCACCCCGGAACAAAACGCCCCCAACGAACCGGACAAATGCCCCTCCGAAGCCCGAAACAAAGCCCCGGCAAGCGGTCGCTCAAAAAGGCGACACGCACACACCGGAATCCGGAACGGAACGACGGCGGCAAGGACTGAAACCTGCCGGAATAACGCCCTGTCGACCGCCGGACAAGGCACCGAACGCCGTAAAAACCCGATTTTGCAATTCCGACAAAATATGCTATCTTTGTCTTCGCATACGGAAAAGCCGGCGCGGCGGCGCTCGCAAACGCTCCCCGGAACCGGCAGTAAAAGCATCACTACTCACCCATGTGGATCTATAACTGGTCTCTGGCAATCTATGCAGTCCTGATACGGCTCGCCGCTCTCAGAATACCGAAAGCCCGGCAATGGGTCGAGGGGCGCCGGAACCTGTTCGACCGGATGGCGCGCGCCATCGGCCCCGGCCAGCGCATCGTGTGGGTGCATGCGGCGTCGCTGGGCGAATTCGAGCAGGGACGCCCCATCATCGAGAAACTCCGCGAGCAGCACCCCGAATACAAGATTCTGCTGACCTTCTTTTCGCCCTCGGGCTATGAAATCCGCAAGAACTACCCGGGTGCCGACTACATCTTCTACCTGCCGATCGACACCCCGCGCAACGCCCGCCGTTTCCTCGACATCGTTCGTCCCGAGATCGCCGTCTTCGTAAAATACGAGTTCTGGATCAACCTCCTGCGCGGTCTCCGCCGCCGCAAGGTCCGCACCTACGTGGTGTCGGCGATTTTCCGGCGCAACTCCATCTTCTTCCGGCCCTACGGCGGCATGTGGCGCCAGGCGCTCGAGACTTTCGACACGTTGTTCGTGCAGAACGAGGAGTCGAAACGTCTGCTGGCCGGGCTGGGCTTCGACAACACGGTGGTCGCCGGCGACACGCGCTTCGACCGGGTGGCCGAAATCGCCCGCTCGGCTCCCCGGATCGACCTCATCGAACGCTTCCGGGGCAGCGGCCGCCTGTTCGTCGCCGGTTCGACCTGGGGCCCCGACGAAGAGCTGCTTATCCGGTTGATGAACGACAACCCGGAGGTGAAATTCGTGGTCGCCCCCCACGAGATGGACGAAACCCGCATCGCCCGGCTCATGGCAGAGACCCGCGGCGGAGCCGTGCGCTACACCGCCTGCTCGCCCGACTCGCAATTCGGTGCAGAACAGCTGTTGATCCTCGACACGGTGGGTCTGCTCTCGTCGGTCTACGGCTATGCAACCTGGAGTTACATCGGAGGCGGATTCGGCGTCGGCATCCACAACACCCTGGAGGCCGCGACATTCGGCCTGCCCGTCGCCTTCGGACCCAACTACGAGAAGTTCAAGGAGGCGCGCGACCTGGTGACGCTCGGCGCGGCGCGGCCCGTGATCGACTACGAGCAGCTGCGCGCATGGTTCGCTCCGTTGCGCGACGATCCCGCCCGACTCCAGCAGGCCAGCCGTGCAGCCAAAGACTACACCACCAGCCACCAGGGCGCCACAGAGCTGATTCTGAAGACCGTATTCGAATAATTTCCCCGAGAACGGACGGCACAAAACACCGTCCGTTTTTCATGCCGGCGGATTCCGGTTCCGTACACACACCCGCCAAGGCCCTGCAACGGTCTCCGCACGGCAAAACGGCCGGACCGCACCCGCTCCGTGCAGGCAGATCCGCCTAAATGCCGAGCAGCTGCACAACCCGAAGCATCCGACCAAAAACAAGCGGCAACTTCGATAAGAAGTTGCCGCATTCTATTGTGGAACGCACGTCAGCACTTGCCCGTCATGATGTCCAGAACCAGCCGGTCGGTTTCATTCATACCGTCGCGGCCGATCGTCGTGAGATTGCGGATGCACTTGTCGACATCCTCGTCGATGATCCCCTCCACGGGCGTCACGCAATGGCCGTCCATGGCCATGAGGGCCGAAAGCACGGCGGTCGAGACACCGCTGGTGAGCTTCATGGCGCAGCTGGGCTTGGCTCCGTCGCAGATCATGCCCGTAAGGTTAGCGATCATGTTCTTCACGGCAGCGGCCATCTGTGCATATTGGCCGCCCATCAGATAGACGATGCCGCAGCTCGAACCTGTGGCGGCGACAACGCATCCGCACAAGGCCGAAAGGCGCCCGAGGCTCTGCTTGATATAGATCACCGTAAGATGGCTGAGAACCAGCGCACGGACGGTGCGTTCCTCGTCGGCACCCGTCTCCTCGGCATAGACCACCACGGGAAGCGTCGCGGCGATGCCCTGGTTGCCGCTGCCCGAATTGCTCATCACGGGGATCATCGCCCCGGCCATGCGGGCATCGCAGGCGGCGGAAGTATAGGAGAGGATGCGCGAGAAGATGCTGTCGCCGATCACCTTCAACTCACGTTCGCGCCGCAAGGTGCGGCCGACGCAATGGCCGAATTCGCCGGCGAAGGAACGTTCGGCGGCGGCCTTGTTCAGCCGGCGGGTTTCGAGTATGAAACGCAGTTCGTCCAACGGCGCCGTGGTGGCGAAATCCCACACACGCTGCAACGTGAGGGGCACGTCGCCCTCGGCATCGGCATCGGCGGCCGGTGTGCGTTCGTCGAGTTCGACCCGGCCGTCGCGCTCCAGGAAGACGAAGCGCGTGTGCCCGCCGGCGATGACGGCCACGGCGCGACGACCCGCGGCGCAGGCTTCGATCTCGATATAGAGTTTCTCGGCGATCGATTCCTTGAGACCGATGGCGATGCGTTTTTCGGCAATGTAGCGGCGGCCGCGCTCGACGGCCTCGGGGGTCACGTCGCGCAACACTTCGAGCTGGTATTCGGAACGTCCGATCAGCGCACCCAGAGCCACGGCGATGGGCAGACCGATCATGCCGGTGCCGGGAATGCCGACGCCCATGGCGTTCTTGAGGATGTTGGCGCTCAGGCGCACCGAGATCGTCTCGGGCAGCACGCCGAGCAACTCGGCGGCGCGCGCCGTGCAGAGCGCCACGGCAATGGGTTCGGTGCAGCCGATGGCGGGAACCACCTCGCGGCGCATGAGGTCGACGATGCGCCGACGTTCGGATTCGGGAATCATGGACATACCATACTGTTTGGGGCCGTAACCCGGCATCCGGCAGGAAGATACACCCCGGAAACGGCTCCGGGCCCCTCGCCTGCCCTGTCGGGGCGAAAGTTTCTTTTTACAAAGATAACGCAAGGCGGATACAGTACCAAATTAATTTGACCGCTGCCGGCCCGCGATACGAAATGTACGCGCCGCAAGCCCTGATAGTCAGGAGCCCGGCCGCCGTCCGTAAAGATAAGAAATTTTCGCTATTTTTGCGTCTGCGGAATCCCCGCGGCGCATCCCCAACCCCCAAACGCCGCCGGACCTTGCCGCAACAAAAAACACAAAGCCCATGCAACCGACCCGCATTTGCAGCCTTGTATTCTCTCCGACCGGCACCACGCGCCGCATAACCGCAGCCATCGCGCAAGCGCTCGGCGGCCCTTTCGAGGAAATCGACCTCACCCGTGCCGCGGCACCCGCCACGCAGATCGGCCCCGACGCCGCAGCCATCCTCGCTGCACCCGTCTACGGAGGCCGCATCCCGCCCGCAGCGCTCGAACGCATGGCTGCCGTGCAGGGAAACGGCACGCCGGCCGTCATCGTCGTTGTCTACGGCAACCGGGCATTCGAAGGTGCGGCGGCCGAACTCGCCGCCTGGGCCGTCGGACACGGATTCCGCCCGGTTGCAGCAGCGGCATTCGTCGGCGAACACTCCTACAGCTCGCCCGCCGCACCCATCGCCGCAGGACGTCCCGACATGCAGGACCTCGCCGAAGCGGCCGCTTTCGGAACCCGCATCCGCGAAAAACTCCTGCGCGACGATCTGCGGGAAGTCGCTGTCAGCCGCCTGCGCACACCCCGCACCCCGCTGCTCTCCATGCTGCGCTTCATCCGCTTCGTACTGGCCTACCGGCGCCGGCAGCGCCGCAATCCGGTCGTCCGCATTCCGGTTGCCAATGCCGGGAAATGCACCCGCTGCGGCCGGTGCGCATCGCTCTGCCCGACGCAGGCCATCGCCCCCGGCGACGAGACCCGCACCGATGCGGCACGGTGCCTGCGCTGCTGCGCCTGCGTCAAAGGATGTCCGACCGGAGCCCGCAGCTACGACACCCCCTTCGCCGCGGCCCTGGCACGCAACTTTGCGCGGCGCAAACCGCCCGTCACGCTCTTATGACCGTCGAACGCCTCTCCCGCCCCACGGCTGCGGAACTCGATGCGCTGACCGACCTCTGGGAAGTCTCGGTACGCGCCACGCACGACTTCCTTGCGCCCGAAGACATCCGGTTCTACCGCCGGAGCGTACGCGAAGAAGCGCTTGGGGCCGTGACGCTCCACGTGCTGCGCGACGGCAACGGCGCATTCGCAGCCGTTGCGGGAACCGCGGGCGACCAACTCGAAATGCTTTTCGTGGCGCCGCATCAGTTCGGGCAAGGACTGGGCCGGTGTCTCGTCGAACACCTCACGGGGCACTGCGGCATACGGCGGGTCGACGTCAACGAACAGAACCTCGGGGCCGCGGCTTTCTACGCCCGGCTCGGGTTCCGCACCGTTTCCCGCGACGCCTGCGACCCTGCGGGCAAACCCTACCCCATCCTGCATCTCGAATTGAAGCCATGAAAAAAAGGAGTTCTTCTTCCGAAGAACTCCTCTGCATTTACAGCCTCGCGGCTCCCTGCCGCCCGGAAGATCCGCCAACGGCCGGCCGTTGGCACCCGCCCGCGGGTTACTCCGCTGCTTCGGGGATCAACGGTTCGGGCTGGGGCTTGACAATGATGCTGTCGACGATGAACTTAGTGAAACCCCGCCAGGGCAGCGCACCGAAGTACTCCTTATAATGGAGTTCGAGCGTCTTGCCGCTCTGCAACATCAGCTCCCGGGCCAGCTCCTCGTCGTCGACCGAAAACTCGAACTCGTATGACTGGACCGAACCGGCCGTCTTGGAACGGATGCCCGACTGGATCAACTTGCCCTCGTAGGTCTTGAAGACGACGCCCTTGTAAACGACGTAGTTCAGCTCGCCGCTCTTCACCCCTTCTCCGAAGACGAAGAAGAAGCGGTAATAGACGAAAATCCCCCCCGCGACGAGGAGCAGCACGATAAAGATTCCCAAAAACTTTTTCATAGCATTTCCCTGTTGGCCAACTCGGTGGCGTTGCGTACAAAGGTAACAATTTTTTGCCACGCGGCACACGAAGCGCCGGAATTAATGACCGGCAGCTGTCACCGCGACCGCCGGAGCGCAAAAACAGAAATGGGGCGGATGACCGGCAAAACGAAACGGAGCTCCGATTCCGGAGCTCCGTTGTGCGGGCGGAAGCGCGTGCGCTAACGCACCTCGATCTGACGGGCGGTCGGCATCGTTTCCGACTCCTTCTTCTTCGGGATGTCGATGGTCATCACGCCGTTCTCGACCTTGGCCTCGATCTTGTCGCGCACGACATTGTCGGGCAGAAGCAGGCTCTGCTGGAACTGCGTGTAGGAGAATTCGCGGCGCAGGTAGGTGCCCTTGTGCTTCTCCTCCTCCTTCGGTGCGGAGCTCTTCTCCAGCGAAATGATCAACTCGTTGTCCTCGTTGATATGGACCTTGAAGTCGTCGCGGGTCATACCCGGTGCGGCGACCTCCACCCGGTAGCACGTATCGTCCTCCAGGATGTTCACGGCCGGGGCCGTGGTGTTGCGGTGCTCCAGCCACTCCGGAGCCAGAAAATCGTTGAAAATACTCGGGAGCCAGTTGTTGCGGTTGCGTCTTGCAGGTGTCATTGCGTTTTGTTTTTGCGTTGTCGTTAGGAGAATCTGGTTCTTGCGGATTTTCCTGCCCCGACCAAGCCCGACCAACCCGAGCCTGCCCAGCTGCGTAAAAACCCGCATTCACCCCGGAAACGGAGTTTTCCGGGTGTTACGACCGCCGCAATTCCCATGCCAGGCACATCCGTCCTTGCAAAAACTACTGCATCACAGATTCGGCTTTCAAAACAGTATCAAACATATTTCTAACAATGTTGACACCTCTACCATAGCTTCCCCTACCGTTGACAGACTGTCCTTTCCCTTGTCAAATAAATGATTTCGGCCGGAATAATACAATATAATATTTGATATTAGAATAAAAAACATTACTTTTACAAAATAAACAGCCTTTCATGATATGCGGAAAAATCCATTCTCTATATTCGATTTCCTGGGTTATGTATTTCCCGGAGCCTTGGCCCTGTTTCTAATTTGTTTTTTCAACAAGCTACCGGAAATCAGGGGAATACAATCCCTATTTCGAATCGCCTTGGCGATGGATATGAACTTTTCGATAGATACGACCATTTTCTTTACTGTCGTATCTTATATATTGGGGCATTTCATCGCCTATTTGTCATCACTGACCGTAGAACAGTTTTCAATTTGGCTGTATGGCTATCCGTCCGACTTCCTGCTGAAAGATGTTGCAGCCAAACATTATTGGGGACTTCCGGAAAGAAATGACAATTTAGGGAAAAGCCACAGGTATCTGGCCCGTATATGCATCGGCTTGTTGCTGCTGCCATTAAGCATCAGTTCTTTGATTTTCGCAAAATTACTCAGAGGTAAATATTTCTTTATCAAAAAACTGGACTCTGACTTAATTGAAGCAATCTCGCAAAAATGTGTGAAACTGGCCCATTATCTCGACTATCCCATTACCGGAGAAGAAACCGATTTCCACAGAATCATCTACCACTACGAATATGAGCTGAAAAAAGCACATTCAATAAAAATGGACAATTACATAGCGTTGTACGGCTTCCTAAGATCCGTCACTTTTATCTTCAACTGCCTGTTTCTCTATCTGTTGTTCTTTATAGCTATACCGAGTTTAAATTTCCGCGTTTGTATCGATTGGAAAATAATCGGATTGTTGTTTTGGGTCATGGTTATTGCATACTTGTTTTTTATGTCTTTCATGAAATTCTATCGACGTTTTACTTTGGAAAGTTTCATGTGCTTACTTACAGACACATCCTATATCTCTGCCAATAAAACCCAACAAGCAACAAAGCGACGACGCTCAAAAACAAATTCTTCCTCAAAGACCAGCTGATTGAAACTTGCTTTTATAAATACGCATACACAAGCAAGAGAGCGTTGCAGAATCTGCAACGCTCTCTTGCTTGTGGTACCACCGGGAATCGAACCAGGGACACAAGGATTTTCAGTCCTTTGCTCTACCAACTGAGCTATGGCACCGACCTAACGCCAAACGGAAGAATCCGTATTAACGTGGCACAAAGGTACGAATAAAAATCGAATATGCAAATCCCGAACCGAAAAAAGACGATTTTTTTGACAGGATCGGCAAAAGTCGCCGGCTCGGGCGCCACAAAAACAACTTCGCACAGATGCCTGGACGCAGCGCACGGGAAAACCGTAAACCCGATAGTCGCCTGAGAGTGGCCACGTCAGATCGGGCTGTCCCCAGAAACTGCCCGCACGGATCTCATTGCCGGCAAGTGTGGCAGAGATCCAACAATGCCCGGCCACGCCGACGCTTTCCAAGGCTCCCGTGTCACAGAGACGGTAGCCCGCAGCAGGCACAAAGAGCAATCGCTAAAGAGACTGCGGCGAAAGGTGCGGAACAATGGTTTTACTACGAAGGTCGATGCGTTCACCTCGTCCAGAATTTCGGGCGCAGCCTGCGGGGCACGCTTGCGGGCCTCCGCTGCGCGATGCTGCGGCCCGCACGGCTCGAAGAACCCGACAACGGCGACGACGAAATCATCCGCCCGGGCCGGCTGCGGGGAGGGGCGCGCCTGTAGGCGCGAGCCGGCCCCGGGTGCAAGGCAGATTCTTCACTTCGTTCAGAATGACAAAAAGACGCGGAGCGACACAATGCAACAGAATTGCAAACATCCGACCGTCATTCCGAGACGGGACAACAAGCGGCCGCCGCCAAAAGAAAGCGCCCCCGAAAAAAGAAAGCCGCGGGAAAAAGCAAGCAAAAAACCACAACAAACCGCAAGCGAGCAAAAACCATAAAAAAGAATCGAAAAACATCAGACAAAGCCCCCCAAGAACGCCCCCCGAATCCAAAAAGAGCGCGACAAAAAAAAGAGAGCCGCCGAATGGCGACTCTCTGAAAAACGCAGCCGAAAGGCCTATAAGGAGTTCTGATCGGAAATAGGAATCATCTTGTTGTTCTCGATCTCGGAGAGCGGAAGCTGATAGCGGAACAACGTATTCTCCTGCTCGGCCTTGAGCTTGGCGCCGGAGAAATGGTTGTTGTTGGCAGCACCCCACGTAGCATCGCTACGGTCGACGGGGATGTTGAGACGGCGGTTATCCAGGTACTCCATACCCTCGCCCCAGAACTCCACGCGCTTCTGGAAGTTGATCTCCTCCAGCAGGTCGGCCTTGGCCGAGACAGAGCAGGTGTAACCGGGCTGGCGCGTCTGCATGAAGCTTTCGAGCTCGGTAACGGCCGACGCATCGCCCTTGTGGGCCAGCGCCTCGATCTTCATCAGATAAGCCTCCTCGGAGCGCAGGTAGATGTAGTCGCCCAACTCCCAGCCGGAAGCGCCCTTTTCGGGATCGTATCCGGCCTGAACGACTTCACGACCCGAACCGATGAATTTCACGGACTGGTATTCGACGGCTGCATAATTCGTATCGCGCAGCAACGTCACACGGCCGCCCTTGTAATCGATACCCGTCGAACGGTCGCAGCAGAACCATTGAAGACGGAGGTCATCGTTGGCGATGCGGTCGACCAGCGGCTTGAAGCCGATACGTGCGATACCGATACCCGCATAACCGGCGGAATAAGCATCCATCTGCGAGAACCACGATCTGTAAATCGTCGCATTGTCGGAGGTAATGCCGCAACCGAAAACGACGTCGGGCAGCGTCAGGCTGCTGAAGCCCTGGAGAAGCTGATCCTCACCCTGCAACACAGGGAAGTTGTCGATAACGACCTGCGCATACTTGATGGCCTCGTCCCAGTTGTGCATGATCATGTGGGCGCGAGCCAGATACATGGCGGCCACGCAGCCGTCGAAATCGGCGGGCGTCGAAGTCTTGGTCATGCCGATCGACTCGAAGATGTCGTAGGACTCTTTCAGGTCGCCCATCAACTGCTCATGAACCTGCGCCACCGTACTGCGGGGCTGCTGGCCCGTGATGACTTCGGTTACGATCGGCACGCAGAGCTCCTGCGACCAGTCGTACTTGGCACCCTTGCCCCACTTCGTACCGTCGGCACCCACGTAGTAGGAGAACTGATAGAGGTAGGTGAGCTGGAGGTAGGCATAACCGCGCATGCCGAGCGCGATTGCCTTGTACTTCAGCACGGCCGGATCGGTCGTATCCTCTTCGATGGCGGCAAGCATCTGGTTGGCAGTGTCGATCACCCGGTAATACTCCTTCCAGCGGTTGCTCGTCGGAACGTAGTTCTCGGCACCGTAGTCGAGCAGATAGTGATAGATGCTCATGCCATAACGGTTGGTCATGACCATGTCGTTGCCCATGAGCGAGGTCAGGTAGTCGAAACTCTTCTGTCCGAAATAGTTGTGCTGGACATCCTGGGCATAATAGCTCTGCAAATCGTTGTACAAGCCGCTGACCTGTGCCGAAAACACCTTGTCGGGGTTTTCCACCGCTATTTCGTTTTTCCGATCGTCCGTCAGATAGGCCGTCACCTCGGCGTCCTCGCTGCACGAGACGAACGGCAGCGCGAATGCGACCGACAGCAGGCTCCAAATTATCTTTTTCATACTTTTTTGCTGTTTTTCGGTTTAGAACGTAAGATTGACACCGCCCGAGATGACGCGCAGGGGCGAATAACCGCCGAAGTCCTTGTTGCTGCCTGAAAGCGAGGTACGCGGGTCGAAGCCGCGGCGCGCCGAGCAGAGAGCCACGTTGTCGGCCGTCACGAATACGCGGAGGCCGCTGATGCCGAGCTTGCTCATCCAGCTCTTGGGGAACGAATAGCCGAGCGTCACGTTGCGCAGGCTGAAATAGGAAGCCTTGACCAGGTGGGCGTCGGAGGTCTGCGAGTAGGAGTTCGACGTGTTGTTTACGTTCCAGATCGGAAGTTCGCCCTGGCCCGTTTCGGGATCGAAGGTCTTCCACATATCCTTGTTGTGACCCACGTAGAAAGTAGACGACATGCCGTCGAGGTAGCTGTAGTCGTAAGCCCAGCCGCCGATCTGGAAAGCCGTGGCGATCGACAGGTCGATGCCCTTGTAGGCGAACGTCATGTTCAGACCGCCGGTGAAATCGGGCAGCGCCGACTTGCCGAGGTAATATTTCGTGGCGCCCGAATAGCTTTCGGTCGTCTCCTGGCCGGTGACATTGCCGTTCTCATCGAAAACGTCCTTGTACCACATGGGGGCACCGTTCTCGGTCATGCCGGCATACTTGTAAGTGTAATACTCGTAGAGGTTCTTGCCCTCCATGTACTTGAACGTACCGGTCACGATACCGTCGGCGCGGTTCTCCTCGGGAAGAGTCAGAATCTTGTTCTTGTAGTGCGAACCCAGCAGCGACACGGTCCACCGCAGGTCCTTGCGCTTCATGATGTCGACGTTGATCTCGAACTCGACGCCCTGGTTGCTCATGGCACCGAGGTTCTCCCAGTTGTAGGGGCGGCCTGCCGACGTGCTGAGCGTTTTCTTGAACAACATGTCGTCGGTCTTGCGGTAGAAGTACTCCACCGAACCGTAGACACGGTCCCAGAGACGGAAGTCGATGCCTGCGTCCCAGGTCTTCTGCTTCTCCCACGTCAGATCGGGGTTGCCGTAGAAAACGGGGGTGTAGCCAAGCGAGCTGCCGTCCCACGTGATTTGGTACTGATCCTGGTAGGGCGTATAACCGTAGGCATAGCCCGGCAGGATCGACTCGTTGCCCTGCGTACCGTAGGATGCACGGATTTTCAGGTCGTTGAGCCACGAAGAAGCACCCTTCATGAAATTCTCCTGCGAGATGCGCCATGCGGCGCCCACCGACCAGAAGTTGCCCCATTTGTCGAGGAAGCGCGACGTGCCGTCGCGACGGAACGCTGCCGATACATAATATTTATGCGCATAGTCGTAGTCGGCCATGGCGAAGTAACCCTCGATGTTGTGGTTGACCTCGTAGCTTTCCAAAACTTCCAGGTTACCGCCGTTGCTCAACTCGGGATTCAGCGGGTCGAAGAAGCGGGTCTTCTGACCCTCGAAAGAAGTACCTTTGTATTGGAAGTATTCGTGACCGATCTTAGCGGCAATATTATGCTGGCCGACCGATTTTGCATAGGCGAGAATCTGGTTGAAGTTGCTCGTCATGTCGTTGAAACTGCCCTTCGTACCGCGGCCGCCGAACGACTGTCCGTCGCCGATGGTCGGCGTATAGTAGGTCGTGGCGGACTTATTGGAGTAGTCGTAGCTGTAGTTGGCCGTGAAGGTGAAGTCCTTGAGGAACTTGACCTCTACATAGGCGCGCGAAGCGAGGTTGTGGTACACCGACTTGCGGATGTCCTCATGCAGGTTGGCAATGACGTTCTGGTTCGTGGCGGTAGGACGCGTCGTAGTACCGGCGGTCTGACCCGTACCGGCATCCCAGACCGGATTGCCCGCATTGTCGAGAACCATGTTGCCCTCGGCATCGTAGGCGTGCACGGGGAAAATGGGAGCCCAGCTGCGGGCCACCTCGAAAGGATTGGATGCGGCGCCGGTGCGCTCGTTAAGGCCTTTCTGAGTAGCTTTCGCGTAGCTGACATTCATGCCCACCTTCAGCCAGCGTTTCAGCTGCGAATTGACATTCAGACGGGTCGTGAGACGCTCGTAAGACGAGCCGACGACGTAGGAATCGTTGTCGAGGTAACCCAACGACATGTAGTAGTCCGTACGGTCGTTGCCGCCCGAGGCCGAAGCGTTGTACTCCTGGCGGAACGAGTTGCGGAACATGGCATCGGCGAAAGTGTCGTTGTAACGCAGACGGGCATTGGCGTTGAGCTTGCCGTCGGGAGTCACGAGATATTCGCCATTCGGAATAATGAAAGCGTTGTAGCCGCCCAGCTCGCCGAGAAGACTCTGCGAAGCATGAAGCGAAGCGGTTTCGAGATCCTTGGGAGCCAGACCGCCGTCGGGATTGCCCACCATGGCGGAGTTGCGGATACCGTACCAGGTCAGGCGGTAGAACTCGCCCGGATCGGTCACCATGTTGTAGTCCTTGTAGGCACGCTGGCTGACGCCCCACGTACCCTGGAACTGCACGGTCATGCGGTCGCGCTGTCCGGTCTTGGTGGTCACCATCACCACGCCGTTGGCCGCACGCGAACCGTAGAGCGAGTTCGACACGGCGTCTTTCGACACGGTGATCGACTGGATGTCGGTGGGATTGATGTCGGAGAGTTTGCCGTTGAAAGGCACGCCGTCGACGACGATCAGCGCGCTGTTGCTGGCCGAAAGCGAACCGATACCGCGGATGACGATCGACGCATCCTTACCGGGCTGGCCCGAGCTGTTGACAACCTGCAGACCGGCCACGGCGCCCTCCAACGCATTGGAGACGGAAGATGCCTGCGAGTTCTGGATGATGTTGGACTTTACACTGCTGACCGAACCAACGAGGTCCTGCTTGCGCTTGGTACCGAACGCTACGATCGTCACTTCGTCGATCGCCTGCGCATCTTCGTTGAGCACGATGTCGATTCGGGTCTTTCCGGCTACGGGGACCGATGCGGTTTCATAGCCCAGGAAAGATACGAGGAGCGAAGCGTCGGCGGGGGCTGCGAGCGTGAAGCTGCCGTCGGCGCC
>Ga0137306_100552_pt1 | contig 50255 bp, 40 predicted proteins | sample Inofroosms_March_FD_97187 | JGI IMG/M metagenome (GOLD analysis project Ga0137306, IMG submission 97187) | Mouse cecal microbial communities from Vienna, Austria - N-Acetylneuraminic and N-Acetylglucosamine D2O microcosms_March | ecosystem: Host-associated > Mammals > Digestive system > Large...
CAAAGCAGCGGGGTATTTGACCCTCGCGGCAGTCTTGCTCGCGGGAATAAACCGGTGGTAAAAAAGCAGAAACTATAGTAGAATAAATTTTAAGCATCCGATTGAAATGCCAATATCCAAGGGGGATTTATGCGGTTCAACAATATAGATATCCGGTCTGAAAATGACAGTGAATTAACGGAAACCATCCGGTCTGAAAGCTCGCACATTATTGATATGTATTTGCGCCAGTTAAAATTTTACGATAATGACAACTGCAAAAAACTGAATATTTCCTGCAACGAAAAAATAAGGCATCCGTTCATACAATCCTGCCAAAATGGGTATATTTCCCTGCAAATGCCTTTTCATTCGTCTCATTTCCAATCCCTATCCCCAAAAGAAAAAAGCTATTTTTACCTAAACCTTATCCATCAGTCTATTTTATTCATAGGAAAACAATGGGGGTGGAACCTTCCATATTTCGACTTTTTACGCAACGATATTATTTCCAGGAATTATAAAAACCAGTGGATGTACGGAAAGCCTTTCCAGTTCCTTTCAGAAAACAAATTTGCTTCTCTCAGGGTAGTACAAACCATAGATAGGGCGGTTATTTCCCTCATCATTACCCAAAATAAAAAAGTAATTCATAAAATAGAACTTATAAAAACAGAACCATCTTTCTGGATATATCGTCAATATTTAGGAGAAATCCAATGGATAAGCAGGGATTGCCTGAAAGTTTACGATAAAAACGGAAAGGTTATTTTTGATGTAACCCAGATATAGGCGATTCCCCTCTCAGTCCATCAGATGAAACGCGACCTCGGACTGTGAATCATATGCTACGGAAATGCAATATGTGCCTCCTTCCTCTATCTCTTCCGCCCCATTCCTTTCTGCCATAACCATTATTTCATCCCCTGTCTGAAGCACCCCGCTCCTATCCTCCAAAACAATAGCCCGATACAGGCTGTGGTATTTCATTTGTGTGGCTTCCACTATTTTTACATCCAGCCCCCCGATAACCGTTCCATCTTCCAATCCGACTGCACTTACCGTCTCTTCCAACCCTTCTTCCAGCATAGCCCCTTCTGCTTGCACTGCTCCTTCTGCTTGCATAGCTCCTTCTGCTTGCACTGCTTTTTCCCAATCATTTCCCGTATCCGTCGTTTCTTTTGAAGCTGTTTCTTCTACCGGCGTTCCGCTCATTCCGGAGCGTTTTTCCAATGTTGTCTGCCATTGATGAAAAAGGATAACGACGCAAAAGCATGCCGCAGCAATTCCTGCATATCTCCATACGTTTCCTCCGGCCAGCCATTTTTTTTGTTTTATCTTTTCCCTGTCGCCTGTCATAACGGAAAGCGTACTTTCCCTGTCCGCCAGTTCCGCTTCAATCTTGTTCCAGAAGTCGGGGGCTTCTTTTTGAATCATTTTTCTATATTCTTTTTCAAAACTCTTCATATCCGCACCTCCGCAATTTCTTCATGGCATTCTGATACTTCCAAGAAACAGTTCCCATCGGCAAAGACAACAATTTTGCTATCTCTTTAAATGTCAGTCCACCCAGCACTTTCATATCCACTATCTGCCGTTCCCCCGGCTTTAAAAGGAGCAAAACCTCTTCCAGCGCCAAATTCCCAATCACTTCGCTTTCCATATCTTCTGTCCGGAGTTCCTCTGCCCTCCTGCCGCTTTTACGCACTTTCCAATATCTCTTTTTTCCTTCTTCGTCATCCTCATTTTCCAAATCATGAATTGCGGCAGTCAGCTCTTCCTTTTTGTATTTCCGCAGATAATCCACTGCCATATTCCTTGCCATCGCCGCCAAATAACCCCTGTGTCCCCTGCCCGGCTTATACTGCACTGCTTTTTCCCAAAGCCTTATAAAGAACTCGCTGGTTACGTCTTCCGCATTTTCCCTATTCCCCAATATACCATAAACCACTGTATAGACATACCCTGAATAAGACTCATAGACCATTCTCAGCCCCTGCTTATCCCCCTTAACCATAGCTGCCATACACAGCTCAAATTGTTCCTCACCCAACCAACCTTCTCCTCTCTCCCCTGAAATTGCTCCTCAATTCTTGCTGGTCTTTCCCAACGCGTAAAAAATAATCCTCCGTTTAAGATGGTAGGGATTGAGAAGGTGTTTTTCCAAATCAAACACCTTCTCAATCCCGCCATCCTAACAAAGGACATCTCTTTTACCATCTCCTCTTGGATCTACACTCCTTTTATCCTTTCCACTGCTGCCACTGTATTTTCGTAACTTCCAAAAGCTGTCAGCCTGAAATAAGTCTCCCCGCTTGGGCCGAACCCGGAGCCGGGCGTTCCTACTACATTGGCATTTTCCAGAAGATAATCGAAAAACTCCCAACTGCTCATTCCTTTGGGCGCTTTCAGCCAGATATAAGGCGCATCTACACCGCCGGATACCGTATATCCCGCATCTTTTAGCCCCTCCAGAATATATTTCGCATTCCTCATATAATAAGCTACCTGTTCCTTCAACTGGGCTTTTCCGGCTGCCGAATAAACTGCCTCTCCGGCGCGCTGCACAATATAAGGCGCACCGTTGTACTTGGTGCCGTGTCTTCTTGCCCATAAAGAATGGAGGGAAGTTTCCCCGCATTTCAATTCCTTAGGGATGACGGTAAAACCAAGGCGCACTCCCGTAAAACCGGCATTTTTGGAAAATGAACGCAGTTCTATCGCACAAGCCCTGGCCCCATCGCATTCATAAATCGTATGCGGTACATCTTCCTGAGAAATATAAGCTTCATAAGCTGCATCGTAAATAATAACTGCCCCTACTTTATTGGCATAGTCCACCCATTCCTGAAGCTGCTCCTTCATAATCGTAGAGCCGGTGGGATTATTAGGGAAGCAAAGATAAATCAAATCCGGTGTTTCCTTAGGAAGCTCCGGCGCAAAATTATTTTCTGCCAGACACGGCATATAAATGACATCGCTCCAAACTTCTTTGTCCGCATCATAAGTGCCGGTTCTGCCTGCCATCACATTCGTATCTACATAAACCGGATATACCGGGTCGCAAACCGCTATTTTGTTATCTGTGCTGAAAATCTCCTGAATATTCCCGGAATCACACTTCGCCCCATCCGAAATGAAAATTTCATCCGCCGCTATATCGCATCCCCTCGCCTTATAATCGTTTTCCGCAATCGCACTGCGCAGAAATTCATAACCCAAGTCCGGCGCATACCCGTGGAAAGTCTCTGCCTTCCCCATTTCATCCACCGCATTATGCAAAGCTTCAATAATTGCCGGCGCCAAAGGCTGTGTTACATCGCCGATTCCAAGACGGATAATCTTCTTTTCCGGATTTGCCTGTGAGTACGCATTTACTTTTTTGGCAATCGTAGAAAAAAGATAGCTTCCCGGCAGCTTTAAATAATTATCGTTAATTTTGAACATATATTTTCTCCTCTCAGCCTATGCTAATTTTAGTCCATTCCATCTATTTCTATCACCCCGTCAAAAACAGTTTCCGCTGGTCCTGCCATGTAAACTGTATTATTTTCCCTATTCCATTGGACTTTCAGCTCCCCGCCCAATAATTTTACCGTCACTTCTTCCTCTGTCAATCCATTCAAAACACAAGCTACCACCGTTGCACACGCCCCCGTACCGCAGGCAAGAGTCTCCCCGGTTCCTCTTTCCCAGACACGCATCTGAACCGTGTTCCTGTCTATTACTTTCACAAATTCCGTATTAGTCCTTTTCGGAAAACGCATATGGTTTTCAAAATAAGGGCCTATTTTTTCTACTGCAAAACTATCCAAATCTTCCCATGCCTTCATAAAAACTACCGCATGGGGATTCCCCATAGATACGCATGTCATCTCGTACTCCTTTCCCTCCACTTCTATCCGTTCCGCAATCGCTTCTTTCTGCCCGGAAATGACAGGGATATCCTCTACCGCTAAAATAGGCGCCCCCATATTTACCCTAACATTTGCAACTTTTCCTTCTTTTATTGCCAAATCCAGATATTTCACTTTTCCGCAACTGGCAATACGAATCTTTTCCTTATCCGTCAGCCCCTTGTCATATACATATTTTGCCACACAGCGGATGCCGTTCCCGCACATTTCTGCCCGGGAACCGTCCGCATTATACATCTCCATTTCAAAATCCGCGATAGCATCTTCCCCACTCAGAGAATGGATAAAAATAACCCCATCGCCCCCGATGCCAAAATGCCTGTCGCTAAGTTTCCGTACAACCCCTTCTTTTTTTCCTTCATCTATCGCCGCTTCCGCCCCGTTCACATAAATATAGTCATTCCCGCAGCCATGCATCTTTGTAAACCCTATTTTCATAATCCATCTCCCTTTTGCCCTTCACGCCAATATTGTATCCAGTGTATCGAGCAAAGCCCTCACGTCAATCGGCTTTGCCAAATGACCGTTCATTCCACTTTGCAGCGCTTCCTGCTTGTCTTCCTCAAATGCATTGGCTGTCATTGCCAAAATCGGGATGGAAGCTAACTGGTGGTTTTCAAGCTTACGGATTGTTTTCGTGGCCTCATAGCCGTCCATCACCGGCATCCTCACATCCATGAGAATCAGTTTGTAATATCCCGGTTCCGACTTTTTCAACATCTCTACGGCAATCTGCCCATTCCCGGCTATCTCCGTGGTAAATCCTGCGTCCCCTAAAATAGCCGCAGCAATTTCCTGGTTCAGTTCATTGTCCTCCGCCAACAAGATACGCCCTGTATGCCGTTTTGCTGCATTCTCCCTTTCTCTTTCCACTTCCACTTCCTCTATGTCTACGATGGAATGGAGACAACTCCGCAATTCGGATAAAAACAGCGGTTTGCTGCAAAATGCTGTAATGCCGGCTTCCTTTGCCTCTTCTTCAATATCCTGCCAGTCATAAGCGGTAAGCAGGATAATCGGTACCTCCTCACCCATTTCCTTGCGGATTCTGCGGGTTACTTCGATGCCGTTCATATCGGGCAGCATCCAGTCTATCACATATACCGTATAAATGTCGTTCCTTGATACTGCCTGGCGGGTGCGCAGCAATGCTTCCTTCCCGGACAGCGTCCACTCTGCCCGCATTCCAATCTGCCCCAGCATATAAGTCACACTGTCACATGTATTGAAATCATCATCTACCACCAAGGCCCTGCAATTTTTCAGCTTCGGTATATCCTGCGGTTCCTTCGTTCCGGTATTCAGGCGGAACGTAAAGCTGACATTGACTTCCGTACCAGCCCCCTGTTCGCTTTTTACCTCAATCTTGCCATTCATCATATCCACAATATTTTTTGTAATCGCCATCCCAAGCCCGGTGCCCTGGATACCGCTGATTGTACTGCTCTTCTCCCTTTCAAAAGGCTCAAAAATATGTGATACAAATTCCTCACTCATGCCGATTCCCGTATCTTTAATGCTAAATTCATAATGGGCAAACCCTTTGGGCGCCCCCGTCTTTTCCGTCACCCTCATGCTGATAATGCCGCCCGCACCTGTATACTTAACCGCATTGCTCAACAAATTCAAAAGTACCTGGTTCAAACGCAGCTTGTCGCAGAGAATCTCTTCATTCAGGACATCTACTGCGTCGATATACAAATCAAGCTGCTTTGCATGGATATCTGCCTGCAGTATGTTGCGCAGCCCATGCAATATATCCGGCAGCCGGCACAGCTTTTCATCCAAATGCATCTTACCACTTTCGATACGGCTCATGTCTAAAACGTCATTAATCAGGCTCAGTAAATGGTTTCCGGAAGACATAATCTTTTTCAAATATTCTTCTACCTGATCCTTATAATCGATATGCGTAATGGCGAGCGTAGTAAAACCGACAATCGCATTCATCGGCGTACGGATATCGTGAGACATATTTGACAAAAAGATGCTTTTTGCTTTATTTGCCCGGTTTGCCTGCATCAGCGCATTCTCAAGCAATGTCTTCTTTTCCATTTCGCTGCGGGTTTCCTCATCCACGCTGCGGATTCCCATTACCATACCATGCTGTTCCTTGCTCCATTTGCCGGTACGTACCACTTTCAATTGGAAATATTCTATTTCTTCCCCTATGCAGATACGATAATTGACATAATCCATCTGCTTCTCTGCCAGTTCTTTTTCCAGGCTTTCCAGGGAAGCCAATTGCTGCAGCATTTCCCTGTCTTCCTCATGCACAAACTCCCGTATATATCGCTCCATGCTTCCTTTAAACGAAATCTTCCCATCCGGTCCCGGGGCGAAAACACTGCCGTTCCCTTCATTATAGCGGAAGGTGATACCAATATCCGCATCCAAATCAAAAAAGCATACAATGCTATAGTCAATCCCCAACGCCTGCACCAATTCCATCTGCCATCTTTCGTTCTTTTTCTCCTGCAATTTCTGAGCAGTACAATCTAAAAGGAAACGCTGGTAATATAGCTTCCCATTTTCTTTAAAAAGCTTTATATTCCCCATAAGATGAAGCACTTCCCCATTTTTATGCCGTACACGGTACTCGGTGCTGACGCTGTCCCCCTCTTTTTCCAGCTTTTTCATGCTATCCTGCAGTTTTTCCCGGTCTTCCTCTACTACGCTGTTTGCAATCATATCGAACCCGTCCGCCATCAACTCTTCCAAGGATTCATAACCCATAATTTTAAGCGCGGCCTTATTGATGCTAAGGATATGCGAGCCATCCACCGTATGCCGTATTACCCCGCAGTCAATGGTAGTGAAAATCTTTTCCAGCGTTTCATTCTTTTTTATAATCTCCTTCTCATATGCGCGCTCCTGCGTCACATCTATAGCCACCCCAACTGTGCCCATTACACTGCCGTCCAAATCATACAAAGGAGACTTGTAAGTCGTCAATGTCCGAATCCCCGCTCCGGTTTGGATAATTTCCTCGGATACGCACGTCTCCCTCTTATCCATAACCTCCTTTTCGGACTCAATGCAGGCCGGATCGTCATGCTCTACATCCCAGATATAAGCATGCCCTCTGCCTTCCACCTGCTGTTTTGTTTTATTGACTGTTTTACAAAAACTATCATTCACTTTTTCATGAATGCCATTCTTGTCCTTATACCAGATGAGATTCGGAACATTGTTAATCGTAGCTTCAAAAAAATGGCTGGTCTGCCAATAATCCTTGCTCATCTTACATTCCTGCTGCCACCTTAGAAAACGGAATCTGATTTCCTCGTCTGACATGGGGCAAATCCAAATATCCTTTATTCCCTGCAAATCACCGGAAAAAACATCCATCCGGTTCTTATCCGCAAGCAGAATTAGTTCGGCATCCCTTCTTTTTACCGAAACAAGTGTCTGCATTGCCTCTTTTACATCCAATACTCCCAAATCGGCCAGAATCACATCCGCTTTCGCCGCAAATGCTTCGTCAAGCTCCTCGCTTTCCATATACTCATGAGTAAAATGTTCAAACGGCGATATCCCTTTCACGACCTCAAATATCCTACCCTGCCGACCCAACAAATAAAAGTGCAGATGGCAATGATACATACCTATTCCTCCTTGTACCTGCAATCGTACGATGATTGACATATTTAATAGAAATTATACTTCATTTCATCTACGAAAACAAGTGTGCTGTGCATCCATTCAGCAGTAATTTTCAAACAACAGGGGCTGCTTTCTGCAAACTATCCTTATATTGACAATCGAGTAGAGAAGATTCATCTTCTCCTACTCGCTGCGCTCCCCGTGCGCCGCTTTAGCGTCATATTCCTTTGCACGGGGCTGTGCATAAAAACAAAGTGCATAGACTGTTTTTCTATGCACTCTGATTCTTTATGCCCTTGCATCCGTCATTCTTCGCATTTCCAGGCGAGCATTACTTTAAACAAATCGCCGTCCACTACCACTTCCATCGTACCGCCCTGAATCTCCGTAAAGCTTTTCGCAATTGCGAGCCCAAGGCCGCTTCCTTCCGTATTCCTCGAACTATCCCCTCTTACAAAACGCTCCGTCAGTTCCTCCGGCGCTACATGCAATTCCACTGCGGACATGTTCCGTAACCCGATGACAACTTTCCCGTCCAGTTTTTCCAAATCAATATAAACCCTGCTTCCAGTCATGGCATATTTTATCGTATTGGAATAAAGATTTTCAAAAATACGGTATGTCTTCTGGCTGTCCAGCTTCAAGACAATTTTTTCTTTCGGCATACGGAAACGGAAATCCAGATTCGCTTCTTCTATTTTATCTTCATATTCCAGATACACTTGCCGCACTAAATTCGCAATATCCACTTCCACCAGATTCACTGTCACATTCCGGCTGTTTGCTTTGCTCACTTCAAACAAATCTTCAATCAGTGTTTTCAGGCGCAACGACTTTTTCTCCAATACGCCGATATATTCCTCCCTCTGCTCCTGCGTAATCCCATCCTCTTTCAGCAAATCAATATACGTAGTGATTGCCGTTAACGGTGTTTTCAAATCATGGGAAACGTTGGTAATCAGCTCCGCTTTCATCCGCTGGCTTTTTACCTCCTCGTCCACCGCTTTGCGGAATCCTTCCTGAATCTCATGGAGCGCATCTTTATAGGATTCAAATACGCCAAAATCTTCCTCAAAGGTTGTATGCAGATTCCCCTCCGCTATGGATCCGGTAGCCCCCAGCAATTTTTTATACTGATTCTGCAATTTTCCAATATACTTTTTCAATAGGAAATACAGGGCAAGGGTATACACAATCAAGACAAACCATCCGAAAAACCACATGCTGCACAGAATCCCCAAAACAATGAAGTTAACCAGCACTATTTTATGGAGGGTATGCTCCACATCCCCATCCAAATCCACATGAAGCAGTTCATCTTTAAACTTCCTGACAATTTTGCCTGCCCACTTTCCGATTCTCCTTGCAAACCGGAGCAAAATGCTCCTTTCTTTCAAAAAACCTTTGATTCCATAAGTGAAAAGCTCCCCCAATGTACTCACCGCATAAAACCAACCTCCAAACAGCAAGAACAGGCATCCAAAATTCACAGCCCCTGTGGCGATTTCATAGCTTTCCGCAGGAATAAAAAATAAATATTGGTTCCATACCGTATTAAAATAGCCCCGGTTCGTATCACTTACCAATTCTATGACCATATTGTGGAAACCGCCGGCTATTATTATCACTAAAAATGCTGTAAGCTCAAACGGTGCCTTTACCGCCTTGCTATGATGCAAACAATATTTTTTGTTTAGCATCATGAGAAAAGCCAAGATTGTCAATACTATCAGAAATACCCAATAGACCTCCCCGACCCCTGCGCGGGCATAGGCATACCATTCCTCCCAGCCATTAGCAATCATCCCGCCGTTTGTCATTTTATCTTTCTGTTCCTGCGTCAAGGCATATATAAATGTAGTTTTCCGCGGCGCATAAACGGCACAGCTTACCTTTGTCATACGATTATCCAAACCGCTGATTCCATAATAGCTTCTTTCTTTTACATAATATCCGTTTTCATATACATAATTAAACTCTTTTTCCAAGTTCTTGCTTTTCATTATGGCTTGGACGCTTTTTAAAAGTTCATCGGAATTTGCTCCCTTTACCGCAGCCCTATCCGGATTCCCTGCCTCATCATATGTCACCATCACATAATAAATATACGGCAGCTCCTGCTTCTCGCTGTCCGCCCCGGACGCAGCCAGCGCTTCAATATTCCTCCCGGTATTTTTTATCAACTCCCCGGTTTCTTCATCAATTACACAATAATCCGCCCTTCTGGCAAACTCGTTGCGGAACTCCTCCTCCCATTCCATAAAAATATTTTCCAGTTTATATCTCATCTCCGACGGAAGGGCATCAATCCCACCATAATCCAGTCCATCCTCTATGCTGCTTTCCTCCCCGGCTTTCCCATATGCCCCAGGCACATACTCTTCCTCTATTTCCAAGTACAAATCTTCGTAATTATAGTTTGTTCCATCCTTTTTTTCCCTAATGTCTTTATACAATATATAATTGCCCCGGTAAAGATATCCTAGGAAATCTTCCCTTAATAGACTGTCCTTGTAATACATATCTGCTTTTTTTTCAAAAGTAGGATACAATGCCATAAAGCAGGCAGAAAATAATGCCGTTATAATAACTGCTATTAATACACCGATTTTTTTATTGTTTTTCAATTTTATATCCAACACCCCACACCACCTTTAAATATTTTGGATCTTTTGGGTTAATTTCTATTTTCTCCCTTATTTTCCGGATATGCACCATAATGGTATCTGTATTGACCGCCTGCTCGTTCCAAACCCTTTCGTATATCTCATCCGCACTGAACACCCTTCCGGGATTCCGCATCAGAAGCAGCAGGATTTTAAATTCCAATGGCGTCATCTTTACCGGCTTCCCGTCCACAAAAACCTCCACCGTTTCTTCATTCAGCTCCAGCCCGCCAATCACATGAATTTTATCGTTCTCCTTTTTATCCCCTACTGCCTGCAGATATCTTCCATACCGTCTCAAGTGGGAATTTACCCTTGCCAGAAGTTCCATCGTCGTAAAAGGTTTTGTCACATAGTCATCGGCGCCCATATTCAATCCCATTATCTTATCCACTTCCTCCGATTTCGCCGACAGCATAATGACCGGAAAATCATATCCTTTCTCCCGCATCTTCATCATCATGGTAATCCCGTCCATCCTTGGCATCATAATGTCTACAATGGCAAGGTGGATTTCCTCGCTTTCAATCGCTTTGAGCCCTTCTATCCCATCCGCCGCCTGTGACACGGAATATCCCTGGTTTTTTAAATAAATTTCGATACCATCCCTGATGTCCTTATCATCCTCCACAATCAATATATGATACCCTTCCATCCTGCTTATACTCCTTTCCCTTTCCTACTATATTCAAATAATTGCAAAATTTTAAATCTTCAGAATATGCAGCAAATTTATTGGTTTCACAATTATCTGTCCTATTATGGAAAGTATACCATATTTTAAGAAAGCAAAATATCCATCCTGCCACCCATTCTTTGTTTCCATTGCATTTTCTATTCTAGCGGGAAAAGCTAAACAAGATATGTAATAAAAAAGGAAAAAAATCTTAAGAAAATTGAAAAAGAGCCGGGTAAACACCTAAAGCCCCCCTATCTTTTAGCAAATTTCCGGCAAACCAGGCTTGGCAGCCGTAAAGCGCAAGGCAGAACTGTTACAATTTAGGTATAAAACCTCTTCCTCAATAATATGATAGTAAAAAGAAAACAGGCGGGAATATTGCTATGAGTTCCAAAACAAAAATTGTTGTACTTCATCTAAAAGAATTAATATATACCGGCATCTTTGCCGTTCTTGGGATTCTTTTTATTATACTGCTTATTATTATGTTCCTTCCCAAGAACAAGGATAAAGACTCCAATATCGTACAGCCGGCGAACTCTTATATGCCCGGCGTCTATACGACTTCTCTTGTCCTTAACGATAATGTGGTGGATATAGAAGTTACGGTAGATGAAGCGAACATAAACAGCATCCGTATTGTCAACCTGGACGAAGCCGTGTCTGCTATGTACCCTTTAATTGAACCGGCTTTTGAAGATTTGGCATCCCAAATATGCGAAAACCAGTCCCTGGACGGCATCACTTATTCGGACGATAACAAATATACTTCTATGGTGCTTTTGGACGCCATCAAAGCATCCCTGCAAAAAGCAGAAGCTGCTGCAGCAACGGGCAATACCGCAGCGCAACAGCAATAAAGACAAAGCTTAGAATTTCTTAGGCAAGGTATGCCTTGGAAATTCTTTGTTTTTAAATAGGGAATCTATTTTCCTGTTCCTATCTTTTCCAGCCCTTCCAGCCAAACACGTCCGCAGGCATCGGACGGCATACGCAAATCCCCCCTTGGCGATAAAGCCACGCTTCCCACCTTCGGCCCGTCAGGCAGGCAGGAACGCTTGAACTGTTGGATAAAAAATCTCCGGTAGAAAACTTTCAGCCATTTTAGAATCACTCCACCATCATATTGCCCGGCAAATGACATACAGGCAATACGGTATATCTTTTCCGGCTCAAAGCCGCACCGGAGCATGTAATAAAGGAAAAAGTCATGCAGTTCATAAGGCCCGACTAAATCCTCCGTTTTTTGGGCAATTGCCCCGTCTACCGGCGGCAAAAGCTCCGGGCTGACCGGCGTATCCAATACATCCAGCAGCACATTCTTCAATTCTTCGTTCCCACAAGTATCGGCATAATATTGCACCAGATGCCTTACCAGCGTTTTCGGCACTCCGGCATTGACCCCATACATGGACATATGATCCCCATTATAGGTCGCCCACCCAAGGGCTAGTTCGGACATATCCCCGGTTCCGATTACCAGCGCATTCTCCTGATTGGCAACATCCATCAAAACCTGCGTCCGTTCTCTCGCCTGCCCGTTTTCATACGTAACATCATGGCAGTCCATATCCTGCCCAATATCCTCAAAATGAAGGGTTACCGCTTTTTTCAAATTGATTTCCCTTAAGTCAGTTCCCAAAACCTTCGCCATTTTGCAGGCATTCTCATAAGTCCTGTCCGTTGTTCCAAAGCAGGGCATCGTTACCGACACAATGTTCTTCCTTTCTATGGAAAGCATATCAAAAGCCCTTACCGTCACAAGCAGCGCTAAAGTCGAATCCAAGCCGCCGGAAATCCCCACCACTGCCTTCCGGCATCCCGTATGCTCATACCGTTTTTTCAATCCGCAGGACTGGATAGACAGAATCTCGTCACAACGTTTTTCCCGCTTCCCTTTTTCTTCCGGCACAAAGGGCATACAGCCGAAGCTTCTGGCAATTACCGTTTCCTCCTTCTTCATTGGAACCTTTATCATCCGGTATTCCCCGCTTGCCTCCTGACGGTATGTGGTCATCCTCCGCCTTTCATGGCAAATCCTGTGGATATCCAAATCACCATACACAATCTGGTTGGTAAACCGTTTCGACTGGGCAAGCACTGTACCATTTTCCGCAATGATATCGTGACCTCCAAATACCAAATCCTGAGAGGATTCCCCTTCCCCCGCACTTGTGTAGATATAGCCCATAATGTTCCTTGCGCTGGATGATTTTACAAGCATTTCCCGGTATTCATCTTTCCCTACCGTTTCGTCCGAAGCGGACAGATTTACCATCACAGTAGCGCCTGCCCTCGCATGGGAATTGGCCGGGGAATCCGCCGCCCACATGTCTTCGCATATTTCACACCCTACCTCCAGCCCTTCTATGGCATCTATTTCAAACAACAGGTTTGTTCCGAAAGGTACCGTTTCTTCCCCTTCCCCGGTTCCCATAGTATATTCCACCGCCTTACGGTTCCCTTCCGTAAAATGCCTGCCCTCATAAAATTCCGCGTATGCAGGAATATTAGCCTTTGGCACAAACCCGAGAATCTTCCCTTGATGCAAGGCAGCCGCCACATTATACAGCTTATTATCCCTCACCAAAGGCAGCCCTACAAACACAAGGGCATCCACTTCTTTGGTCTGTTCCGCAACCCCAAGCAATCCTTCCTTTGCCTTCCTAAGAAGCAGCTCCTGTAAGAATAAATCCCCGCATGTATACCCGGTTATACATAGTTCCGGGAAAACAATAATTTTTGCCCCAGCCTCTGCTGCTTCTTTAAGCCCAAGGCTTATTTGCCCTACATTATAAGCCGTATCTGCCACTTTAATTTTAGGCGTTACCGCCGCCACTTTTATGAACCCATGCTTCATAGCCCGTCTTCCACCCCACAATTCCGTTTTTATCTTGTATGAGCCAGCATCCCTTTCAGCTCATCTACCGAAAATGTATACTTCTTATTGCAGAAATGACAGCCTACCTCTATTTCTTCCCCATCCGCTATCATTTCTTCGATGTCTTTCCTTCCTATACTGATAATTGCCCCCTCCACACGTTTTTTGGAGCAGTCGCAGCGATATCCTGTTCCTATCGTATCCGTCACTTGCATGGACAATCCGTCCAACAACATTTCCAGCATCTTTTCCGGCGGATTCCCCGCTTCCAATACTTCGGTTACGGATCGAAATCTCTGAAGGTTGGCTTCCAAGCGGGAAATCACCGCCTCCTCCGCAAAAGGCATAAGCTGTAAAATAAACCCTCCGGCCTGCTTTACCGTATTATCCCTTTCCATTAAAACACCCAACCCCACCGAAGAAGGCACTTGTTCCGAAGCCGCAAAATAATAAGTCAAATCTTCTGCGATTTCCCCTGTCTGCAATGTAGTCTGCCCCACGTAAGGCTCTTTTAACCCCATATCTTTTATCACACGAAGGCTTCCTTTTCCCACTGCCGTTCCCACATCCAGCTTCCCCTTGGCGCTGGCTGGCAGCAGGACTTGCGTTTCGTTGGCATATCCTTTCACATTCCCTTTGGCATCCGCCGTTACCGTCATTCCTCCAATGGGGCCGTCTCCTATTACTTGAAGAGTCAGCAAATCATCCTCCCCCTTCATCATAGCCCCCATCATAGCCCCTCCGGTCAGCATCCTTCCCAGCGCTGCACTGACAACCGGGCTTGTATTGTGGATTTCCCGCATTTCTTCTACAAGATTTCTTGTGGTTGCGGCAAAAGCACGTATTTGTGCATCTGCAGCCGTTACCCTTACTATATAATCCCTGTCCATTTCCGATTTCTCCGTTCCATTCAGTCCAGTTTTTTTCCGCACTCACGGGCTACTATATAAATCCGTTCGCTTTCTTCCTTCACTTCCTCATGGCTGTCCGCATCCATAGCCGCCACGAACTGCAGCCCCGCATTTTCTACCATACCGCGCATCTGCTGTAAAGTATATCCTCTTTGGTAATGGGTTTCCGTAAACCGCCGGAACCGTTCTCCCCCTTTGCCGTCCATAGCATCTTCCTTTACAAAAACAGTCAAATCATACTCGTTTATCCGGCTTCCGGCATCATAATAGTTTTCCCATATAAAGCTGCAATCTTCCCTGTTTTCTGCAATGGTGGAATCCCCGATGACCGTCTCATACTTATATACCGTATTGAAATCGAACAGGAACACACCTCCCGGATATAAATAATTGTTGACCAGACGAAAAACCTGGATGATATCCTCTTCTTCCAGCAGATAATTCAGGGAATCACAAACACTCACGACTGCGCCTACCGTACCATATAATTCCAATTCCCTCATGTCCTGAAGCAAATAAAGGATTTCATTGCCTGATTTTTCTTTTTTTCCCCGGGCAATCTGAAGCATCTCTTCCGAATTGTCAATGCCAATCATATCGTAACCCATATCTGCCAAAAGCTCCGTCAATGCCCCCGTTCCGCAGCCCAAATCCACTACTACGTTCCGCTCCGCAGCCAATGCCGCGGCACGCATCCTCTCTTCTTCCGGTACTCCCTCCCCTTCCTGCCAACCAGATTCCTCTTTTTGTGCCAAACCATATTTTTTTAATAACCTGTCAATATGGGCAGCCCAACCCTCATAAGGGGTATTATCCATAAAAGTATCATACACGACGGCAAAATCCGTATATGCTTCCATTTTTGCAAAACCTCCTGTTAATCGCCCAATTTAAGCGCAATGACAAAACCTGCCCCCAAAGCAACAATGCCTGTAACAATGGAAATTACCGTAATTGTACCCAAACCACTGACCAAAAGGATAGCCACCGGCGAAGAAATAATCAGCCCTATAATTGCCCAATATGCATACATAGGGAACCTCTCGAAAATAACCTCAATCAATTTAGCGATTGCAAAAATGCCTACAACCACACCGATGCCAAAAGGCACCAATACGCCCATCCCCGCAAGAATCCCATTTATATCAAAGGCAAGCGCCGCCTTGATAAAATTGGTAATGGTCTCCAAAACCGGATGATAATAGCCAAGCAAAAGCAGCATCATGGAACCGCTGACACCGGGGATTACCATCGTTGCGGAAGCGATAATCCCTACGCCAAACAGCTTAATTACCGAAACCAGGCTGAAAGACAAATCCGCGGACGCACCCTCCGTATCCCCTACCAGAGCCAGCCCGGCTACCAAAGCAAAAAACAAAAGACAGGCTGCAATATGGCCAACCTTTATTGAATTTCCCTTCACTTTTTTCCATACTGCAGGAAGCCCGCCTATAATCAAACCGATAAATAGAAGATTGGTCTGAAACGGATATTGCGCAAACAAAAATTCAATACCAAACGGCACGACTACAACGGCTATCCCGAGACCGATAAAAATCGGAAGCAAAAACTGGATGCTTTTTTTCAACTCGGAAAACAAATGGGTAATGCAGTGAATCAGTTTATCATAAATACCCATAGAAACCATCATGGTTCCGCCGCTGACACCCGGAATCACATTCGCCAACCCAATCACAATGCCTTTTAAAATGTTCTTAATCATCTTTGACCTCTTTCTGCCGCTTTCCTCCGGCTTATTTTTCCATAATATCCCTCAAATTACTTAACAAAATATCCATTTCTTCATCCGTTCCTACCGTAATCCGCAAATAATTATCTATCCTTGGCTTCTCCCAATACCGGACATAAATGTTTCGCCTTTTTAACTCCTCAAACAGTTTTTTTGCCGGAAAACCGGGATGGGATGCGAAAATAAAATTACCCATAGAGTCAGGGAAAACAAACCCCATATTTAGCAATTCCTTTTTCACCCTCTCCCGCGTATTGATTATTTTTTTCACCGTTTCCTTAAAATATTTTTCATCCCTTACCGCCTCTGTACCCAGCTCCACGGAAAGCATATTCATCGTATATGAATTAAAAGAAAACTTAGCATCCTTCAAATAACGGATTAACTCGGAACTTCCCATAGCAAACCCGATACGCAGCCCTGCCATCGCCCTTGATTTGGAAAAAGTCTGCACTACCAGCAAGTTTTCATATTTATCAATCAACCTCCTACAGCTTTCCCCGCCAAAATCCACATAAGCTTCGTCAATAATCACTACACTGCCCGGATTGGCGGCTACAATTTCTTCTATCACCTCTATTTTTTCCCATACTCCGGTAGGCGCATTGGGATTGGGGATAACAATTCCTCCGTTTTCCTTTTTATAATCTTCTTTTACAACTTGGAACTTTTCATCCAGCTTTTTCTGTTCATAAGGTATACGGAATAGCTCCGCCCAAACATCATAAAAAGAGTAGGTGATATCCGGGAACAAAATCGGTTTTTGGCTATTGAAGAATGTTAAAAACGCCATAGCCAGCACATCATCGCTCCCGATACCGATAAATAACTGCTCCTGTCCAATATGGAAATACTCACATAGGGCATCCGCCAGCTTTTTTGCATCCGTATCCGGGTATAGCCGGAGTTTTCCATAGTCAAAGCTTTTCGCTATTTTCCACACCCCCGGCGCCGGAGCATAAGGGCATTCATTCGTATTCAGCTTTATCACATCCTGCTGTTTTGGTTGTTCTCCCGGTATATACGGCGTAACTTTACGCACATTTTCTTCCCATTCCATCTCTATATCCACTCCCTTTTCCACATATTAGAATTAAATCCGTCTACCGATGGGATAGAAGTTATTTCTGTATCATTTTTATATCCATTTCTATCCATAACGCAGTTTACTTTATGCAATGTCATTTAGTTAGCGCCTTAGTTCAGCCGTGAGGAACATAAAATGCTCAAGGAGCCCGTTAAAAAGCGTCGGCGCTTAACGAGGTTCCTCACGAGTTTAATGCCCGTTACGCTTTTTATCGAGCGAAAGCGTGGTGACGGAGCATTTTATGTTCCTCACGGCGTCCGGTACCGTTAACTAAATGACATTGTTACTCTATGCCTGCGTTTTCTTTCCATTCCTTGACCCTCTCCTCATAATATGCCGCCTTTTCCATTATCCCCAGCTTTCTGCAGCATTCTGCCATCCGCCCCAGCGCTTTGTCGCCCCTGCTTCTGGCATCAAATATGCTTTCCGTCTCATAGGCTGCATTATAAAACCAGATGGAAGCCTCTTCATAATCTTCCTGCTCCATATAATAATCCCCTACCTCCAAGCACATCTCCGATGCGCTGCCTGCCGTCACTGCCTTCATGGCATATTTGAAAAACTTCCGTATATTCCCCAAAACCCTTTCCGCTTTCACCATAATACAAAGCGCCGTCTTTAAGGCATCCGCACTGCAGGTATCGCTGGCACATACTTCTTCAAAAAAGCCTTCTGCATTTTTAAAGTCCTCCGTATCCCCTGCTAAATACAGCTCCCTCGCATACATATCAAACAGCCGACCGGAAAGCCCTCCTTCCCTTCCCGCTGCCCTGTGCAATGCTTCCAAATCCCTTTTTGCATGGCTTTCCTCTTGCTCATGGATAATTTCTATATCACTGTCAAAAACTACCGGTGCCGTCCTTACCGTTTCGTGAATCGGGTCAATCCACGTAAAACCTCTTAACCGTTTAAAAAGCTTCGGCCTGTATTCTTTATCGTAATTATATACTGTCCGGAATTTCATCTGATTCGTATAGTACATCTGGACAATCTCAATCTCAGGAAATATATTTTCCTTCAATATACGAAACCTTTCCTTGTTTACTTCATCTAATATTTCATCCGCATCCGCAGAATAAATATAGTCCCCGGTTGCTTTTGAAAATGCAAAATTTCTGGCCGCTGAAAAATCATCTATCCACCGGAAATCATATATTTTATCCGTATATTCCGCAGCTATATTCTTTGTTCCATCCGTAGAACCCGTATCCACAATAATTATCTCATCCATTAAATCCGCGAGGCAGGATAGGCATCTCCCCAAAACTTTTTCCTCATTCTTTACAATCATGCATAGGCTAACTTTTACCATTCCTTTTTCCTCCATTATTTTCGTTAGAAAATTGATGACTGGCTTGCTTTTTGGTACACTTCCTTTTATCCCCTGCCACCTATTCCCGTTGGAAAATGGATGACCGGCTTGCGCTTCGGCGCATTTCATTATATCATATTAGGAACAACTATAATATCTAAAATATGTAAAGTATTTACACAATTATAGCACGGATTACGATTCCTGTGCATGATTCTACCGCAATGGCGGGCAACAGTATTTCGTTTATTGCCCACGCTAATGGATGGAGGCTTTTATGTTTAAAACTTTATCAAAAGAAAAAATATATATCCGCTGCCTGTGGCTTATTCAAAGTTTTCTCGCGCTTTGGACTGTTATCCGCGCATGCCGCCTCTCCTCCAGAAGTATCTTAACACCTATATTATTTGCTGCTTTCTTTTTTTATTTCCAAACTATTTCACAGCTTAAGGCACAGCAGAAGGAACAGGCCTTTACAAGGCACACGGCAGTCATCGCCCTCATTGTTTCTTTACTTTTTACTTCGTTTTTTCTCTTGGCCCAATCACCGTCCTTGACCGACGGGCTTGATAGTCTGCTTTTTAAAATGATTATCCTTACCGTCTGCGGGCTAGGAGGCTTTTCCCTAATCTATGCTTGCATTTGCCTGTTGCTCGTTTTTGCAGTTCCTTATACTTTGACAGAAAATGTAAAACAAGTCAAGCACATTCCGCTTTTTTGCTTTTGTGCCTGTCTCTTAGGGTGGCTCCCTTATTTCCTTTATGAATATCCTGCGATTATGACACCGGACAGCGTCAATCAATTAGAGCAAGTATTGGGCATGATTCCATACAGCAATCATCATCCCTGGGCACACACTATGATAATCAAAGCATTTTATTCCCTTGGCTTCTTTTTCACCGGAAACCAAAACGCAGCCCTCGCTTTTTATACTGTTTTCCAGATGTGCTTTATGGCAGCCTGCGCTGCGTGGCTTATCGCCACTCTTTTAAAATTGGGGGTCAAGAATAATATTTGCTGCTTTGTCATCGCTTTCTACGCTCTTGTGCCTTATCATGGCGTATTTGCTGCAACAATATGGAAAGATGTTATGTTTTCCGGCTCTGTCCTTCTTTTTACGGCTTCTTTGACCCGCCTATGTTTTTGGAGCAGAGATACCGAAGCAAATTCAGCCAACCATTCCTATGGAAGCACAAATAATTTTCCTCATGAAATCATCCCCACCTATGTGGTTTATGCCTTTTCCGGAATTATGATGTGCCTTTTCCGCTCTAACGGCTGGTACGCTTTTCTGCTTTCCCTGCCTTTTCTTCTTTATACCTTCCGTCGCCGTTTCCTCACCATGCTGCCTCTGACTCTTGCTGTCCTTATAACCGCAATAATAATCAAAATACCTGTTATGAATGCTTTTCATGTTACACAACCAGATTTTATCGAGTCAATCAGTATCCCTCTCCAGCAGACAGCAAGGGTTATTTGTGAAGGCAAGAAATTGACCGGTGAGCAATGGGAAAGTGTCCATAAAGTCATAGATACTACTTATATAAAAGAATTGTATGCCCCCGGCTTTGCCGACAACATAAAAGAATTGGTTCGGGCAGGCAACCCGGACTATCTGACAGAGCATAAAACAGAATATTTCAAACTTTGGTTTTCTCTTGGCATCAAATACCCTGCTGCTTATATACAGGCATATATTGACCAGACCATCGGATACTGGTATCCCGATGTTTCCTACACAGTAGGGGATATCGACGGCATAATCGCCAATGAAACAGGAGTTGCAAGCCAGCCATTGATTGGCGGCAAGTTTGTGGTAAAAACAAAAGAAATCTTGTTAAAACTTGGAGACATGATTCCGCTTTACGGGCTTCTTTTCAGTATGGGCGCTATGTTCTGGACACTTATAGGCTGTATCGCCATTGTTTTGGCAAAAAAACAGTACCGCCGTTCTATTGTTTTCCTGCCTGGCCTTGCCGTTATCCTGACTTTATTCATCGCTACCCCTGTTTCCTCGGAATTTCGCTACGCTTATTCCTTGGCATACACGCTCCCCCTCTACCTTCTTTTACCCTTTCTGAAAGAACCCGCCGCTTCCTAAAGGCAGCATATTACCTTTTATCAGGATTCCGCCAAGCAGCAAAAAATTGTCCGGCAGCAGCACATGGCAGATAATACAAAGACATTGGCTATAAAGTTGAACCTCGCTCAATAGATGATACCCGATTGTCACGCAAAGCTGCCGGGAGAGATTTTTGCCGTTTGTATGGGCAAAATATTTGACTTAATATTTATTGCTTACTGTTTATTACCCATTGGAATAACAATTATAGGACTTTGGATAGAAATTCCTGCAGCCTCTGGCTTTTGGGGTTGCTAAAAAATTCCTGGGGGGTATTTTCTTCCATAATAATCCCCTCATCCATAAACAGGACTTTTGTTCCAACTTCTCTTGCAAAGCCCATTTCATGTGTAACTACAACCATTGTCATACCGGTTTCCGCCAGCCCTTTCATAACGTCAAGCACTTCCCCTACCATCTCCGGGTCCAATGCCGAAGTAGGTTCATCAAAAAGCATCACCCGCGGGTTCATGGCCAGCGACCGCACAATAGCCACACGCTGTTTCTGCCCGCCGGATAATTGACTTGGATAAGCATCTGCCTTTTCCTTCAATCCAACCCTTTCCAGAAGCTTCAACGCATTCTCGCCTGCTTCTTCTTTTCCCATCACTTTTAATTTTATCGGCGCAAGGGTAATATTCTGCATAATCGTCAGATTATTAAACAGATTAAAATTCTGGAATACCATGCCCATATGCTCGCGCACCTTATCAATATCCGTTTTCTGGTCAGTAATATTAATACCGTCAAACCAGATTTCCCCACTGGTAGGAACCTCAAGCAAATTCAGGCAGCGCAAGAACGTGCTTTTCCCCGACCCGGAAGGGCCAATAACTACAATTTTTTCCCCCTGATGAACATGATAGTTTACCCCACGCAGCACACGGTTATTTTCAAAAGTTTTATGTAAATCTTTAACGATTATCACTCTTACGAAGCCTCCTCTCGAATTGTTCAAGCAAAATTGTCAATATTTTTATCACGACGAAATAAATAACTGCCGCTCCGATAAGGGGCATAAAAGGCTCATATGTCCTGGAAGCAATCTGATTTGCCGCCCTCGTCAAATCCGTCAGGCTTACATAACCTACAATCGCCGTTTCCTTCAGCAAAACGATAAACTCATTCCCTATAGGAGGCAGCACATTTTTTACCGCCTGAGGGATAATGACAGATATCATTGTCTGCGATTTGGACAAGCCCAAAGAGCGTCCGGCTTCCATCTGTCCCTTATCCACTGCCAGGATACCTGCCCGGACAATTTCCGCCACGTAGGCGCCGCTGTTGACGCCAAAAGATAGAATCGCTACAAGCACTCCGTTCTTCGCACTTGAAAATATAATAAACCACATAATCATCAGCTGAAGCACAGAAGGTGTTCCTCTGATAATATCTATATAGATATTCGCAATCACAGCCAATATCGTTTTCTTTCCGTTTCTTCTCACGGAAAGTTTCATAAATGCCAAAACAGTACCGATAATCATCCCTAAAATTGCCGCAAAAAATGCAATCTGTAGTGTGACCCCCAGTCCTTGTAAGTATAGTTTCCATCGGTCTCCGTTAATAAAAGCAGCCTGAAACATCTTTGCTACCTTCTCAAACCATGCCTGCATTCCATGTCATCCTTTCTTCCTCTTATTTATCTTTAGGGCTCAAGACGTCAAAAGATTTGCCCGTCCTCTATATGCCTTATAGGCAAAATATAGCTCTTCACGGAAAGAGGATAGCGGATATTCCGCTATCCTCCCAAAATTGCCGTTCTCTTTTCATCCGCTGCAGCAGTCTTCTTAATTTTCCTCAATATATTCTGCCACTAATGCATCAAAAGTGCCGTCTTCCATCATTTCCTGCAATGCCCCATTAATTTTATCCGCCAATACGGTATCCCCTTTCGGCAGGGCAATCGCATATTCTTCCGGCTCAAAGCCGAACACATCCCCATCCAAAGCCTTTACCTGCCCTTCAAATCTGGATTCAAATACCAACGCAGGATTCTTATCTACAATAACGCAATCCAATCTTCCGTTTATCAAATCATTCACTGCGTCTAATGCCTTGTTATACTGTGAAACATTTGCCCCCGAAATTTCCTCCGCAATAAAATCGCCGGTCGTACCGAGCTGTACACCGATTGCCTTGCCTTCCAAATCTTTAGCAGACGCAATTTCCGACCCTTCCGGCAAAATCACATACTGTACTGCCATGTAATAAGGATTGGAGAAATCAACGCTTTCCTGCCTTTCCTCGGTAATCGTCATGCCCGCAATGGCAACATCCGTCTTTCTCCCAATGGACGCAACCAGAGAATCAAATTCCATATTTTCTACCTGGACTTCCACACCCAGTTTCTCTCCAATTGCTTTTATTAGGGCAATGTCAAACCCATCCGGCTCTCCGTTGTCGCCCACATATTCAAAAGGCGGAAATTCCGCATTGGTTCCCACAGTTAAAACTCCGTCTGCCAAAGCTTCCGTTTCTGCCGCGCTGCCGGTTTCCTCCGGATTTTCAGCCGGTGCTTCTTCACCTCCAGCCTCTGTCTCAGCGTCCAATGCCTCCGGTGCGGATGTTTCTTCTTTCGCAGCATTTCCGCACGCTGTCAACAAGGACATGCATAATACTGCCGTCATTAATACTGCCAATAACTTCTTCATAATACGTTCCTCCTGATTTCATCTTCCACAACTATATTCCCTTTTCTGCTGCCGTTTTGCTACTTTAGTATTTAGAGCAGACTTTTTAGCTATAGGTCAGCATATCATGTTCAATCGTGAAAATCAAGAATGAATATGCATTTCTTTGTATTTTATACATACATCGACATTCTAAATGGAATATCTTTATCAATCCATACCGACTCTCTGTTTTCCCCTGCCATAACAATCAGTTCTTTCCCTTTATTCTTTTTTGCAAATGCTTTACTTGGGCACAGATTGTACTGACCTGTGGAAGAATGCTCCCAAATCATATTCGGTATCCTAACTTCAAATCCCCCTTCTGTCCTCTTCATAATACAGCTACCCACATACCGGGCATTTCCTTCTCCGTCGCAGTCAAAAATCTGTATACTCCGGAACATCAAATAAATTAAATAAATCAACCCTGCTGCAAGCATGATACTGCTTACTGTAAAAGTAACTGCTTTTACCACTTTTCCTACCGCTTCAGCCCTTGTAAGAACCCTTGCACGGCTATTGTTTTCTGGTTCTGCCCCGGTTTTCGGCAGCTCAATCTCTATGATTTCTTCTTCATATGGCTCCTGTTTGTCCGGAAGTGTAATTTTCCTTTTTTCTACTTCCGCTCTGTTTTTCAGCTCCTTTTTTTCTTTTCCAGCCATTTCTCCCTGAATTTTCCCATCCATTCCGGTCCTCTTTGTCTCTTTTTTCATTGCCTCTACGCTCTTATCTATCTCTTGATTCGTTTCTTTCCCAGCGTTTTCTTTTTGATTTGTTTCATTTTCCTGGGGCTTTCCTCCTAAGCTGCCGCTTGCATTCCCCTCATGGCTCCCTCCCTGATTTCCATCCTGATTCCCTTGCTGGCTCTCATTTTTGTTTCCACTTTGATTTTTATCCTGTTCTTCGTTTTTGTCTCTATTCTCTTCTTCATTTCCCTCTTTATCCCCATCTTTCCCTTCCTCTCCGGTTCCGTCCGTATCTTTATCTACTCCCTCTCCCTCGGCTCCATCCGTATCCTTGTCCTGGCCTTCCCCTCCGGTTCCATCCGTATCCTTGTCCTGGCCTTCCCCCTCGGTTCCGTCCGTATCCTTGTCCTGGCCTTCCCCCTCGGTTCCGTCCGTATCCTTGTCTTGGCCTTCCCCCTCGGTTCCGTCCGTATCCTTGTCTTGGCTTCCATCCTCTTCTTTTATATTAGTAATCTCCACATTTTGGGCGGAGATATTGCCGCAGAAATCCCTTACTGCCAAAGAAAGGCTGGCATTCTTTTTCAGTTCCAGATTATTTTCCTTTTGCCATGTCTTTCCACCGTCAAACGAATACGCCTCTTCATCCAGCCCGCTTCCCGGACTTCCATCCGGCTGTAAATCCTTTGCGATTATACGTACCGTATTGCTCTCTACATCTGCTTCCTTGGAATAAATAATCTGTTCTATGGAAGGCGCTGTTTTATCTATATTCTTCACTTCTATAGATAACATTGGTTCCTTCTCATCCACATCTTCGTTTTCCAACTGCAAGCGCACATGGTATATCCCGTTCTCTTTCACCGTTACTTCTTGGGACTCTTCCTCTTCCACACCTGCCCCATTCCAGCAGAAAGGCTCTGAAGGTAATTTCAGAAAGCCGTCAGCATCTTGAACATCTGCCCGTAAAATTACATCTTCACTTGTCCACTGCTCCTTCTGATTGGATACGGAAAATTCCGCATAGCCTTCCTTTTCGTTTTTTGTACAGGAAAGAGCATAACTATCTGTAGTTTCCTCCGTTTTCCCACAAGAAATCACATAGCTGTCTATCGTTTCTTTATCCTTTGTACAACTCAAAGCATAAGAATCTATATCCTTCCATGCTTTCCCGCAATTCAATGCATACCTGTCAATATTGGATTCCGTCTTATTGCAATTGGTCCGGTAGCTATCCACAGTTTTATCGCTTTTATTACAGTTTATCTGATAGGAATCTATAGTTTTATCGCTTTTCCCGCAGCTCAAAACATATTTTTCTACACTGGCTTCATTTTTCCCGCACCCCAAAGCCCATGCTTCCACTGTATTCGTTTCCTTGCCGCAAATCCGCCGGTATCCTTCCACCGTACTCTCATCTTTGCCGCAAACAATTTTATTATATGTGTGCCAGGAGTTCATTATTTGACATGTCCAGCAAGTAGAATTTCCATCCTCAGCAATTCCCCTGCCACAGGATTGATGCCTGAAATTTGCACGAAAATGGACAATATTTGCATTTCCATGATGAGAACAATATCCGCTTTCCTCCCTCTGTATTTGCAAATTCCCTACATATTCCATATCACACCGTGCTTCCTGATAACAAGAGTCCATATGTTGGTGATAAATCGGTTCAAAACATGCACCGCCGGACACCTCATCCCCTCCGTGGGTATGATAAACTGCTATCTGGTAACATCCTCCTCCTGCCGTCGTGCTTCCACTATGCGCATGGTATACCGGCGTTCCATAACATCCACCCTTACCTGTCTGGTTTCCCGTATGAGTATGGTAAACGGGCCTTCCATAACATCCGCCTCCCAAGTTTCCGCTTCCTGTATGTTTATGATATACCGGCAAGCCATAGCAACCCCCTCCTGCGTCCGCATTTCCCGTATGGGCATGATATACTGGCTGCCCGTAGCATCCTTCTCCATTTGCCTGCGTTCCCTTGTGGGTATGCAAAATTTCTGTCCGATAACATTCCCCGCTTTCCTTTTCATTCCCCTCATGGACATGAAACACAGGGGATTGGAAACAGACTCCGCCCTCCGCTTCACTTCCGAGATGTTCATGTTTTACCTCTTTACCGTAACACAATCCCCCTTCTTCCTCGTTCCCTATATGTACATGATGAATCTCCTGCCATACCTTTCCATACGTTTTTGCATAAACTCCGGATGGCACCGCCAAAAATGTTGCAAGCACTGCCGCTAATACGCGTATGATTCCTTTCTTTCCGCTTTTCCCTTTTTTTATCATTTGCCGTCTCCTTCACTGTTTGTCTTTTTTGGAACAAAAAAACCTATCTATTAGAAATCATTTTCCCAATAGGTAGGTTTCACGCTATTTATAATTTTCCACGAATATTGTTATGTTATAATAACATTTCAGCAAAGGCACTGTCAATGAAAATCAAATGTTTATAATTGGACGTTTTGTCCAAAAGAAACTGCCCACTCTGAAGGGAAAAACTGACCCACACCCGGCTCTTACCCTTCTGCCTCTTATTTAGAAAAAATGCATCAACTCCTTTAAATAAAAATAGAGACCCGGATTCGATGCCCTTACATTCACACTTAAGTCGCCATTCCCAAATACCACCCCAAACCCGTAAATCAACTGCAGGAAACAAACGGCTGCCATACAGGAAAACAATGTCCGTAAAGTGCCTTCCTCTTTGGCTTCCTCTGCCAAAGCAAAGCAGACAAGCACAGCAGCGAGCCAAACTCCCCATATCATATCTACCATGTACCGTTGCAGAATCCCGGCGCCGGTTACATCAATAATTCCTAAGATTGCCGATATCACAATACTCACAAAGGTAAAAGCATAAATTCTTTTCTCTTTTAACCGACGTTTCCCCTTGCCAATCCAAAACAATATCCACAAAAAGGCATTACTGATTAGTAAACCTCCATACGTGTATTCCGCATTCAATTTCCCCATATATGTATCCGAAGAAATTTGAACCCCTTGTAAATAGGGGAAATCGCTTCCTACTACCGGAGGCCGGAGGAAATAATGCCACAAGCCAAGGACAGTTTGGTATAAACCAAAGCTTCTTTTTGTCATATCATTGCTTGTAAGGCTATAGGTTGCCCCAAAATCGAAAGGGGAACCGAATCTGGCAGCATTATAATACATAATCCCCGCTGCAATGAACAGATACGGAAGGCAAATACATACGGTATCCCATAAATTCTTTTTACCAAATAGCACTCTTCTTTCTATTACCTCTTCCCAAAAAAGAGGAATTGCCAGAAAAGAAAACAATAACATCTGGGGGCGGCACCCTGCTACCAGCGCCATGCTGAAAGAGCCAAGGAAGTAGCATACCCGCCTGCCTTTTAATGATAATATATACTTTCCTTTTATCCACAGCCATAATCCCATTACCGTGAACATATTGGCTGCCATAATCGGCGTATCATATAAATCCGGCCTTGCGATAACAAATAGATAATTTCCCGCACATACTGTAAGGGTACTTATCATAAGATAGAGGAAAAAGGGAGTCTTTGGAAACCATCGTTTTACCATTTCCCAAAACAATGCAAATACAGAAAGGATAAAGCCGCTATAAAACAGAAAAACAGCAATATAATTTTGCATATGGCGGCCAGTGGCAAGGTAACGTGGTAAATAAAGCAGTAATTCCGGCACCACGCCAAAGTATACATAATATTTCCCTTCAAAATAAGCATAATCTGCCCTATAGTCGATACCATTTGCCTGAAGATAAATCGTATCATATGGGTTGGGCGCATTCAAAAGACCCTCCGAAGGCTCATAATTAAGATAAAAATGCCCTTCTGCCATTGCCTCCGCCAGCTCCTGATATTGTTTGTGGTGAGGCCAAGGCGACGAGACACATATCGGATTCACATGCGCCAACTTCCATGCCATACCCAAAAGCAGCAAAACTACAACCCCGGTTATTAGAAACTGTTTCCTCGTCCCCAAACACAACGTGGCTTCTTCCTGACGCTTTTCCTCCCATAATGCCCTATACAATAAAAATGCTGCCCCAATCAACAGGAGAAATCTACCGATACTGAAAACAAAGGGAACACGGGCATTCGCGCCGATTGCCGTTACTGATACCACATTCCCTGCCGGAACTAAAAACTGTACGGATATCTCCCCTACTCCTCCGGAAGGATAAATATCCGTATAAAAACTTTTCTCAATTCCGGAAACCAACATCCCTTCCGGCAAAGAATACGGGTAATAATTCCCTTCATCCGTCAACGTTATGATATAGGGGATTTGACCCCCTTCGGGAAAATCAACGGCAAAAAAAAGATTATGTATTTTGCGGCCCGATGCTTCCACATGTAAAGTCAGTGCCCCTTCTTCTACCACATATTCCCCAGAGCCTTCCGCTGTTTCCCATCCCCCTTCCACATGAATTTGTTCAAAGGCAAACCGCTCCCCATAAAACAAACTCTTCCATGCTGAAAAATTGCAAACAAAAACCTCCACTGCCAGCGCTGCGAAAACAAGCAGGTACAGTCCTGTCTTCCTTTTTCCTTCCCCTCTTCCTGATTCCATTCCCATCCGCTTTCTTCTGCCCATCCACATATTTCTCCCATCGTACCGGCTTTATCTGACTATTTCCTTCTTCCCCGTCCTGCCGGAATATCCTTCGGCTCAAACAGCAACACCCCGCTGAAAAATATAACATTTCATTTATGAATTAAGTGTTGACATTGACTAATTCCTTCCTTATTATACAGAAAAGTACCTTTTTATGCTAGAGCATGTATAAATTTTGACGCTTTTTATATAGAAGATATCATTTTATGAAAGGTTTCCTCCACTATGAACCCACAAACAAAACACATCCAAAAATATGCGTTATCCATTATCTTTTTCTTTTGCCTGCTGGCTGTTCTCATACAGGGAACCCCAATATTATCCGTACTCCCCGAAAACTTTATATGGTTCGGATGCATTCTTCTTTTCCTCCCCATTCCCTTTTCTCTTTTTATACTATATAAAAAAGGGAAATTAGAAGAAAAAGAAATTGTATATGCAATAATTTTTACAGGAATGCTTTTCCGTTGCTGTTATGTCCTCTTATCAGGCCTTTATGAAAGGCAGCACGATGAAGGCGTTTATACCGGGATTGCTACCAGCCAGATAAACCCTGGGCATATCGGTTATATTGAGTATATTTATAAATTCCGAAAGCTGCCGGACTTCAATCCCTACCAGCTTTTTTCCTATTACCATCCGCCGCTCCATTATGTCATATCCGGTCTTTGGCTGATTTTTCTGACTTCTCTTGGAATGCCGGAAGATTTGGCATTTGAAAATCTTCAAACGCTCCCTTTATTTTACTCCGGTCTTTTTATGCTCTTTACTTACCGTATCCTGAAAAAAACAGGAGCGCACGGCAAGGGGCTTTATGCCGGCCTGCTTCTTGTCGCCCTGCACCCAGCCCTGACCATTATGTCCGGCAGTATAAATAATGATATGCTTTCATCCTTGTTTTTAGCTTGTTGCATAGATGCCGTTTTGCGCTGGAACAAAGAAAAAAATTTGAAAAACCTGATTCTTATCGCCCTGTTCATAGGTTTCGGTATGCTGTGCAAAATCAATACCGTTATCATCGCCTTCCCTACAGGGCTTCTCTTCTTATTGGATTTTGTCGGAATTATCCGCAGCAAAAATAGGCATCTTATTATATGCTCCATCAAAAATTATATCTTATTTGGTATAACCGCCGGCTCCATAGGATTATCCTGGATTCTCCGCAATCTTATCCTTTTTCATGTAAAGCCCGGGATTTCTTCTTCTACGGCAGCTTCGGTTATGTATACAGGCCATTATGGCATTTGGGCCAGAATAGGCGCTCCTGCTTTTTCTGACTGGCATTTTGCCTTCCCTTTCCATCCGTTAAGTGGAGATGCCATTCACAATATCTGGGTTATTATGTTTCAAACTTCTCTATTTGCGGAGGTATACCCACAAAATCTTTCCAAATTCCCTCTTATGTTATGCCAGATAGTATACCCTCTTGCCATTTGGACGGCTCTTTGTTCGGCCCTTCTTTTTTTCGCTGCACAATTTAAAAAGTTGAAAATGAAAAATCAAATATACTCAAATACATATTCTAACCTGAATCAGACATCTATCGAAAAGGGAAATCGCTATGAGGCGCTTTTCCTTTCCGCCGGCTATTTTGCTTTTTTATTGAGTTTCATTGCTTTTTCCTTAAAATATCCTTATACATGCAGCAGCGATTTCCGATATATTGTTATTTGCCTTATATACATCGCCATCGGCCTGGCCGACAGCAGCAGGCTGTATACTGGCATGACACGGTCAGCCTTCCTTTCCCGCATCATACGAATTGGTGTATATACTACCCTATTTCTTTCTTCCACCATTTATATGTTTTGGAATCAATGGTAGCAGGTTATCGTTTTGTACCATAAAAACAAAATTATCTTATATTCTAAATTCCTCAAAAAGCTTTTTTTGATATTCCGTATCCGTTACCGCACGCTCTATTTCTTCCGAGCGGGAATTTTCAATCAAAATCTTATATAAAAGGTTCACCCTTGCCTGCCCCTGCTCAATCCCCCGTTCGATCCCTTGTTCCAGCCCTTGTTCCATCCCTTGCGCTATCCCTTGTTTTATCCCTTGTTCCAGCCCTTCTTTAATGGCAATTTCCCGGGCGTAGCTTTCCTGCGCCCTTTGATCTCTTGCTGCCTTTACATGCGCTTCATAACGCATGCGCAAACGCCCCCTTAAGTTTATCTCCCGTACTTCACGTATGGCTTCCAATATCCCTTTATTCTTCGTCTTTATCATTCCCAAATCCTCCTCGCTTTCTGCGTTAAATAGACGTATCCAATCATCCACGGCCCTGTTCCCTTCCAGCTTCTTACCAAGTTCCAGCGTATGTATCTCGAAAACATCCGAGAACAGCTCCCCTTTCCGGTTCATCAGATAATAAGTATTATGATACTCTTTACTGTCCGTTAAATTGAAATCCAAAATGCTAATTCCCACGCATCTTTTTAAAAGGGAATAATCTTCGCCGGAAAGAAGGTTTTCGGTAAATAGTTTTGACAAATAAAATATTTGCCTTCGGTCCCAGTAGGCTACTATTTTGAGCTGGATTTCAATGTTAACCTTTGCTTCCCCGTCCAATTCTGCCAGCACATCCAGAATCCCCAGTTTTTGTCCGCGGTACTTCCGCCAAAGGAAAGTGTTTATCAGACGGACGGAGCGGATTTCCTCTACGGGAATCCCCAAAATGTCGCTGATAAAATGTTTCAGAACTACCTTATTCCTGAAAATCTCCTTTATGCATTCATCATGTTTCGGTGGTATGATTTTCATCTTCACATCCTTCCCGATGCCGGTGAATCTGGCAAACTCTCTCTTCCCGGGCTACCGCCGCCTCAGCCTGGCTTCAGCAAAGCGGCTTAACAGCTATTCAGCCGGCATCTTTCTATAATTTTAATTTGTTTGAAAAATTCCGGCGAATACCGGCTAGAACATCTGATACGGAAGACAAGGCCGATGATAGATTCCTCGGTCAAGACTATCTTCTGTAGTAAGTATACCACATAAAATAGTAGGATGCAATAGTTCGCCCTTTATCCCACAAAAATCCATCTTTATGGACAGCAACAATCAATATACGGATACCCTCCGAGCATCTCCTCTATCACTCTTGCATTTAAATTAATCCAACTGATACATTTATCAAGTATAATGGCATCGCTTGTTATTACATTTTCTAAACTTTCTAAAGTTCCATCTACATTGCGGATTACTTCTATCTGTACATTAAAGTGGAACCCTTGCAATTTTTCTTCTATCCTTTGTTTCAGCCTTCCTGAATTGGATACCGGGGCATCCAAATAGAACACCGCTTTATTCACTGCATTTTTCTCCAGCATTTTTCCAATCAAGAGGATTGCTGCATCCGTCTTATCAATCAAACGGTACGTGCCTCTAAGCGCTGCCAAATCCCGAATGGTTCCATCCATACATTTTAACAGCAGGGAATCCGACAAAGCAATTTCCAGGGTGATAATCGTATTCAATCCATCAATATTCACGGTACATCCATGAGGAATATCCATAATTTCTTTCGTTTTCCTTCTTTCAATGCTTTCCTTTGAGGAAACAGTTCTTACCAACGCCAGCCTCTGCCGCTCGGAAAGCAGATAATGATTTCCCACAAATGTGGACGCCCCCTTTATATGATAACCCTGATTTAATAAATACTGCAAATCAGCCCCTGCTTTACGTAATTTTTCAATTGACTGGCTTCCAAACTCCTTTGAATCATTAGGGGAATACCCCCGCTTTACAACTGTACTCATCATTGCCACCTCCACATTTCCCTATCCTATCTAAAATGATATACCGTTAAGCATTTCACACCCAACTGCTGCCGGTAAGCAATTCCACTATATCATGTCCTTCAGACATACCCCTCCGGGGGGAGGCGCACGGTTCGCTTCGGAACTTGTCCTCCCTTCGGTCGGACGCGTACCGACGCTGCTATAATGTTTATTATAGCATAAGATTCAAAAATTCAAAATTGAGGGGGCACAAAGTTTGGGGGTATGTGGCATTTGGCAGGGGATTTGGCAGCAGCAAATGGGTATTGGAGAAGATAAGGTATTATGGCGGATTGCATTTGAGTATGATATACCATATATTGATGATTTTCGGCAAAGTATAAAAAATATACGAAAGGGATTCATACCCTGTTTACATCCGTTTAAATTTTTTATTTTCCCATTGACTCTTACGTAACGTAATAGTCTACAATATAAATCAGGACAGAAAATAAAACCGCTCAAAATCGTAAGCCAAATTAATTTTGTGCAAAAAATCCGTACGGAAATGGAGAAAATTATGCAAACAGTCAGCGAAGTAAGTAAACTCACGGGAATCAGCGTCCGTACCCTTCACCATTATGATGCCATCGGGCTGCTGAAACCTACAAAAATAACAGAAGCAGGCTATCGCCTATATGACAATACCGCCCTTGACCGCCTGCTGCATATTTTAATGTTCCGGGAATTGCAAATCCCATTGAAAGAGATTAAATCCATTCTTGATAGCCCGGATTTCAATCCTGGAGAAGCTATTGAGCAACAGATTCACTTATTGGAGCTGCAATTGAAGCATACGAAAGAGCTGATTTCTTTTGCCCGTACCATTCAAAAAGGAGGAGTACATGCGATGAATTTTAAAGCATTCGACAAAACAGAAATTGACCAATACGCAAAAGAGGTCAAAGAAAAATGGGGTAATACCCAAGCGTATAAAGAATATGAAAAAAAAGCGAAAGGGAAATCAAACCACGAACTTGAAGAAAATGCAAAACAGCTTTCCGGCTTGTTTGCCGAAATCGGTTCCCTCCGCCACCTGCCGCCTGCCCACCAGGCAGTACAAGAACAAATTAAGAAACTGCAGGATTTCATTACAAATCATTATTACAATTGTACCGACGAAATTTTAAATGGGTTGGGGCAAATGTATATATGCGATGAGCGGATGAAGAAAAATATTGACCAGGCAGGCGGGGAAGGCACCGCGGAATTTGCCAAACAGGCAATTGATGCCTATATCACAGACACAAATTCCAACGAATAATCCCTTCCTCCCTCCCCTGTCTCACAGGGCATGTGGTTTTTGTGTTATCTGTCAGGCGGCGCTGCCGCTTGACATGCCTTTTGGCAACTGCTTAATTTCATCTTTTACCATCCCTCAAAAACTCCATAAATTTTTTCTTGTTTTCATAGGCTGTTGTAGTCGGTCGCCCCAAATCTCCCCTCGACCCAATCGCACATTTTACCTCGATAAAACAAAGCTCTTTCCTCTTTTTCGCTTTATCCAACTCCTCATCCAGCCCTTCCAAAGTGTCCGCACTGGCAACATAGGGATAACCGCAAGCTTTTGCCACCAAACATAAATCCGTTGTTCCTGTTGCCGTCGGCAGCCCTCCTACCGTTTCATGGGCTTCATTATTAACCGCAATATGAACCAGATTATCCGGTGCTGCCTTGCCAATGACCGCCATTGCTCCCATATGCATCAGGATTGCCCCATCCCCGTCAATGCACCAAACCTTTGCCGGCCGCCTTTGGAGTGCGATGCCAAGCGCAATAGAGGAACTATGCCCCATAGCACCTACCGTAAGGAAATCCCGGCTATGCCCGGCCCCCTGCCCTTCCCTGATTTCAAACAATTCGCGGCTTATCTTTCCTGTAGTGGCAACCACCAAATCCTCTCCGGCCGCTTCCGCAATATGCCCGACTGCATCCTCTCTGACCATACGATAGCTATTTTGGTATATCATTTTCTCTTCATAAGAAAGCGCCCCTTTGCAAACAATAAATGCCGCCTGCTGCCCCTTTGCAAAAACATGGCCAAACCGGTCCATTGCCGCCTTCACTTCTTCTTCTTTTGTATCCTTACGGATTACATGCACGTCCATTTCCATATCCCGGAGAAGCTTCTCCGTCACCCTACCCTGAAACACATGCTGATGTTCGTCATAGGTTCCCGGTTCCCCCCGCCAACCAATCACAAAAAGTACAGGAATCCCATACACCTGCGGATGCAGCAGCGATGCTGCCGGATTAATCATATTCCCTTCCCCCGAATTTTGCATGTATACCACCGGCACTTTGCCTGTTGCCAAATGGTATCCTGCCGCTATGGCCGTACAGTTCCCCTCGTTTGCCCCAATTACATGATGTTCCCCATCTTCTCCATATTTTTTCATCAGACAATTGCACAATGGGCTAAGAAGGGAATCCGGAACCCCTGTATAAAAATCCGCATTCATAATCCGAAGCAAATCTTCCGCTCTCATCTTTTCACCTTTTCTCCATTTCCGCCCGGTTTCTCCGGCTAAACCCAAGATAGGCCGCCCTATAATTCATCTATTAGTGTAATAATCTGCCGGATGGGCATTAATTTGGCATCCGCTTCCAACGCCCTATGGTATTTCAATAAATCTTTTGCTGTCCTTTCCATTGCCGGGAAAGCGCTTCTGGTAAGCTGATTGGCATAAATAACAATATTTATCCCATATTCCATCAATTCCTTTTCAAATACTTGATGATAAGAAGTAGGCACCGCCACAAGGGGCGTATGGCAATCCCTTCTGCGGAATTTCCGGCAAAACTCAAAAATTTCCGCCGGGTTTTCCTTCCGGCTGTGAATCATAATCCCGTCCGCCCCTGCTTCCACATAAGCGCTTGCCCTTTTCAATGCATCCTCCATCCCCTGTTCCAGAATCAGGCTTTCCACTCTTGCTATAATCATAAAATCATCCGTTAATTGAGTGCCCTTCCCCGCCCTGATTTTTTCGCAAAAATGAGCGATATCATCCTGTGTCTGTTCTACTTCCGTTCCAAACAAAGAATTTTTCTTTAACCCCGTCTTATCTTCAATAATCACCGCAGAAACACCCATCCGCTCCAAAGTCCGGACTGTATACACAAAATGTTCGATAAACCCTCCCGTATCGCCGTCAAAAATAATCGGTTTTGTAGTGACTTCCATTACTTCATCAATCGTCTTGAATCGGGAAGTCATATCAACCAGTTCAATATCCGGTTTCCCTTTCACCGTAGAATCGCATAAAGAGCTAATCCACATCGCATCAAATTGCTCTAAATTATTTTCCGTTTCCACAATGGTTTTTTCCGCTATCAGTCCGGTAATCCCACTATGCACTTCCAGCGATTTTACGATTGGGCATATCTTTAGAAGCTGCCGAAGCCTTTTCCTTCTATATTCCGGCATGGCAAGTTTTTCCCGCTGTACCCTTTCTTTATGTATGGCTTCCCTGCTGCGGGTGTACGGAACTTCTATCAGTTCCCCTCCTGTTTCTTCCATAAGTTTCTTTGCATTTTCCCTAAGGAAACGCAGAGGCCCCTCTTTCCAATTATCGCCATGAATGATGTAATCCGGCCGAAGCTGCTGCACCACCTTATCATAAGTAACTTCCTTTTGTACGATGACTCTGCTTACCCCTTCTATCGCTTCTACCATCGCCACTCTTTCCTCAAAGCTGACTGCCGGGAAACGGTTAAAACGTATCGTAGCCTCATCCGTCAGGATACCGGCTACCACCTCTCCGTATTCCATCCCGCGGTGGATAATATTCAAATGGCCTTCATGTATGATATCCGTGCAAAAGCAAGTATAAACTGTCTTCACCTCAGGTTGCCCCCCATCCGGAAACTGTTTTTTCAATCACTTCTTCCGCTAAAAATTGTGCCGCCTTTTCCACCTCTCTATAAGGAACCCCTTTCATCAATTTAATGCCGAACGCTTTCTCGCTTTTTTCCACCAATTCATCCGTATAATACAAGATACCGCCCTCAATCTTTTCAATGCCGTCCAGATACATGGAATCCGCGTTTTTCTCCCGCATTTTTTGCATAGTGAAATGGCTTTCATCAATATATGCCCTGATTTCCTCTCCCTCCCCATCCAAAATAACGGGATATCCGCCCAGTTCCCCAAAAACGCCCGGGCTATGGAATTTTACCTTTTGTTTCTCCCTTACGGCTCTAAGAATCGCCCTTATTATTTCATAATTGCTGGAAGCATTCATCATATTCCGCTTGGCATCCACAGGCATTTTAATACCGCAGGCGCCAAAAATCTCATCCATATCCGGTTTCAGCATTTCCCCCTGATACCGGATTGCAATTAGCTGTTCCACTTGTTCCGTATGCCCCTCTTTGCTGATTACTACATCGTGGAAATGCCCTGTGGCATAAGTGATATCTATGTTCCAGCAGTCCTTAATCCCATATTTGCCTGCCACCGCAAATTGAATCCGGGGGATCAAATGGTTTACATTACCGCTGCCAAAATCAGGGCAGGCTTCCCCTGCAGATTTCATCCAGGGAATCACTCCATCCGAATACGATGTATTAACCACAATTGCATGGCAATCCGCCTGCTCATATGCCCTCATAATATTGCCGGTATATTTGGCAGCCAAAGGCGTCCAAATCCCGTAAGCCCTTACCCTGCCCCAAGAAATACTCCCATATTTCAAATGGGGATACGCCCTGCTGCTGTTTACAATAATATCCGGCTCGTACATCCGCAGACATTCCGCTATCTTTTCTACCGACTCAAAATCCACACCGGCCGCAATATGAACCTCGCTCCGGTTCTGCCCCCTAATCTGGGCTGCCACCCGGGCAATATTCACATCGCAGGAAAGCTTTTCTTCATCCCTCCCCACCACATAAATGGCGAGCCTTTCGTCCTGCATAGACAGCAAATAATTCAGTAGATAATTGCCTACGCTTCCAAGGCCAAGAATCATCACACGGACCTGTCCGCCATTTTTTCTTAACGCGCTCAATCTGCTTTCCAGCGTTTTCATCCCTATCCCTCCAATGTCTTCTCGAAATCTGCAAGCGTATTGCAATTTACCCATCTCTGGAACCGGAGCTGCTGATATTCCTTCCTTTTCAGCAAACCAAAATACTTTTGTATGATAACCAGATTTGTTCCTATCAGTTCTTCCTTTGAAAGATTACCTGCAATCCGTTCCAATCGCTCCTTGTTTACGAATTTCCATACTTGCCCGGAATTATAAACTGCGGTGAAAGGCTCTTGAATCCGAAGGGCTTTATGTTCCGTATCATAAAGATAATGAATCCTGGATTCCATATCATAATAAAAAGCAACCGCACTATCCGCACAGATATCCTCGCCATTTGATGTAACTACATCGCTTTTGGTATCACATATTTGCCGGAACGTTTCCTTATCCAGAAACAAATCACCCTCCGTAAAAACCAATTGCCCATAACCGAACTCCTCCGCCCGTTTAATGCCAAGATACAGGCTATAGCAGGAACCATAATCCACAAAATGCCCATTTTTTACTAATAATATCTTATCCTTTAAATCACTCAGGTTTTTTTCTATAAATTCGGTTAACTCTTCAAATAAAAATCCCCCTACAATAATATATCTATCAAAAGACGATGCCTGCCGCAGCATTTGGAAAAGGAGCGCCTCCCTTGGATTCTCTTTATAATAAAGGCATTTCAGGAAGTCTTTCCCCACCGATTCGCTGAATCTCCTTGCCATCCCGGCCACCGTCACCACCAATATTTTCATGCCTTGTTCTTCCTCATTTCCTTTACGCACATTTCTATCCCTTCCGCTAACGAAACCCTTGGCATCCATCCCGTCCTTTCTACGATTTTATCAATATTCAGCACGCGCCTTTCCGGATCGGACTCCCGGTAGCCCCGGAAAACAATCTTCGGATTGGAAATCCCCATTTTTTCCGCACAAAGGGATACCAAATCCGGCATGGAAACCTCTTCCTTTGTAGCCACGTTATATACGCTTCCGTCCAATGCCTCTTCCGTACGGATTAGCGCAAGCACTGCCATACAGCTATCCGTATTATGGAGGAAAGTCCTTTTATTCCTCTTACTGTTTTCCAATAGCTCCACTTCCCCTTTCCGGGATAGCTCCGTCAATATGTGTGGAATCACATGTTTCGGGTACCGCTCGCTTTTGCTGTACACATTGGCAAACCGTATGGAACACCCCTTTATCTTTTGGTTCCATACCGCATCTTTCATGAAAAATTCCGTCAGCAGTTTTCCTGCCGCATAACTTGTCCGTTGGCTATGCTCCGCATTGGCAAGCAGGATATAATCCTTTTCCGCTACCCCGCCTTCTTTCCATGACTGCATGGAATATACTTCGGAAGTGGAACAATTGATAAAAATATCCGCCCCGGCCATAACCGCCTGTTCCAGAAAATTTTTCATTCCTGTCACATTGGTTCCAAATGTTTTATCAATATGGTAAAAATACTCCGTATGGACAATTGCCGCGCAATTTATGTACACCAGCTTTTTATATTCTTTTTTCCATCCTTTCACCATATCTAAAACCCGTTCCATCTCTTCCCCAGAGTTTAAATCATATTCATAAAAATCGAACAATTCGTTATTTTCTATTTCACACAGGCTTTCCCTGGACGACGCAAAAAAGTTGTCGAATCCAATAACCCTGTGCCCTTCCGCCACCAATATTTTTGCCAGCTCGCTTCCCGTCATGCCTGCCACACCGCTGATAACATACAATTCTTTCATCATATTCCGTACTCCAATCTGTCCTTATAGAATACATCTATTTCTGCCGGAAAGGCTTCCTGCTCCCTGCCTATATCATAGCGGCACTTTACCATAACCACTTCTTCGCTTTCCATATCTACCACCGCACATTGTGCCATTGCATTCAAATTCCTTGGCTGCCCTACCGAACCCGGATTGATAAATATTGTTTTCTTCCTGTTTCTCCTCACCCCATCCTTTACCGGATAATACTTTTCAAAATAATGGGGCAAATGAGTATGCCCGGAAAATACATAATCAAACCCTTTATATTCTTCTAAACCATTTTCTTCCAAACTATCTTCCATGCCAATTCCTTTCCAATATTCATCCGAAAGGCTTCCGTGTACTGCCAGACACTTCCTTCCCTGCACACAGAATACATGGCTTCCCTTTTTCTCCATTTCCTTTTCCAAATAATACCGGGAAGCTGCGGACAAATGGCTGCATGTATGACGGGCGCATTCCTTTCCGCGCTCTGTGGAAAATCTGCCGTATTCCCCTTCCAAAACAGCGGCTTCGTGATTCCCCCGGATATTGCATAAGATAGGATAGGGCAGATTCCGGATTGACTCAATCACTTCGTCCGAATGCGGGCCGTAATCTATCAAATCACCCAACAGCACAATCCCTTCTATCCCTTCCATCCCGCAAATCCTTCTTCTTATCGAATCAAATGCCTCCAGGTTCCCATGAATATCCGACATCACTGCAACTTTCATTCCAACCTCCCGCGCAGACATGTTTCTTTACAATACTCATATATCCTTTTCCCGATTGGTTCCGCCTCCCCTTGTTCCATATCCCTTTCCCGGCGGGCCACTTCATCGAGGAAATCCGAAAGTATATCCTTCCCCCCTTCGGATTCATCCAACCTACCGCTGCACAACTGTTCCCTCATGGATTGAAGATAGAAATCTGCAAGATATCCGCCGTCCTTTTCGTTGAATATATAAGGAATGTAAAAAGCTTCCCCCTGCTTTACTTCTACTATTAGAAGCCCGTTACCGCTTCTCGGATAAAGGAACACTTTACCTGCTTCCTTGCCATAACCGCAAAACAGGGAATAAACCCGCCGCCTTGCGAATCCTACCGGATACGGGATTTTTGTTATTTCATCCGTCCGCTTATGAATCCTGAAAAGATAACCGGAATGGCAGGGCAATACCAATGCATATAGCTCATCTACATCAACCACCCTAAGAAACGGTATCCTTTTGCCATACATCTTCGCAGCAAACCCGTAGGTTCTTTTGATTCCTTCCTTCGGATTCCATCTGTAAACTTCCGCCTTCTCCAGCGAAGCCAGCCAAAAGTCCTCTTTTCCGCATACAGTAATCCCCTGTATTTTTACTTCTTCCCTAGTATCCTTCCCCTCCGAACCCAGTGCTGCTCTAACATGAGACCATACATGCTGCAGCTTCCCTTCCTTATTGTCAATACAAAAAATCTGATTCCTACGGTATTCTGCCAAATAAAAAAGACCCTCTCTCTGACAGACACAGGAAATATCCCAAACCATCCATTTCCTGTATTTTTCCTCTATATAATTTCCGATTTCTCCCGTCAAACTATCCATTCTCTCTAATTGATGCGTGTTTATATGGAACAGCATAATAGGCCAGCGCAGATAACAGGGAAATATCCAAATACAATCCTCCACTAAACAGGCGTCGGCAACTATCATTTCTTCCTCTGCCACCTTGACACACTCCCATGTTCCCTGTTCCAAATCCCGGATATGGATATATCTGCCCCGATATGGAATAAAATACAGCTTTTTTCCCACGCAAAATACCCGCCGATGTAATCTTCCTGCATCCTCCGGCTCCCGGGGGAACAATCCCATAATCTCCGCCTCCCCGGAATCCATATTCCACCTTATCAATGCATTGTAATCATAGTTGGACAGCCATACATTTTCCCCATCCTGCCAGGCATCCAAACAAGATATTGGATTCATCCGCAAACATCTCCCTCGTCTTCTTCTACGAATTTTATATATTCGGCCGTATGTTTTGGCTTCCTCTCCTCTTCCGGGGGCGGAGTCATATAATCCTTTCCATAATAATAAGTAAGGACTTCCTCCTTCTTTGCCGGAGCCTTTACCATAAGACCCTCAAAACATATATCACTTGTATTTTCAAACCATTCCCTCTTCTGCCCAACAGTTTCTTCTTTTGAGCCCCACGCATAACACCGTACTTTCCCCGTTTCCTTTCTTCCGCAATAATCCGCAATTTTTTCCAACCCATAATAAGCCCATTCCTTTGGCAAAAGATCCAGACAGGCAAAGCCAAGCCTTTTTACAAAAAAAGGCGCACTTTTTGCCCCTACTTCGGAATAAAGCATTTTCCGGCAAACGAGGGAAAGAACATTGCACAGAAAGAGGGCAGCCTTGCCCTCCGGCATATTATCGCAAGGGAAAACGTCTATAAATATCCCCGTATTCGACTTCAGGCTTTGATGCCCTGCCCGGATAAATACGGTTCCCTTTCTCAATATCCGTGCATATCCCCAACGATATCCTTTATCCGTCCGGTAAGTCTGTAAAAAACACTTTTTCCCCAACTCATCTTTGCAAATGTTGCAAAACTTATCATAATCCCTACGCAGCATTTTTATATCTATGTCATCATCCCAGGGAATAAAACCTTCATGGCGGACCGCCCCTAAAAGTGTACCGGAATCAATGATATAGGGAATCTTGCATTTTTGGCATATCCTATCCAGCTCGCGCAGTATGGACAACTCCGTCAATTGTATTTTTCTTATGATTTCCGGCGTATACTCAAATTTTTCCATCATGCTCCCTTCCATCCTCTTCCAATAGTCCCTCGGCATACTCCTCATATTTCCCCAAACTATATGCAGAAGCCTCCTGGTGCATAATACGTTTGCTCTTAGGCGGTAGTTTCCAATAATCATCAAATGTAAACCGCAGCCATTCATCGTAATGGGCGGTGAGCATTACCGTCATATTTTCAAAAGGTACATCTATTACTTCCGTAAAAAAGCATCGCAAAAGCCCTTCTTTTCTTTTTGCCTTTTCCTGCTCCGGCAAGTCCGACCAATGTTCCTCTTTATACCGCTCGTATCTTTTTGCCCCCAATTCGTATTTTTTCTTTTCTCCCGTTCCCATCAGCCCCCAGCACCTAACCATCTTGGTTTTTTTCCCAAAATTTAAAAATTGTATTAATGCCAGCAGCTTCAGCGCATCTTTCTTCTGTATTTTAGAAAGGATACGGAAGATTTTTCTTGCTTTTGCATCTTTGCTTTGCTCTGCCCCCACTGGGGAGTATAGAATCTTTCTAAACAAAAAGGCACATTTTGACTGTATGTAACCGATTACAAAGTTATCAAATTTGCCATCCCTTGGGAAAATATCAACAAAAATCCCATTACGGCTTTTAATGCTTTCCTGCCCTGCCCTCACATAAACCGTTCCCTTTAAAATGATTTTCCCATATATCCACCGGTATCCGGGGTCCGTGTCCACCGTCTGCACAAAATATTTCCTTTTATCCAATTCCCGGCCACATATTTTCAGGAATCTTTCATAATCTTCACGAAGCATGGAAACATCAATATCGTCATCCCAGGGAATAAACCCTCCATGCCGGATTGCCCCCAACAGGCTTCCTCCGCACAAAGTATATTTGATGCCATGCTTTCTGCATATCCTGTCTACCTCTTTCAATATATCCAATTGAAGCAGTTGTATCTTCCTCAATTCCCTCGCATCAATCGCTATAGTCTCTCTTCCCATCGTTACCACATAATCCTCCCGCCCCTGTCAACCCGGTGGTTGCATAAATCATCCCCGTATTTTTCCTCCGCAATATCAATTTTATGTATGAGTATTGGTTTGCCCGTTTCCTTATATAGTGTCAGCACAGAGCTTATGGAGCCATAGTAAGCATCCGACAGGGCAATCGCCCTTCCCAAATCAGGTGTATCATCATAAATCCCCCACCCTTCTTCCCGGTATGCCTTCACAATGCTGCGGTAAATATCCGCAGCACAAGGGTTCATGGATTCCGCTGCCGCAAGAGAGAGGGGATGAGGGCGCCACAAAAGGAGGATATCATCCCTGCTTTTAAAATAATCCAACGTTTCCCTTAGTTTTGGGATAAAATATTTGTAATTCCTCTCCATCAACAGATTCAGATGGGTATTATACAAAACCACTTTGCCGCTTCTTTTTTTCATAATGCCCGCCCACTGGGCCGGAATACAAATATCCTTTTTGCTGGTATTGCGTACCTTCTCTAATTTGGGCGAACCAAGCCCTGCAATTTTCCTTTCCCAATAATCAAAGGTATTCCTGCCGGTATACCCCGTTAATATATCTATATAAACCTTTTTCATCTCCCTGGATTGGACAATCACCTTATCCGCATTTACCACACCGGGTACCATACAGTAATCTTCTATTTTTTTCGTTTCCTGTAGATTTTCAAAAACCATTTCATCCTTTATAAAATAAGGAATATATACCAGGCAATCCGTATATTTCTTTAAATTAGAAGAATAAAAAAAGGGATGCACGCTTGTTACATAATTGCCGCCGTCGTAAGGGTTATGAATAAAGATGATATCTGGCTTGTGGAATGCAAAATCATAGGCATCATATTTGACAATAGGCACATATTCCGGATACAGACCGCTTTCGTCATGTTTTTCTCCAAAGCTTCCGTCTGGTTTCTTATCATAATAGGGAATCGGAACAACATACGCATCACAGTCCGGGTCTGCTTCTGCTTCCTTCCAAACGCTCTCCAAAGAATCCCACATAGCTGCCTTATAAGGAAGAAATACCGCTTCAATACGTATTTTCAGGCTATCTATCCTCTCTTGTACCCTTTTTAGTACGACCTTTAAATCTTTACAGAATTTTCCTCCTTTGGGATGACCGCCTTCCAACATACTTTGATGCACAGTATAGACAAGCTCGCAATATTCTTCCAGCAGTTCTATCGTCTTTGTTTCCCCTTCTTCGCTGCTCTCTATCAAATCTCCAATTCTGATAGCCCCCTCCTGGCATTGTCCCAGCAGTTCTTGTACCATCGCACCATTTCGTTTTTCCACTTCTTTCTCAATCTCGTTATGCGCCTCTTCCATTAGATTTAAGAAATCCTTAATTTGCTTTTTCCACACCTTCCTCATAGTTGTCTATTCCCTACCATTATTATTGGTTTATCGTTCTTCCACATGTGAATACCCGCACTCCTTAGTGTACCAATCTGAAGCTGGATTCGATAATAAACCAGCATTGTAACCGTCACTTTCTTATTATTTCCTAATTCTTACCGAATTTCCGGAGCCCAGTGCCGAATCCAGCATAAATTCTCCTCCCAATTTTCAAAAAGTGTACTTTTTGGCTATTGAAAACCAGATGCACATACATAGCATTTGGTTCGTAGCTTACAGGAATGAAGCGTACAATTATTGACTTTTTGGCAAAATTATAGTATAGTAATAAAAGATTATGTAAAATAGAATTTATAGCCAAAAAGTACACAATTTGGCAACATACTGCATTTTAAATCTTATGCTGTTCCCTTTCCCTCTTAGCCTTCCGATAGAACGATGTAACAGACATTCCACACATCTGCGCAGCCCCTGTTCCCCCGATTTCCCCCCGCACCCATTGATTGTAAATTTTCCCGAAATTTGTCGGGAGAGGATTTTCCGGCCTACCGAACTGGACTCCCCGCATCTTGGCCGCCTCAATCCCTTCCTTTTGCCTCTGCCTTATGTTTTTCCTCTCATTTTCCGCAACGAAGGAAAGCACTTGCAGGACAATATCGCTTAAAAAAGTCCCTATCAAATCTTTTCCTCTTCTCGTATCCAAAAGAGGCATATCCATTACTACGATATCGACTTTTTTCTCTTTTGTCAGGTACCCCCATTGCGCTAAAATTTCCTCGTAATTCCTGCCCAGACGGTCGATACTCTTTACATAAAGCAAATCATCCTTTTTTAACTTTTTAACCAGCCGCTTATACATCGGCCGCTCAAAATCTTTTCCTGATTGTTTGTCTATAAAAATGTTTTTTTCCGGCACCTCCCTTTCCCTCAATGCAATCATCTGCCTGTCCTCATTCTGCTCCCTCGTACTGACACGCACATAGCCATATACCTTTCCCATCGCTTCCTCCTAACATAAAAGAAATTGCATGCAGACTACTATTATTTCCAATCGAGTAAAGAAGATTCATCTTCCCCTACTCGCTGCGTCCTTCTGGCGAAGGACTTTCCTATAAGGATTCGGGTGTCAAAAGGCCGGGCCGGCAGCGGCGCTTGGCAGATGGTGCAAAAGAATATTGGGTAAGTGACTTTTGTACGATGAAGAGGAGACTCAAAAATCGTGGAAGCCAATGCTGAACACGATTTTCGCCTTAAGAGGCTCATCGGAATGCTCCGTACAATATATTGGCAAAACAAGTTTTGCCGCACAAATTTTTTGTACCATCTGCCAAGCGCCGCTGCCGGCCCGGCCTTTTGACACCCGAATCCTATAAGGTAAAAAAAAGAACTACTCAAACAATGTTTGAATTGTTCCTATTTTACCGTATAACAGAAAATCAGGGGAATCCTTCTTTTTCAGACGATTCCCCTGATTCCTTATTAAGGATAACAGATAGGTTCCCCCACCCGCACTTTTATTTTTATGCTAGCTCTTATTTTATATTAGTTTTTATTCTATATCACAACAACTTATTGCGATGAGGGCATCTTTGCAGTTCCGGTTCAAATTGCAGGTTGAAAAATTAACAATCAGGATGATTTTTCAATTGATATTCCACATAATACCCTTTCATATCCTTTTTCATCTCGTAAAGCGCTTCGTCCGCATGACTTAACAATTCGGATACATTGCCTTTTGCATCATCCGTCCACACAAAGCCTGCAGAAGCGCTTATCTTCCTGGACTCCGTATCCGAAAGGCATATATCGGTTTCCCCAAGTTCCTTATAAAACATATCCAGATATCCAAGAATCCCCGCTTTATCTTCACAGCCATAAATCATCATACAAAATTCATCCCCGGAACGCCTTGCGCATAAAAAATGCTCCTCAGGCATGGATTGCATAATCCCCGAAAAACCCTGAAGGTACCGGTCACCGGCATCATGGCCAAAGGTATCGTTGATTGGTTTAAAATAATCCAAATCAAGCATAACAAACGCACATACTTCCCCATGTGGCAGCTTATGCAGTATCCCCTCCGCAAGCTGCTTGAAATAGCCAAACTTGCACAGCCCTGTCAGTGCATCGTGCGTATTCTCGTATTGCATCTGTCTTTTCTGCAGCATATCCTTTGTGGTATCGGTCACAATGCCAAGATATCCCTCCTCTGACTTCGACATATGGATACGGACATACTTCCCTTCATTAATTTGAAAAATATCTTCTTCCCCTTCTATCGGCTCTTCCGTAACTTCCCTCATATATTGCCCGAAAAGCGTAGAGTTTTTATAAAGTTTGGCAGCCTTTGCCGCGGGTATATCCAATAATTCGCCAAGACCTGATGTAGTAAAAACATGATTCATTCCCCGCTCGTACTCAAAGGCTGCCAAAGGGATACCGCTGATTTCTATAATCGCAGAAATACGGTCTGAAAGATTGACAATACTCTTTACCATCGTATTAATGCCAGTGCTTAATTCTTCAAATTCCCTGTTTCCGCCTACCTTTACGATTGTGTCAAAGTTTCCATTCGTAATCGAAGTAAGGTTTCCGATAATATGATGAATCCCGTCAATCACTTTTTGTTTAACAAGATAATTTAAGAGCAGCATGACCGCCGCCTCGACAAAAAACAAATAGGCCGAAATAGCCAGAATATGTTTCCATATCCTTCGGAAAAGAATACTTTGGGGAAGCAGCGCACATAGTAAGACATCCTCGTATTTCCGGCTCACTACATACATTGTTTCCCCTTCTTCCCCTTTTATGTACGCTCCGCCTTCGCAATCATTGAGCTGTTCCAATTGATAGCAGTCCTCATGGAAATCTTTGCCCATGCCGTCAGAATGGCCAAGGACTTCTCCGGTGGAAGCATCGACCACAAAAAGTTCCTCTCCGATATCCGTAGGGAACCTTGAAAAAATATAATCATAAGTATTCCTTGATATGGCCTCCATCTGTCTGGTAGGTTTAAACCCCACCTGTACAATCCCCCTCCGGCGTTTCCTCGCAACGCCTACATACTTCATTATCCTGTTTTCTGCCGCATTCGGCTGTGCTTCCTGAATCAGATAAGCGTTGTCGCCGCTTTCCAAAAGAGTCAAAAAAGCACGCGTCTGCTCATGGTCATCCATATCAATCCCCACATATTTTGAAATAGAGCCCGAAACAATAATCCCATTCTCATCAATGACATGCAGTTCATCCACATTCAAAAGCCTTGCCAGATATTGCATCTGCCACACATCCATCGAAGAGCCTCCTTCCCTGTCCAACACATATGCTGCCGCTCTGGCTCTAGTAAGATAGTCTTCATCCAGACTCTCGTTTAACTGCTGCAGCTCTTCCTGATTGGTTTCCAGGGTATGTATCATTTGTTCCGTTTTTGCATAAAAGGTGCCGTATTGCTGCTCCTCAAGCATATTTTCGCTAAACCGGAAATGAATAATAAGTATTAGGAAAATAGCGGATGTTATAATTAAAAAAGTATATTTCATAAAGGTTTTCTGCATGAAAGTCCCCTCTGTGCCCGTATCATAGTATTTTTTTAATTATACTGCTTCCCCCGCCTTTCATACCTCCTGTTTTTTCGCAAAACAGCCTAAAATTTCGCAAATATAATAATATTGAAAACCCCCTCTTTGCAAAAACAGCCCACATTTCCCCCTATTTTATCCGAAAAAGCAGATATACTCTGCATTCCCAGCCCATGCCCGTTTCCCATATTGCTTTTCGGAAGCCCTGTTTGGGAATCGAATATGACATCTTTTTCGCATTCGTTTTTTATTTGTATCAATAAATGCTCCTGTGTACACTGAATCTTCGCGTCAATATACCGTCTCCCCTTTTCGTCCAAATCTTTCACACCAATCAATGCATTTTCCAGCACCGGCACGTCTTTCAGGACCACAGCATCTAAACGGATATCTACCCCCAAAGAAGAGGCCTTTTCTATCATTCGGGAAAGGATAGAATGGATAACGATATTTTCGCAATATTTAACCACTTTATTGTCTTCCGTCACCCCGTTTATGTACTCTGTCACCCTTTTAATCTCATCATATTCCCCCTGTTCCAAAAATGCATCAATCATATTAGAATAATGCCTCATATCATGCCGTAAGATTTTCAAATTCTTCTCAGCCTGCTCCACCAGACAATACTGGCTCTCAAGCCCCTTAATATAAGTCTCAAATAATACGTTCTCCCAATTAATCCTTATCCGGTCAGATTCGCTTTTCACATACTGGAACACTGCCACATAGGAAGCGAACATAGTAATAATAAACATTGTAGTCCCATATATATTATGAGGGTTATCATACAGTGTATAAGGAAAAAATGCGAGGAAACAAAAACCGCAATAAAAGAAAACCGGAATCAGGCACAGCCCCCACCAATCTTTCACCAGTTCCTTTTCATAGCATTCCAGCCATGTCTCCCTGATTTTAAAATAAAGGAACAGCAAAATGGAGGCGTGGATAAAAAAGCTTCCCACAAGGGAAAAAAATATGCTTTCCGTATAAATATGCAAAATAGATGCGGCTAAACTGCCGGCTATGACATAATTGGATGCAGTCAAACCCATAAACAAAGCTCTGCTATCCCTTGTATCCGATATATAGATTCCGGTAAACTGAGTTACAAATATTTGCAATATAGTCACTACAACATAACATATATCGCTGTCCGGAAACATATTCAATTTCAGGCAATCGGATATGGTCAATACGAAAAAAGAAGAAAAACAAATTCCTATCGTTTTTTCTTTAGAATAGCGGTGTGTCACAAATAAATAGATAAACAACATTAAAAATATATGGCTGATTGCATAATAAGAACTTCTAAAATAGTCCATACCCGACCCTACCTATACTGTTCGGAAGCAAATATAAGATACTCTTTTTTTGCCCCTGCGCTTCTTGCCTTGCTGACAGGAATACTTTTGCCGCTTTCCATAACAACATTATTCATCGTCAGTCTTTTGACATGTTTTAAATTAATTACAAAAGATTTATGGACTTGAAGAAAGCTTTTATCATTCAGCAATTCTTCTATCTCCGTGTCAAAAGATTTCCTGATAAAAATACTTTTTATATTTTCCCCGTCCGTCAAATGAATGTCCAATACTCTTGACGCATTTTCGATATATTCTATTTTAGAATAAGGTATGGATACAAATCCGCCTTTTGTTTTTACTAAATAAAGAGGCCCGTTTTTTATCTCCGTACTAGCCAAAGCATAGTCCAAAGCTTCAAAAAATTCCTCTTCTTTAATCGGTTTCAGCAAATATCTTGCAGCTTGTACACGATACGCATCCAATGCAAACTCATCGGAAGAAGTAACATAAATGATTACGTTTTTACTATCAGCTTTTCTAATCCTGTTGCCGATGTCAATTCCCGATTTTTCATCCATTAGCATATCCAGAATATAAATATCCGCCAATTCCTTCCCGCATATCTTATTGTATAATTGGGATGGATTGGAATACTTCTCTACCTCGATTTCGGTATTCGTGTAAGAACCCATATATTTGCGTAAAAGCTTTTCAATTTTTATCAAGTCTTCTATAC
>Ga0137306_100553_pt1 | contig 50242 bp, 40 predicted proteins | sample Inofroosms_March_FD_97187 | JGI IMG/M metagenome (GOLD analysis project Ga0137306, IMG submission 97187) | Mouse cecal microbial communities from Vienna, Austria - N-Acetylneuraminic and N-Acetylglucosamine D2O microcosms_March | ecosystem: Host-associated > Mammals > Digestive system > Large...
GTTGTTGAGTTTTTTATATGCATCAGTATATTTGAAGCAATTGCTTAGATTAATTCATTATGATTGTGAAATTGAAACAGACTGCAGAATTACATTGTTAGGAGATAATAAAGAACACGATATCTGGGAACTCTTGAATCATTTTAATACAGTAAATAATCGCTATGTTTTGTTAACTTCTTGTGATGATAACAGTATTGAAAGGGAAAAGTTTGAAACTCTTACGGGAGTAAAGTGGGAAGGGATATTTCATATCATAACAACGACAAATGATGAAATGAGCAAAGAATTTTTACCAAAATTAAAGAAAAACTATGGTATACAGTACAAATTCTTTTTTGAAAAGAATGAAAATATGAATTATGAAACGGCACCGACGTGGTGTACGATTCAGACTCCTACAAGTGGAAATATAAGAGTTTGGTATAGACAGAAAATACAAAAAGAAATAAATATACTTTTAAAATCTGTTTTAAGCATGAGAGAAAATGACCCAATATATATTATTATTGACAATAATGACTGGAACTGTCGGATGCTGGAAGAAATAGTAACTGACATACAAGTAAATGCAGGAAAGTCACACATTTATGCAATTTGCTTAAATAATACACAAATGGTTTTAGAATCAGATGATTTTACATCGGTTGAATATACAAAATATAGTTTGCAGGATATTGCATCTTGTGCTGCCATTACATTAAAACAAGAGGAAAATAGAAGTGTGTGGTTGCCGAAAAAAAATTTCGATAACATAAAGCGTGAAAAATGGTATTTGGAAAACGAAGAAATCAATTACCTATGTATGGATTTGGAAATTATCACACATCAGTCGAAATGGGATGATGCAAGAGGGGACGCAGGAGAAGCTTTTTATCGTGGCGCAGAACCTTCATGGGAGGATATCGCAGAGCATCGTGATAGAGATAGGGATGATTATATTAGAGAATGGAAGAATAATATAGAAAATAGGATAAACAAACTTGGATCAAGTGTGGTTAATTTAATATATTTGTTTCATAAAGCTGGTGCCGGAGGAACAACGCTTTCTAGGCGGATATTGTGGGACTTTCATACTTTATTTCCTTGTGTGATTTTGAAAAAAATAGGAAAAGAAACTTATGAGCGGTTGAAGGTTATTTATGATAACACAATGTTGCCGATTTTGATAATTGCAGAAATACGTTCAGGGAGTATTACACAGATTGACATTAATAATCTGCGTATAGAATTGATTAGTAAAGGAATCCGCGCACTGTTTATATGTGTTTCAAGAGTAAATAATATAAATGTTAAACGGTATTCTACAAATTTTTATCTGACATCAGAGCCCAAAATGATAATGAGTGATGATGAATGCAACGATATGTTTGATATATATTCGAAATTGACAAGTGATGAAATGGCACAAAAGAATTTGACAAATCTTACTTGGGGAGATAGTGAAGACTGGGATGAATTACGCCAACCATTTTTTTATGGCTTATTTACATTTGAAAAAGAGTACAGTTCCATATCAGAATTCATTGATAAAGGTATGGAAAATGTAAACAGCAATATTCAAAAAGGAATTCTTGCACTAGCGTTTATGACTGCCTATTCTCAAATTGGTTTGAAGAAAACGGATTTAAAGAGTATTATTAGCAATGAATCTGATATGGAGAATTTTTTGAATAATCCTTTAATTATTTGTAAAAGTGTTGGATACCAAATATGTCATCCTGTAATTGCTCAATATATTTTGAACAATACTCTGGATTTAAAAAACGATGCATTAGCACTTTTGAATTATGCAAAAAAGTTTATTAAAATGATGACAGATATTTACATGCCTGAAAGCAAACGTTTGAATGATATTTTGGAAGAGATATTTACTCATCGAGAGTATTATGTTGACGAGGAAAGATATAAATTTTCAACATTAGTTATGAAATTGAAAGATGGTAGTAAAAAGAAAATTTTTGAATATTTGATAGAAAATTTGCCGAATAATCCTCATTATTATAATCATTTAGCGCGTGTATATATTTATCCGAGTGAGAATGAACAACATAAAAAAATAGATTTTGGCAGGGCAATTGGTATTGCTTTGCAGGCAGTCAAAAAAGCGGAATTAATAGATAATGAAGGGGTTGGAATACATTATCATTTATTGGGAAAAATAAGCACCAAGGAATGCAGATATAAAATTTCTCATTACAAATTTCTTGCTCCTGTAGAAACTATTTGGAATAACATAAAATCAACTTATGATGAGGCGGAAATAGAATTTAACAAATGCATAAAGTGTAACAATATAGAGTATGGTCTAATAGGGAAAATGGAGTTAATTAGTGGGATTTTTAATACATTTTATAAGGTCAAAAAATCCTCTATTCGAGCAATTTTGGACAGAGAACCTGTTCTTAAGCCGACTTTTGTGGAATTAATTGACAAAATGAGCCGTTATTCAATGGAATATACAACGAAATATGGAAATGATAACAAAGCATATCGCAGTGCAATGAAAAATTTTTATGAGGCACTAGGAGATATTAAGAAGATTAAAGATATGCTTTCATTGAAAGGGATGACACTAAAAGAGCGCCTATTAACAAACAGAACATTGGCATCATTAGAGATTTTGGATGCTACGGGCGGTAAAGGCTGTTTTTATAAGATTTCAGCAAGTAGCCTCCAAAAAATATTCGATTACATTGATAAAAATATACAAGAAAGTGCTGAACGAAATCGATACGATTGCTTAATATGGTTCCAGACTTATTTGCGTATGGAAACTTTCGATTTTGGAAAAGCTTATGATTTTTTAATGGAGTGGCCGAATGGAGATAATGACTATTATGTTTGTTTTTATCGCTATGTCATCAGTTTTATCTTATATTATAATAATGAATTGGATGCATTAACGGTACAAAAACATTTAAGACAAAGTAATGCACTTGCAAGTAACTTATACGGTATTTCTACAACAAGTACACGGGAAATTGTTGGCATAAAAGATGATAGGCCTTATTTAATCCCAGACTACATAGATTCTTATCTTGGGAATTTGGACTCTGAAGAGCGTGATAAATACCGAAAAGAGAATGGTTTATGTTTTACTGGGCAAATTACTGATTTTAATAATGCAATGGCTTCTATAAAGTTTTCTATTGATGATGAATTTAACTTTACAGCTAAGATACCAGCAATAAGCGGTATCAATGGAATGGATGTAGGTGACAGTGTAAATTTTGTACTAGGATTCAGTTATAAAGAAATGCGGGCTTGGAACGTAGAAAAATTAGTATGATATTTTTATGAGACACTTTGTGTTTGGTCACGTCCAATGTCAGTTAGTTAAGAACTTTAAAAATGAAGTAAACGGTTTGCATATAGTAATAAATTGTCATTCAGGAATGAATCTTGGGACAAACAGTAGATATATGAGGTTCATGTGAACCCTACCTTTCCCCAGTCAGAACCGACCCAATCTTCCATATTTTCATTGTATTATATATCTGTCCAAGATTAAATGCAACAACCTCAAAAAATGTTGCATTTAATCTTGGAAAAGTGCATTTACTATTAAATTATACCATACATTGAAATCCCTTGTGGGAATAGCAGAATACTATTCGCTAAAGGACAGTTTAACGAATAAAACATTTTGGTTTCCATAACAGGCACATCTTGGCTTGTTACGCCCGCATTTTTTGACAATTGTTTTAGCAAGTTTACCTAGAAGAAATATCCTACGCAATCTACATCAATTTTTCCATAGCTCCTAAAAATACCATTTCATTATGGAATCACATTTTTCTATAAATCCGTAATATTCTCACAATTCCTGGAAATTATCATACTTTTCTCTGCACTTGTCAATCGTATATCAAACATCATTGCAGAAAGCATATTAATTCTGGAATATGTCACAACCAAAAGTGTCGACTAATTTCAACCTTTATTACTGCAGCAGCAACGCCCGCAGCCTTTCCAACCCGTCCGCCAGGATTTCCAGAGACGCGGGGGTGGTCACGGAAATGCGGATTGTCTTTTCGGGTGTTCTGTTTCCGACAAAGAAGCGCTCCGCACCGTAGACTTCGACGCCTGCCTGTCTGGCACAGATCTCAAAGCTTTTTCCGGTAAAATATTGCGGAAGCTGTACCAGACGGAGCGGTGACGTGGCTCCGCTTGGCAGGACATAGTCCTTCAGGATCTGATCGACGATCTGGTTTCGTTCCTTGATGCCCTTTTTGCGCTCTGCGAGGATCTGATCGGCGGCGCCGTCCTCGATCAAGGATGCCGATACGGTTGCGAGCAGCGGGGAGACACAGATGTTCATGGAGTACAGTGCTGTCACCAGTTTTTCGTGGAGGCGCTCAGGAACGTGGACAAATGCGGTTCGCAGCCCTGGGGAGACTGTCTTTGAGAGACTTGATATATGGATGACCTGCTCTGGTGCGAAGGACGCGATCGGGGGCAGCGGTTCCTCTACGAGCAGGCTGTTGATGCCGTCCTCTATGACGAGCAGGTTTTCTTCTCGGGCGACGGCTGCGATCATTTTTCTCGTCTCGAGCGACATGGTGTGCGATGTCGGATTCTGGTAATCGGGTATGACATAAAGTCCCTTTATGTTTTCATTCTGCACCGCGTAGCGGATTCCTTCTGATGTCAGTTCGCGGTCGCGGCTTCTGACAGGCAGCAGTTGGATGCCAAACAGTTTTGCCGCTGTCTTGATGCCGGGATAGGTCATCGGTTCCGTTCCGATCTTGTCGCTGGTCTCAAAGCACGCGCCCAGGGCAGCTGTCAGTCCGTTTTGTCCTGCCGCTGCCAGCACGATGTGGTCTGTATCAGTGTAAAATGCTCCATGGCAGGACGATTCTGGGAGGGCTCTCTGCAGCCATGCCACGCCTGCCTTGCGCTGACGCAGTGTGCCTTCGGGAGATCCGTAGGAGAACAGGTTCAGCGCGTCCGGTGTTTTCATCAGACGTTCTGTATATTCTTTCACTTTCAGATTACTGGTGACAAAAGGGACGATCGCTCCCATCTCGATCATGCGGGAATCCTCTCTTCCGCACAGCAGTACGGGACTGGCAGCGGCGTCGGAGGAGACGTAGGTGCCGTTGCCTACCGACGCGGAAAGGAGGCCTTTCTGTCCGCACAGCCTGTAGACCTTGGATATGGTACTGGGATTCAGATCCAGAAAGTCAGCGAGTTCCCGCTGTGGCGGCAGTTTCGTGCCGGCTTTCAGCTTTCCGCTTTTGATATCGCGTTCCAGCAGTTCTGCCAGTGCTGTATATTTCGGACCGGTCAGGCTGCTCAGATCGGGTTTCCAGCTCATGGGATAATTGTCAAATGAATTTACGGGCATGGTTGCATCTCCTCCTGTCCGGGTTTTGATGATATTTTGAACGTTCTCTGGTTTATGATGCGATAAAATATACTGCGTACATTTGTTTGATATTTATCAGTATAGCCGTGCATCGCTTTTTTGTCAAGACGCACAGTTTTTCAAGCACGCTCGAAATCATTTTCCTGTAATATGGAAAATTGTATGCCATGCAATTTGCTTATTGTTTTCAATTGCGTGCCAGAATATAATGAAAAAAATCTGGAGAGAGAGGTGCATTGTTATGGGTATGGAAAATTTATTGTCTGATGGGATCAAGGCGACGCCGCCATCGTTTGTCAGGGGGATCTTAAAAGCGGCCTCTGACCCGGACGTGATCTCTTTTGCGGGTGGTCTGCCGAATCCGGTCTCCTTCCCGCAGGAGGAGCTGCTGGTTTCTATGGAACGCATTGTGAAGACATACAAAAGTAAGGTATTCCAGTATTCGGTCACAGCTGGTCTGCCGGAGCTGAGGCAATACATAGCGGACCGGTATAACCGGATTTTTGGTCTGCATCTCGGGACTGAGAATGTTATCATTACCACCGGTTCCCAGCAGGCGCTGGATCTGATCGGGAAGGTTCTGCTCAACAGGGGTGATGGCATCATTGTCGAGAGACCGACGTATCTGGCAGCGATACAGGCGTTTTCACTGTATCAGCCGGTATTTTATCCGGTGGAGCTGACGGAGGAGGGCATGGACCCGGCGGGGCTTTGGACAGCGCTGCAGAATCCTGTGAAATTTATCTATGCGATCCCTGATTTCCAGAATCCGACAGGGCTTACGTACGCTGCTGAAAACAGGAGCCTCATATGTGAGATCTTAAGAGGCCGCGATGTCGTTCTGATCGAGGATGATCCGTATGGAGATCTGCGCTTTGACGGGGAGCGCCTGCCTTATATCGGCGCGGGAAAGCTGCCATACAGTATCCTGCTCGGAACGTTTTCAAAGACAGTTACGCCGGGGATGCGCACGGGCTTTATCATTTCGGAAAATATGGAATTATTGAAAAACATATCGATCGCAAAGGAGGCAGGCGACTTGCACACCAATGTCTTTTCGCAGTATCTGATCTGGGATTATCTGACCAACAATGACCTGGAGGCGCATATTGACAGGATCAGGGCACTGTACAAAAAGCAGGCGCAGGCGATGATGGACGCCATAGAGCGGTATTTTCCGCTCTCAGTGAGATACACGAAGCCGCATGGCGGTATGTTTCTGTGGGTGACGCTTCCGGATGGTGTGAGCGCGATGGACTTATTTCCAAAGGCTCTGGAGAAGAAGGTCGCGTTTGTTCCGGGGGATCCATTTTATGCGCAGGGGGTTGCAGGGAAATCAGCAGATCTGATGTACGCACCCCGCGTGGATGCCCCAGTCGTCAACACGATGCGCCTGAACTTTACCAATGCGGACTGCGCGGCGATCGAGGAAGGGATCCGCCGGCTCGGGGAACTGCTGTACGGTCATCTTGTGGGTTGAATAAATGGTGTGCGGCGTGTATACTGAAAGTATGGAAGATCATGCAGGGAGGTGCGGTCATGGGTAGCAGGGTATTGGTTAACATAGGGGCACAACGTTTTGACAGATTAAGGGAACAGAAGGCTTTTTATATTGACAAGACATCTTTTATCAGGGAATGGTGGGAGAATGGTTCGACTGTGACACTGATTATGCGCCCGCGCAGGTTTGGCAAGACACTCAACATGAGTATGGTGGAGTGTTTTTTCTCAAACAGGTATGCAGGCAGGAGTGATCTGTTTGAAGGGCTCTCCATCTGGGAGGAGGCGTTTCCATACAGGCAGCTGCAGGGTACGTTTCCGGTGATTTTTTTGAGTTTTGCGAATATAAAGGCTGACGAATATGAGAAAATGGAATATATGATCACAGATGTGATCGCCAGTGTATATGCGCAGAACAGTTATCTGCTGGAAGGGGATTGTCTAAGCGAAAATGAGAAAACGTACTATAGGAGTATCAGGCCGGGAATCAGGGCGGAAGTGGCGGCAGGCGCGATTCATTCCATGGCAGGTTTTATGAAACGTTACCACAACAAGGAGGTGATCATTATTCTCGACGAATATGATACACCGATGCAGGAATCATGGCTTTCAGGCTACTGGGATAAGGCGGCGATCTTTTTTAGCAGCTTCTTTAATAGCACCTTCAAGACCAATCCATATCTTTATAAAGGACTGATCACTGGGATCACCCGTATTTCAAAAGAGAGTGTCTTTTCCGGACTGAACAATCTGGACGTGATCACGACGACATCGGATGAGTACGCGACATCGTTTGGCTTTACGGAGGAGGAGGTTTTTGTGGCGCTGGATGCCACAGGATACGGTGATGAGAAACAGGAGGTCAGGCGGTGGTACGATGGTTTTACGTTTGGGCGGCACACCGATATATACAATCCGTGGTCGATCGCGTCCTTTATCAGGAAAAATGGAGTGTATGATGCCTACTGGGTCAATACAAGCTCCAACGGATTTGTGAATTTCCTGCTCCAGAGCGGGAACGCAGAGATCAAGCAGGCGATGGAGGCGCTTTTGCGGGGCGAGAGTATTGAGGCAGAGATCGATGAACAGATCGTGTTCAGCCAGCTGGATGACAGCGTGAGTGCCGTGTGGAGTCTGCTGCTTGCGGCGGGATATCTGAAGGTGTCGGGGCTTAGGCGTGTCGGGGAGTTCAAAAAGAGGGTGTATGCACTGGCGCTCACGAATATGGAAGTGCGGAGCATGTTTGCGGATATGGTGAAAGGGTGGTTTGGCGGCAGGGCGCAGACATCGTACAATAACTTTATCAGGGCGCTGCTGATCAATGACGTGGATGCGATGAATGAGTTTATGAATAAGATCGCACTGTACAGTTTTTCCAGCTTTGACATTGCGAAGGGCGTTTCGGACGACGACGCGCCGGAACGGTTTTATCACGGGTTTGTGCTTGGGCTGATGGTGGAGCTTGCCGGCAGGTTTCAGATCACGTCGAACAGGGAGAGCGGTTTCGGGCGCTACGATGTGGTGCTGGAGCCGGTTGACCCGGCGCGGGATTGTGCCTATATTATAGAGTTTAAAGTACACAAGCCTCTGCGGGAGAAGAGTCTGGAAGAGACGGTTGCGAATGCGCTGACTCAGATCGACGAAAAGCAGTATGCGGCAGGGCTTACTGCAAAGGGAATCTCGCCGGAGCGGATCCGGAAATACGGGTTTGCATTCCGGGGGAAGGAGTGTCTGGTCGGTGCATAGAGGCATATCCGGCAAGACAGGTGAGGCGCGTCTGAATATGGGAGGATACAGGTGAAAAAAAGGACATTTTTCATAGGCATCTGCTGGATCGGCGTTTATCTGGGAGCATGTGGGAAGCAGACGGCGGAAGCGGGAAATGGCAGTGTCCGGCAGGCCGCAGTCGAAAGCGGGAGCACACTGGCGGATCAGGATAAAGACGGTCAGGAATACGAACGATCAGGTATGAGCAATGAAGCTGAGGCGGCAGGTGCACAGGAACATATTTCAGCGCAGGTGAATGAGGAAAGCGGCAAAACTGTCAAACGGAATGATCCGGAACTGGAAGAATGGAAACAGGCATATCTGCGTTATCTGGATACGCTTGAAGGCGCCGGGCAGTGTGCATACAGCCTGATCTATGTGGACGATGATGAGATTCCCGAGCTTGCGGTCGATTATGGGGTTGATGACGTGGGTGTGCGGGTGGACGGCGGGTGCAGGGCTGTTCTGACATTTCACGATCATGATGTGGAGGTGTGGGAGCCGCTGCGCAGCCGTTTTACGTATATCGAGCGGGGAAACCGGATCTGTATGGTATACGATGGCTGCGATGTAAATGAAGTGTTTCATTCGGAGGATGTATATATGATCCAGGATGGAAAATGGGTCTATGTGGGCGGCGGGCGGTACAGTGAGCGTGCGGATACTTCACCGCTTGCGATGTGGTTTCACGATGATGATCACGATTGGAAACTGGTCCGGGAGTACAGCTGGAATGAGCCTGATGAGGCGGTCAGCGGGACAGAATACATTGCGCGGCTGGAGGCGGTCTATCCGGAGGCACAGCGGACGGAGCCGCAGAATTACTATCGTCTGGACGATATTTGTTCGATCCTGGGTGAATGAAGTTTGAGGGATGAAAGGGCGGTATAGTCATGGAAAAAATATTGTATGTAACGGATCTGGACGGTACATTGCTGAATCAAAAGGATCGGATCAACGAAAAAAGCCTCGAAATCATCAACGGGCTGGTGGAAGAAGGGATGCTGTTTACGTATGCGACTGCAAGGTCGCTGGTATCCGCGTCCGTGGTGACAGAGGGTCTGACGACAAAGATACCGGTCATAGCGTATAACGGTGCGTTTATCTTTCAGCCGGATACGGGGGAGATCCTGTCAAGGGAGGATTTTGGCCGGGATGAGCGGGCGCATGCGGCAGAGGTGATCCGTGCAAACGGGGTCTGGCCTCTGGTCTACGCTTTTGTGGATGGCGTGGAAAGGGTGTCGTGGCTGTCCGGGCGGGAAAATGATGGCATCAGGCGGTATCTTAGCCTGCGGAAAGGCGACAGGCGTCTTCGCCCGGTGGAGGACGATGAAAAACTTTATCAGGGGGAGATCTTTTATTTTACGTGTATCGGGGAGAAGGAGGAGCTGTGGCCGGTTTATGATATATTGTCAAAAGATGAGCGGTACCGCTGTACGATCCAGCAGGAGTTATACCGGCCGGAATATTTTTGCGAGGTCATGCCGGTCGGGGCGACAAAGGCGAACGCGATCCGAAAGCTCAAGAAGATCTGGAACTGCGACAGGGTGGTCTCATTCGGGGACGCAGTCAATGATATCCCGATGTTTGAGATCTCTGACGAGTGTTACGCGGTGGAGAATGCGGTAGAGAAATTGAAGGCCGCCGCCACCGGGATCATTGACAGCAACGAAAACGACGGTGTTGCGCGCTGGCTGAAAGAACACTATAACAGATAAAAATCCATTTGTGAGGTTCTGCATGGATTTTTACCTGTTACTGGGCACGGAGTGAACCGTAACGGATAAAACGCGTTGTATCTGCATATGCTGAAAATGAGGTTGCATTTTACATGAAATTCGTGTAGAATGTAACTAGAGAAGCTGTGTATCAGCGGTGGGTTGACACCTAAAATCTGATATTTTTCCGGACATAGGTGCCGGAGGCTGGCAGGCAGCGGAAAAACCTGTTATTTTCCGGACATAGGTGCCGGAGGTTGGCAGACAACGGAAAAATCAACCATGAGAAGGGAATGTCAGGTGCTGCGGCATGGGCATTCCCTTTTCGAATGAAATTCGCTAAAGCGGCGAGTAGTGGAGGCGGACATCTGCTGCTCGATAGCACATACAGAGGATATTGTTATGGACAAAAGAAGGGCAATTCAGATCATGACAAAGGCGGCTGCGCTGTATCAAAAGGAGCTGGAAGACCAGAAACTTCTATTTCTTTATGGAATACCGGTCGTGGTCAGGAAGCAGCTACAGGCGGGGGAAAGCAGGTTGTATACAGTAAAAGGTTATGAGGCTGTTTTTCATCGTCATAATTTCCTGCATCTGACAGGTGTAAAGGTAAATAACTATGAAATTGGATCTGCAATTCACTTTTATGAAAAATGTCTTGCAAACCGACTGACGGAAAATGATTTCAGCTTTGCAGCGGACGGTTCCACGATACAAAAATTTAACATACTGGAAAACATGATGCAGATCAAGCGGAATGTAACAATGATCGGAGAGTTTACGGACAGGGGACCGAAACTGTATACAGAGAAGGTAGCAGGCGGTGTGTGCGGCTGTATTGGTTTTGTGAAGGATCGGAATACAGGGCTGAACGTACCAAACACACTTCTTAAAAAGGATATCAGGGATGTCATATCGTCCCCGGTACAAAAGGTTTATGCTGTGTTTTCCAAAAGCTATATGGCAGAAAAATATTCAATACTGGAAAAAATAGATAGGAGTATTGATATAAGCAGATATCTCTTTTCAGAGGAAATTGAAAGGATACTGGAGAGGGGAGATATGTGAGGTATGATATGAGAAGAATACTCGTTACAGGCGGAACAGTGTTTGTGAGCCGATATGTCTCGGAATATTTTGCAGATAAAGGTGATGCGGTTTATGTGCTGAACCGGAATCATCGCCCGCAGCCCCGGGGCTGTACTTTGATCGAAGCGGACAGGCATCAGCTTGGAGATCGGTTGAGGCAGTATGTGTTCGATGCAGTGCTCGATGTCACTGCCTACACCGGGGAGGATGTGTCGGATCTGCTCGATGCGCTGGGGGATGCGGGGGAACGTTTTGGGGAATATATACTGATCAGTTCCAGCGCTGTCTATCCCGAGACAGCGCCGCAGCCGTTTACAGAGAATACGCGGACTGGTGTGAATCAATACTGGGGAGCCTACGGGACAGACAAGATCGAGGCGGAAACAGAATTGCTGAGGAGAGTTCCCGGCGCGTACATACTCCGGCCGCCATATCTCTACGGACCAATGGACAATGTGTACCGCGAGGCGTTCGTGTTTGAGTGTGCAGACCAGAACCGCAGATTTTATCTGCCGGGGAAGGGCGGGATGAAACTGCAGTTCTTCCATGTCCGGGATCTGTGCAGATGCATCGAGGCGATATTGGACAGGCACCCAGCGGAGCATGTCTATAATGTCGGAAATGAGGAGTGCATCACGGTGCGGGAGTGGGTGGAGCAGTGTTACCGCGCGGCAGGGCATACGGCCGACTGCGTGGAAGTGTATCAGGATATCAACCAGAGGGAATATTTCAGTTTTTCTGACTATGAGTATCACCTGGATGTGTCACGACAAAAGGAGCTGATCGCAGATACAGTTCCACTGGATGAGGGGCTGCGGGAATCGTATCTCTGGTATCGTGGACACAGGGATGAAGTGAGGCGCAAAGGGTATATTGAATATATCGATGTTCATTTCTGATTTCCCGTTGAACCGCTCCCAAACCACCAGTTGTTTTACAATGGACGTCTGGCGGGATATGATAAAGGTATCAATATCAAAGGAGGGATTTCATATGGTACAACAGATCGGTGAAAATATCAGCAGATTCCGGCAGAACCAGAACATGACACAGGAGGAGTTTGCGTCGAGGCTTGGCGTGACACCGCAGGCGGTCTCGAAGTGGGAGAGGGGGACAAGCCTTCCCGATATCGCGCTGCTCTCCGGCATCTGTGCGCTGCTCAGGGTTCGGGCAGATGCCCTGCTGGGGATCGAGATCCAGCCGATCAGCGAGAGCGGGGATATGCAGGAGGAGAAGAAGGTCCGGCAGAATCTGATCGCAGAGCCGCTGCGCATCGAGGTGGGACTCGGTCTGGTTCCCTGCATTGCGGAGGGGATCAGAACAGACTATGTCGATCGATGCCGCAGTCGGCTTGCCGCTGAGACGGGCATGCTGCTGCCGGTCATCAGGATCATGGATATGGAAGGATTAAAAGAGAATGAGGTCCGCATTTTATCCTATGATCAGATACTGCTCCAGAGAGAATTTACAGAAATGCAGTCAGAGACAGAGCAGCAGCGGTACTGCTCGATCATTGATGACGCCGTCAGGCTGTGCAGGGAGGATTATGGCAGGATCCTGAACAAGCAGCTTGTAAAATGCCTGCTCGACAACCTGCAGGAGCAGTATCCGGGTGTGCTGTATGGTCTCGTGCCCGGCAGGACCAGCTATTACAGGGTCATGGAGCATTTGCGGAATGTGATCAGGGAAAGGGGCAGTATCCGCGACCTGATACACATCATGGAGGAGATGGAAGCGGACGTTTCCGTTTAAGGATCGGGTATGGAGACAGGTGGTTTCACACTGTTTCCATACCTTTTTTGATGCGACGTTTTTCTTTACAAGGAGAGTGCGAAACATTATAATATTAGTATCAGGAACAAAGGAGGAAATTCATGAAAGATGTGCGGATACTGGAGATCAGGCAGAGCGTTTTTGCGGACAATGACAGGCAGGCGGAGGCGCTGCGGGCGGAATTAAGGGAAAAAGGCGTGTTTCTTTTGAACCTCATGTCCTCTCCGGGAGCGGGCAAGACCACGACGCTAATGCGCACGATCGAAGCGCTTGGGGAGGTATTCCGGATCGGCGTCATGGAGGCGGACATTGATTCCGATGTGGACGCGAGGACGATCTCGCAGTCGGGAGCAAAGGTGATCCAGCTCCACACGGGAGGCATGTGCCATCTGGACGCCGCGATGACAAGGCAGGGGCTCGAAGGGCTGGAAACGGGGGACGTGGAGCTGGCGATCCTGGAAAATGTGGGGAATCTGGTATGTCCCGCAGAGTTTGACACCGGCGCGTCGAGGAATGCCATGATCCTGTCCGTGCCCGAGGGGGACGATAAGCCGCTGAAATATCCGCTGATGTTCTCGGTCTGCGACGTGGTGCTGATCAACAAGATTGACGTCCTGCCTTATTTTGACTTTGATCTGGAGAAGTGCAGGGAGTATATCCGTATGCGGAATCCGGACGCCAGGATCATTCCCATCTGCGCGAAGACAGGTGAGGGGATCGATGCGTGGGCAGACTGGCTCCGGGCAGAAATCAGGTCATGGCGGGGATCAATGCAATAAGAGAAAGAAATGAGGGAAAACATGGAGAGAAAATTAGACAGGGAGCTTTATCCGGAGTATGTGTATCCGGAGCACAAGGCGAGCGATAACGGACCGCCGCGGGAGAGTATCTTAAAACTGGGGAAGATGATCACGGACAGGATCCCCCAGAAGCTGGGGCTGAAGAAGATCACCAAGGACGATCCGGAATACTGGGGACTGGCGGGGGTGCTCACCGACGAGGAGGCGGAGATTGCCCTGAAACTGGGCGTGCGCAAGCCCAAAACCCTGCCGGAGATCGCTAGGCTCACAGGCATATCGGAGGCTGAGCTCGAGCCGAAACTTCAGAGGATGTCCGTGAAAGGCATTCTGGAATACAACTGGGAAAACCCTGCACATGAGAAGCAGTATCTTCTACCGATGTACGTGCCGGGCTCGGCGGAATTTTTTAACATGAACAGCAGGGTGATGGAGGAACACCCGGAGGTCACGCTGTTTTTCGAGCATATGTCAAGGCTGCCCCTCGAGCATGTGACGCCTTTTGTGGGCGAGGGCGGGAACGGCATCGGCATGCACGTGATTCCCGTGGAGAAGGCGATCGAGATGGAGAGCGAATCCATCGATCTGGAACATATATCCTACTGGCTGTCAAAATACGAGGGCAAGTACGCGGCGAGCCCCTGCTCCTGCCGCCGTTCCCGCCTGTATCACGATGAGGGCTGCGGGGATGATCCGGAGGGCTGGTGCGTGGCGGTGGGCGACATGGCGGACTATGTGGTGGAGACGCAGAAGGACGGATATTACATCACGAAGGAGGAGGCGCTGGAGATCTTCAGGCAGGCGGAGGACAACGGATTCGTCCATCAGATCACCAACATTGACGGCGCTAATAAGATCTTTGCCATCTGCAATTGCAATGTCAATGTGTGCTATGCGCTGCGCACTTCCCAGCTCTTCAACACGCCGAACATGTCGCGCTCGGCATATATCGCAAAAGTGGACAGGGAAAAATGCGTTGCCTGTGGCAAATGTGTGGAAGCCTGTCCGGCGGGCGCGGTGAAGCTGGGACAGAAGCTCTGCAAGAAGGACGGCAGTGAGGTGGAATATCCAAGGATGTCGCTCCCCACGGAACAGAAGTGGGGCGAGCATATGTGGACGCACAATTACCGGGATGTGAACCGGATCAACTGTTACGATACCGGAACGGCGCCCTGCAAGACTGCCTGTCCGGCACACATAGCGGTTCAGGGATACCTGAAGCTTGCGAAGGAAGGCCGTTATGAGGAGGCGCTGGCGCTGATCAAGAAGGATAACCCGCTGCCGGCGATCTGCGGGCGTATCTGCAACCGGCGGTGCGAGGACGCCTGCACCCGCGCCACGCTGGACGAGGCTGTCGCCATCGACGCCGTGAAGCGCTTTGTGGCGGAGCGGGATCTGAAAGCGGAGACGCGCTATATCCCGAAGCCCACGGTTCCCTCTTTAAAAGGAAGCTTTGACGAAAAGATCGCCATCATCGGCGCGGGGCCTGCGGGACTGTCGTGTGCTTACTTTCTGGCGGAGAAGGGCTATAAGCCTGTGATATTCGAGAAAAATGAGCGGCCGGGCGGTATGCTGACCTACGGCATTCCTTCCTACAAGCTGGAGAAGGATCTGATCGAGGCGGAGATCGATGTGATCAGGGCGATGGGTGTCGAGATCCGCTGCGGCGTTGAAGTCGGAAAGGATGTCACCATCGAGCAGCTGCGGGCGGAAGGCTATAAGGGATTTTATGTCGCGATCGGCTGTCAGGAGGGCAGAAGGCCCGGCGTTCCTGGGGAGGATGCGAAGAACGTCTACACGGCGGTCGAGTTCCTGAAAGAAGCGGGGGAAAAAGAAGGCTTTGACCTTGGCGGCGATGTGGTCGTGGTAGGCGGCGGCAATGTCGCCATCGATGCGGCAAGGATGAGCACCCGCTGCGGACAGGGAAAAGTGTCCATGTTCTGTCTGGAAAGCAGGGATGAGATGCCAGCCAGCCGGGAGGAGATCCTCGAAGCCACAGAGGAAAACATTTCCATCAACAACGGATGGGGACCGAAGGAGATCCTGACGGAGAATGGAAGGGCCGTGGGCGTGGTCTTCAAGAGATGTACGCAGGTGTACGACGCGTCTCACCGGTTTGCGCCGGTCTATGACGAGAAGGATACCATCACGGTTTCGTGTGCCAGCGTGATCTTCAGCGTGGGACAGGGGATCGCCTGGGGAGACCTCATCAAGGGCACGAAGGTGGCGCTTCGCCCGAACGGCGGAGCTATTGCCGACAAGCTCACGTATCAGACGGCGGAGCCGGATATCTTTGTGGGCGGCGATGTCTTTACCGGACCGAAATTTGCCATCGACGCCATCGCGGCGGGCAGGGAGGGTGCGGTTTCCCTGCACCGTTATGTGCATGAGCACTGCACCCTCACGATCGGAAGAAACCGCAGGGATTTCATAGAGCTTGACAAGGGTGATCTCTTCATCGCCAGCTACGACAACACGGACAGACAGCGGCCCGAGCGGGCGGAGGAAGAACAGCTTTGCTCTTTCAGGGATCTGTCCAACACGCTGACGGAGGAGCAGGTAAAAGCGGAGACCTCCCGATGCCTGGGCTGCGGCGCTTCCGTGGTGGATCCAAACAAGTGTATTGGTTGTGGCGTCTGCACGACTAAGTGTGTCTTTGACGCCATCTCGCTTCACAGGGAGCTGCCGGGCTGTTCTACCATGATCAAGTCGGAGGACAAGCTCAAATATGTGCTGCCGAACATGGTCAAACAGTCGCTCAAGATCAGGTTTGCAGGCAAAAAAGGTGAAGGAAATAAAGATCATGCATGAGCTTGGTGTCGTATTTCATATAATGGACAGTCTGGAAAAGGTGGCGGAGGAAAACGCGGTGACAGGCATTTCGAAGGTGGTTCTGGAGCTGGGCGAGGTGTCGACGGTGATCGAGGATTACCTGCAGAACTGCTGGAAGTGGGCGGCCCGGAAAAGGGCGCTCTTTGCGGAGGCGGAGCTGGTCGTGGAAAAGCTCCCCGCCGTCACTTGGTGCGACGATTGTGAAAAGACGTACCCGACGGTGGAGCACGGAAAGATCTGTCCCTACTGCGGCAGCCCGCACACATGGCTCCTGCAGGGAAACGAATTCAATATCAAGGAGATAGAAGTTTATTAGTACATGCGGGTAGGGGAGCAGGTCAGTCTCTATTCGCAGATGAGGAGGAACATATGTTTAATTTAAGCAGCGGTACGACAGGCTGGCAGCTTCTTGGCTGGGTGCTTGTCTTTGTGGGACTGGTCGTGATGAACGAGGTCGCAAGGCGCACTAGGCTGGGCGGCGGCATTTGCTTTTTTGTGATACCGGCGGGACTTACCATTTATTTTATCTCGATCTATGTGGGCGCGGCGAGGGGGGCGCAGTGGGCACTGAGCAACCAGACCTATGTGCACATGAATAGCTGGTTTCACTATGCAAAGCTGTATGCGGCGCTGGCGGGCTGTATCGGCTTTATGATCCTGAAATACCAGTGGGGAAAGCTGGGAAGGTCCCATGCCTTTAAGGTGTTCCCGTTCGTGATCGTGGCGATCAATATCCTGATCGCGGTCGTATCTGACTTTGAGTCCGTGATCAAGGGCGGCGATATCATGGGTGGCTGGTGGAAATCCTCCGAGGGCGTGTGGCTCTACGGCGGCTGGTGGAATATCCTCAACGGCGTTGCCGGTCTGATCAACATTGTCTGTATGACGGGCTGGTGGGGTATCTACTCGTCAAAAGACAGGAAGGATATGCTCTGGCCGGATATGACATGGTGCTATATCCTGGCGTATGATATCTGGAATTTCCAATATACATATCTGAATCTGCCGACCCATTCGTGGTACTGCGGTTTCGCGCTTCTGCTGGCGCCCACGGTGGCAAACGCGCTCTGGAATAAGGGCGGCTGGATACAGAACCGCGCGAATACGCTGGCGATGTGGTGTATGTTTGCCCAGGTATTTCCACTGTTCCAGGACGGCAGCAGATTTACGACGGTCTCCTCCGTATATGGGGCAGGCGGTGCGGCAGCGGCGCTCGGGGATACCATGCCGGCTGTGGCAGAGCCCACGGCTCAGGGGATCATCTCTGTGCTTTCGATCGCGGTGAATATCGTGATCTTTGCGGTGATCCTGCGGCGCGCAAAGCTCCAGAAGAAAAATCCGTACACCAACGAGATCTTTACCGATCAGAAGGATTTCCAGACGGCGATGGCGCGTGCGGAGTAGGGGGATCGATCTGATAGGTGTTCGACTTCCGATACTGCAGCGGTGTCATGCCCGTCTGCTGTTTAAATTGTTCGCTTAGATTTCCGGTATGGAGATAGCCTGTTTCCAGGGCGATCTCCGTAACGGATTTTTTTGTGTTGAGCAGCAGGTCCTGCGCGTGGCGTATGCGGATCCGGGTCAGGTATTCGGAGTAGGGGATCCCAAGCTGCGCGTGGAACAGTCTGGAAAAGTGCGAGGCGGAGTACCCGGACTGCAGCGCGGCTGTCTCCAGCGAGGGATTTTCCTGATAATGCTGCTCCATGTAGTAGACTGCGTCGATGATGGGCGGGGTGAGCGGCGTCTTGTGAATGACCGACGCTGTGCTCTGATGTTTTTCGTCCGCTTTGCTGTCTCCGGCGGGAAGCCGGTTTTCCAGCACGGCGAGCAGCAGGTCGCAGAGCCTGCACTGCAGGCGGAAATCTTTGTGGGGAGATTCCGACGCAAAGATCTCGTGCATCTCCTGGTAATAGAGCAGGATCCGGCTTTCCACCGACGGCGGAAAGAGATTGTATAGCTGTGAGTAGATCTCTTCCAGGATATTTTGCCCAAAGGCATCTGTGAGCGGCCTGACGAACGATGGCTTGAATTTGATAAGAAACGTGTTGTAGGGCGCATTGGAGAGCGGGATTGTCCGGTGATAGAGAAAAGGCGGCATCGTTCCGACTGAGCCTGCGCCTGTGGTGTAGGAGCAGCCGGGCGTGATCGTCAGCCTGTCGCCGGAGATCAAGTAGCCGATCTCGTAGTAATCGCTGGATGCCTGCAGTGTAGGCATCGCGTAATCGGAATCCAGCGAGCGTTTTGAGATGTGGAAGCTGGTGTCGGCAGGAAGGGGAAATGGCATGAGAAAAACCTCCTTTTTGGACAGTATAGCATGAAAATATAAAAATGAAAAGTACTTACACAATAGATTGAAAGAAAATTATGGTTTCTTGTTATATACTGGATATATCATCATACATATCATGAGGGGGTGTTTTCTGTTGAGGAGAAATGTTTTTCTGGGAAATATGCTTCGCTACGGGTACATGCCGGTCATCGGGGTCCTGCTCACCAGCCTGTTGAATTTCGCGGTGGTGAGGGGAAATGAGGTGATCAGCGCGGTGATCGACCGGATGCTTGCCGGGGAGAGGATCGTATTCGGCAGTTTTCTTGCGGAGTTTGCCCTGCTGACGATCCTGGGATCTGCCGCTGCGTTTGCTGCGTCTGCGGTCAGCGGGAAGTACAGCGTGCGGGTAGCGGCGCGTTACCGCTGTCAGGTGGTGCAGAAGCTCTACCGGATGGAGTACCGCTATTTTGACGGGCACAGTTCCGCTTCAGTCATCAATAAGGTTAATGCGGATCTGAACGAGGCGGAGCGTTTTCTAAACGAGACGTTTGTGATGCTTGCGGCAGATGCGGCTGCGGTCGTCATTTATGCGGATTATGTGAGGAGACTCCATGCAGGGCTTTTCATGCTGGTTCTGCTGTGCTATCCGCTCGTCCTCTGGATCGCCAATAAGCTTGTTCAGAAGATTTACAGCCTGACGATGACATACCGTGAAAAGTCCGATGCGATCACCGGCATCGCACAGGATGTACTCAACGGCATACTGGTGGTGCGAAGCTTTGGCCTGGAGGATCACTTTCAGGGTAAAATGCATGCGGCAGCGCTGGATCTGGTGGACAATGAGGAGAAGCGCGCCAAAGTGTCGAATACGGCAATGCTGATCAGGAAGCTGATCCAGTGGATCCCGAACATTGTATGCGCAGTGTACGCGGTGGCGCTTGTTATGCAGGGAAAACTGACCATTGGCGGGCTTATGGCATTTATCCTCGTGCTGGGCAGGCTGGTCGAAGCCTTTATGGGACTGCCGTTTAACATGGTAGATGCCGCCGGGAGTATCGTGAGCATACGGCGCGTGGAGGAGATCCTGCAGGCAGAGGAGGAACCTTCCGGGGACAGCAGTGCGCCGTCAGGCGGGGATGTTGTACTCGCCTTTGACGATCTGACTTTTGGCTACAGCGACGCGCAGACTGTCCTCGAGAATGTACAGTTTGATGTGCGGAAAGGGGAGAAGGTGGCATTTGTGGGTGAGTCGGGCGGTGGGAAGAGTACCATCTTCCGCCTGTTGTGTGGATTTTACAGGCCGCAGAAGGGGGTATACCGGTTATATGGAAGAGATTTTGCAGACTGGGACAGGGAGAAGGCGCGGGAGCAGTTTGCCCTGGTGTCGCAGAATGTGTTTTTGTTTCCCGTGTCCATAGAGGAGAATGTCCGATACGGGCGCTGGAACGCGACGCATGCGGAGATCGTGGAGGCATGCAGGGAGGCGGAGATCTATGATTTTATCGAAAGTCTTCCGATGAAGTACCAGACGGTGGTGGGAGAGCGCGGGGCGATGCTCTCCGGCGGGCAGCGGCAGCGCATCGCCATCGCGCGGGCGATCCTGAAGGATGCGCCGATCCTGCTGCTGGATGAGCCGATATCCGCTATCGACGAGGGAACGGAGGCGGAGATCCAGCGGGCGATCGCCAGGGTGAGCGAGGGGAGGACCTGTCTCACGATCGCGCACCGCCTGTCGACGATCCAGGATGCAGAGTGGATCTTTGAGGTGAAAGAGAAGCATATTGAGGAGGTGGGGACGTGTGACCAGTACATGGAAACTATTCTGTAGAACCATGCGTGTGATGGGAAAACGCCGCTTTTTATACTATGGCGCCATTCTCGGCATGAGTGCCGGCATGGCGATGTTTTCAGTGCTGGGATCCCTTCTGATGAAGAGCGTGGTGGACATTTCCCAGTCGCGGGATTACAGCAGTCTCGGTGTTACGGTCTCCTGGATCGTGTCGGCGGGCATCGTGTCGCTGCTCGTGTACCGCAGGGCGGCAGTGGTCTACAATGTGGAGGCAAAGCGCGTGTACGGAGTCCTGTATGAGCGGATACTGAATCTGGAGATGGATCTGCCATACGCGTATTATGAAAAGCACCACAGCGGGGAGATCATGTCGAAGGTGTCCTACGACCTGGGAAGAATGGGGGATATCTATGGCTCGCGGTTCCGGCGGATGATCATGCCGTTTCTGGAGGTCGTCGTATATCTGATCCCGATGATGATCCTCAGCCCGCATCTCACGCTGTGCCTTGCGGGGGTCAATGGGGCGATGATGCTCTTCAATATGGTTCTGGCAGAGCCGCTCCGGCAGGTCAGCCGCGAGCTGGCAGGGCTCAACAGCAGTATGACGCGGAAGCTGTCTGACATTCTGCAGGGAATGGAGCAGGTGCGCATGTTTGTGCATGGCAGGGAGACTGTCGGGGAATACATACAGCTCAGCCAGCGCTATGCCGGAAAGTATGACAGGCGGATCCTGCTGACATCGGGTCTGGAGAGCGCAAACAGAGGATTTGACCTGCTCTGCTCCCTGATATTTCTGGTGCTGGGGGTATATTTTGTTCAGAGGGGATACACGACGCTCGGCGCGCTGGCGGCGATCTATACTCTATATGGAAGCTTTTCCGCCCAGTTTCTGCAGATGAACCGCTACATGCCGGAGCTGGCGGCGTATCTTGCGTATGCGCAGAATATATTTGACTTGCTTGAAGAGAAGCGGGAACCGGAGAGCTGGTATGGATCGGAGGAGATCTGCGGCGTGGACGGGTGTGCTGACGACGCGGGGGCGGTTTCGATGGACAAGGTTGGATTTTCGTATGGAGAGAACAGGGTACTCGAAGATTATTCCCTTGCGGTGCGGCGCGGCGAGTGCGTGGCGCTCACAGGAGCCTCCGGCTGTGGGAAGTCCACAGTGTCAAAGCTTCTGCTGGGACTCTATCCGATAGAGAGAGGGGCGGTCAGCGTTATGGGAAAGTCTGTCGAACAGATGACAAACAGACGCTTGAGGGAGCTGTTTGCCTATGTGCCCCAGGAGCCCTATTTATTTGAGGGGACGATCCTGGAAAATATCCGCATGGGGAATCTGGATGCGGAAAAACTGGATATTGTGAGGGCTGCAAAGGCTGCAAACGCCCATACATTTATATTGAACCTGGAAAATGGTTATGACACGCAGGTGGGCGAGCGCGGGAACCGGCTCTCTGGCGGACAGCGTCAGCGCATTGCCATCGCGCGGGCGATCCTGAAGGATGCGCCAGTCCTGCTGATGGACGAGGCGACCTCGGCGCTGGACAGCGAGTCAGAGCGGCTGGTCAATGATGCCGTGCGCAGGCTGCACGGGCACAGAACGATTCTCATGATCGCCCATCGCACCTCCACGATCCAGATGGCAGACAGGGTCTGCAGCTTTGATCAGTCTGCGTGTTCTCCCTCGATCAGATAGTCGCAGGTGACTCCGAATATGTGTGCCAGTGCCCTGATCTCGATATCCGTCACATACCGCTTGTTTGTCTCTATGCGGGTGATGACGTTCTTGTCCATGTCATAGCCCGCAAGCTGTAGCTCGCGCGACAGGTCGCGCTGGGAGAGATAGTGTTCCTTTCGCAGTGCGATCAGGCGCTTGCTGATCAGATTTTTTTCGCCGGTGGTGGTTTTGGGTTTCGGCATGATCTTACCTTCTTTCTGTCATTTTTCACGCAAAGAACGCGTATCATTTTTACAACTTAGTATGTTAAATTTTAATGGATAAATTCGCCATAAAAGGTTGTAAAAATGGGACAAACAGAATTATCTTGTAAAATCATTCAGAAAGCTTTGGATGTTCATATTGGAGAACAGTACGACGGGCAGGGGAAAGTGATTCCCCTGCCCGGATAGAGAAGACAGGTATGTTATGTCATTTCTTTGCCAGCTCGATGATCTTCTTCATGTCAGATATGAGCTCATTGGAGTAGTTGGCGGCTTCGTTGTAGATCTGCCGTGCCCTTCCATATTCACGGTTGTTGATGGCGTCGATGACATCCTCACCGTATGTATGGAATTTGCGGTGTTTGCTGCCCAGCTCCTCCCAGATGGGCAGGACGCCTGGGATATCCGGGGTGACAGCGTAGTAAAAGTGCCCGAACCCGCATTTGGAAGAATCCAGCTGCAGCGGGATGATAGTCTGGCTGTCAACGATCTTTCTGAGGTTTCCAAGCCATGTCTCATGCGAGGAGACCGCGGTGTTCATATACTGGATAAATTCACGGTTCTCCATGTGGTAAAAGGCATCTTTTGACATGTGCCCCATCTTCTTGACCGAGTCGTCCAGTGTCTTCTCGATATTGACAACGGGCTCTGTCGCCTGCCTGAGATCACGTCCGACGGTGCGCATAAATTCCGTGCTGTCGTTGAGCTGGTTTTCCATCTCAGCCATGGAGCTGCTGATCTCCTCGCTCACAGAGGCCATGGAGCTGATGGAGTCGTTGATCTGGGAAATGTCCCTCTGGCTTCTGTCGTTGAGCTCCCACACATTCGCGATCCTGTCCGCCATGGAGTTGAGCGACTGGATCGTGCTGTCGGAACTCTGCCTGCTCTTCTTTGAAGCATGTTTCATGTTCTCCACAAAGGTACCCATATCCTTTGTCAGCTTCTGGGTTTCCTCCGCGAGCTCCCTGATCTCACCTGCGACGACGGCAAATCCTTTTCCGGCTTCCCCGGCTCTTGCAGCCTCCACTGAGGCGTTGAGCGCCAGCAGGTTTGTCTGGAGCGATATCGTATCGATCCCTGACAGGATGGAGCTGATATGATTGATGATGTCCATCAGCTCGTCCATATCGGTCTGCATCTCGCCTGCAGCGCTGATCGTCTGTGATGAGAGATCCTTGATGGCGGTCAGCTCATTCTGGCCTTCCTCGATCTTCTTGTAGACTTCGTCCGTTTTTCCGGAAATCTGGATGATCGTGTTGGTCAGCTCTTCCTGCGGATTGTTCGTGCTCCCGGATGTCGCCCCGAAGATTGTCTCAGTAGCTTTCGCTATTTTATTGGATATATCAACAATCTTCTGTGTCTGGTGATGCATCGTCAGGTCCAGGGAACTGATCTGCATGACTGCGTTGATATTTTTGTCAAACACCTCTGCGAACTGTTCTCTTCCAGCGGATAATCTGTCGTACATTTTACCCAGTTCCGGTTCTCTGGAGTAGTCAGTCTGTTTCAATTCTGAGATTGCCTTCATTAGTACTGTTTTTCTTTTGCCGTTTATCATTGATACATCTCCGTTTCTTAAATTTATTGATAATGAATGATACCACTACTTATATCTTACGTGATTTTCAACTTTTTTCAAGTACTTTCTTGAATTTAGGTTGATAGAGTTTTCAATCACAGATATCCGGCAGAAAATTCTGAGGAAGGCGTGGTCTCACGCCTTCCCCATATTGCGCTCCGCGAGCCGCAACGTGGAAATGACCGGCATGATCAATATTCCACAGAAAAAATTGCTGACGCCGTGGATACAGTCGAAGGGAAGTCCGGCAATGATCCACGCGACCATCTTCTGGAAGCTCAGGCCGTACAGGAGAGCCTGTGCGGGCGCGTAGAGTGTTCCGTACAGAAAGCCGTGCGCGGCGCAGACGAGCATGTACACTACCGGCTGTATCCTTTTTGGAATGTTCACGGGAAGGAGCATGACAGCGCCCCACAGGACAGTCCACAGGTACAGATACGGTATCCACCATGTCGCAAAGCCGTTGAAGATACCGGTCATGAGGACATAGATATAGATGGGATACAGCGCTTTTTTCCGGTATACCACTGTGAAGGCGATCGTAAAGACGCCGATCAGGTGGATATTGGGTGCAAATTCCATGATGAGCTTGGAGGCGTACATGACGGAGCCGAGCATGGCAAAGACGACGATCTCCCTGGTTGCGGGTTTCATGCCTATTCAGCCTTGAAGGCGTAGCTGGAGCCGTCTGTGATCTGCGTGGAGTCCACACCGGAAGAAGCATACTCCTCATCAATGTAGAAGGCCCAGTATTTTCCATCCTTGTCGTAGTCGAGCGTGATGCCGTTGACCGTCTTGACAAACAGACCGTACTCGCTGTCATCTCCGGCGATCAGCCCGAGTTCCAGCAGGGCTTCGCCGACCGTCGCTTTGTCTGTGTGGATCTCGAACGGGCTCGTATTGCCGTCCTGATCTGTCACGGAAAAGGCAAAACTTGTGCTGCCCTCACCCAGCACGGTGGTATCAGCCGTTGTATCTGTGGACGGGGTATCATTGTTCTTGCTGCCATTACAACCGGTTGCAGAGAGTGCCATAGCCACAATAAGCACCATACAAAGGATGAACGACATTGTTTTTTTCTGACAATTTGTCTTCATGTTTGAAATCTCCTTTGAATTGTATTTGGTCTGGTTTTCACCGAAAACCGGCGCCCGCGGTCTGGATCGGTGATGAACGTCTCGATATTCCGACTCGGCGTTTCACGGACCGGCCTTCTCAGAAATTTGAATTTCCAATGGCTTTTCCCGGAATTGTGGCATTCCGGTGAGGACAGTGACAAGCTGGTATCATCCACGCTAAATACGCCTTACGGCGACGGGCTCGTACAGGGATCGCACCTGTTTCCCGAGACAGTTCGTTCCTTATCATAATATTCTTTCAACATTCTGTCAAGATGCACACGGTATTCAGAGGAAATATGTGTGACAGTTCAGCAGGATCCCCGCCTGATCCTGGAAATACGATACAGTGCGGCTGTCGCCATGATACATACGATGGAGACGATGACGCCCGGGACAAAACCCTTCGGGAAATACCGCAGCGCGATCGTGTGCTGTCCCTCATCGAGATAGGTGCTGATGAAGGTGTCCTCAAACAGATCCATTTCCGTCCGGACGCCGTCCACGTACAGAGTCCAGCCGGGATCGTATGGAACAGAGAGGACGAGCTGGCCGGCGGAAGTGACATCGATATGCCCGTCCAGTGAGGTCTCGTCGTAGTCATCCACAGTCAGGGTCTGCTGATTCAAATGACTGACAAAACGTCCCAGGACAGGTTCGTCCACCCTGTATGCGGTCAGCTTCAGGCTTTCGCCGTTCTCGGATCTGAGGGACAGGAGGTCGCCGGCCTCATGCCAGCCAAGATCCAGGATATATTTTTTCTTGATCTGGCTGAAGCTTTTGGACTCCTCCTCGTAGTCCATCGTGATCGTGTCGATCCTGGTATTCGGGGTGTATGCGTAATAGTGTGCGTCCTCCTCGATATAGAGATCCGCCTCGCTCCCGTAGGAGTTGACGATCACATCCAGAAATACATCATCACTGATGCCGAGGCGGTGGACCAGCTTGTTCTGGCGCTGCAGCGGATCCAGATTTTTGCCGTCTGTGTCGTCTTCGTGGATATTTTCCTCGACCTCCTCGGCGTCGTTAAAGGGTGCGTTTGCGGATGTGACCATATACCCGAGGGGAAGCGCGTAATTGTTCCTGTACAGGTACACTTTGCCCTCCTGGTCAGCCAGTTCAAAGAGGTTGTCGTATCCCCTGTCCAGCGTATACAGCATATACCGGGTGGACAGGAGCGCGGCGGTCACAGGGGTGGCGCCCTCGAAGCAGTAGTTGACGCGGCTGCCCCGCATGCCGTACTTTTCATAGAAGTCTGATACCAGCGAGTTCAGGGTGGAAGAGAAGTAGGAACCGCCCTGAAATCCGATCAGCATCGCGTCATTCTGCGTTCTGCGCGCAAATTTTTCAAAGCGGAAGAAATCGCCGTTCTCACGCGCGACTGTCCTGTCTGTCAGCGTCTGGTAGGATTCATAGTTGGACAGGTAGGTGGTCCTTGACACTGTGGGCACGCTTGTGAGGTAAGTGTTGACGCCGGATTCCGCCACGGTCACGAGGATCGCGCAGACGCACATCAGCCTAGGCACGCTGCCGTGTCTTTTCAGACAGTTCCTGTAATAGTAGAACAGGCCGCCGTAGATCAGCAGGAAGACGCCTGTCACCAGGAAGCAGGCGTCTGCGAAGGCGTCATCTGTCGCGATCTTTTCACAGAGCAGCAGGAAAAAGAGCACGCCCGCAAACACTGCCCCGATCACGTTCATGGAGGCTTCATCTAAGTGCAGGAAGGCTTCATAACAGACAATGAGCAGCAGGAAGATATATAAAAAGGACTGACGCGCAGGCAGGGAGTCGGGATAGTTCAATCCGTGCCATATAAAGTTCAGCACATTCGTCGAAAAGCTGACCAGCATGAAGGCGAGCAGCAGCAGCTTTGGTACTTTCTGCCGCAGGGGAACCTGTTTCTGCAGTACATACAGCGGCAGAAATACAAAGACAAGGACACCGCAGTAAATGTTTGGCCAGTGGTCCAGTCCGGTCTCGACAGTCACGTTGAAGCAGTGCCTTGCGAGCATGTCGATGACTGGAAAATAGGTTTTGAGCTTACTCGGAAAATTGATGTCGCTGAATTCGGTAAAGCGCAGTGCGGCAAGCTCGGGCAGGAGCAGAACAGCCGCCATGCCGCCCGCGAGCAGTGAAAACACACTGAAGCGGATCAGCGCTTTCCCGTAAAAGTTTTTGATCCCGCCAAGCTTTGGAAAGGCGAGGGGGGCGGAGTCCTGATCCGCGGAGGGTTCCCTGGCGATCAGGAGCACGGCAAAGTAGAGCACAAGGAATATGCACAGCATGATGGAGAGGTAGTAGTTTGACAGGATGGACAGTCCCAGCGTTATACAGTACATATAACATTTTCCTTCATTTACAAGCCTCTCGGCGCCGAGAATGATGACCGGCGCGAGCACGATCACGTCAAGCCACATGACATCCCAGTTGTAGGCAGCCATAAAACCGGACAGCGCGTAAAAAAGTGAGAACCCCAGGATCCCCCACGGGCTGCTCTGGAAATGCTTCCTTATATAATAGGTAAACGTCAGACCGCAGAGTCCGGTCTTAATGACGACCATGTAGGACAGAAATTCCATCAGGAACCGCTCGGGAACCAGGATGCAGAGCCAGTTTGCAGGGCTTGCCAGGTAGTACACATAGAGGGCGAGAAAGTTGGAGCCGATTCCGGTGTTCCACGAGTAAAAGAGGCTCTCCCCGTTCCTGAGCTTGTGGTAAAACTCCACCAGAAAGGGAAAGTACTGATGGTACATATCAATGTGGAGAAAGGAGCGCTCTCCAAACGGGTAGATCTGCTGGATCACAAAGATGACAAGCATGATCAGTGCCGGGACGAGGAACGAAAGCAGATACAGCGGATCGTATTTTATATTCGGTTTTCTGAGTTGGATTGATTTCAAAGCGTTTCACCTCCGGTTTTTTGTTGGAAAAGGCATCCGGCCTCATTTTCCAAAGATGCAGTCGTACTGTAAAATGGCATAGTCGTTCAACCCGTCCATCACGTTTGCAGTGTCAGTGCTCTGTCCCTGGGCATTTTCAGTGCGTATGGATGTGATGACAGGGTAGTCCTTTGACAGTTCCATGAGATAGTTCTCATAGGCAGTCATGGGGATGCCCGCAGTTTCCAGGAGCTTTGCTGCGAGAAAATTCGAACTGGTGTCCGCGCCTGTCTCCGTTTCGATCTCAAAATTACACCAGATAAAATAGGGAACCTTGTACCGGCAGGCCTCATCATCTGCTGACAGTGCACTGCCGTTCTTTCCATTTAATTTCCATATATTCGAGACGACAGAGTTGGTCGGCTGGTGATCCCCGAAAAAGACGATCATCGTATCCTCGTCGGCGTCTGAAAAATAATCTGTCAGATACTGGATGGAGCTGTCGGATATCTTCATCAGCGACAGGTAGTTGTTGAGTGCCCCGGAACTGCTCCCTGACACCTCGATGTCGGGATGAAAGTTGTCAAATTCGTCCGTGTACGATGAGTGGTTCTGCATCGTGACGTTGAACATGAAGAGCGGTGTGCCGTCAGGCTTGGACTCATACAGCTCGATGATCTTATCATAGCATGCCCTGTCACTGACATATTTTCGGATCTTTTCCGGGTTTTTATAATCTTTTATGAAATACATCTCGTCGAAACCGAGCAGTGGATACACTTTGTTCCTGTCCCAGCCTGTGCTGTTGTAAGGGTGTGCGGCGACCGTCTCGTAGCCCAGGGATCTCAGGTGCGACGCGAGGGAGGGCATCTCCCGCTTGAGGTACTGCTGGTAAGGCACGCTTCCCTGCGGGAGAAACGCCATCGTATTGCCGGTGAGGAATTCAAACTCCGTGTTCGCTGTATTGCCGCCGAGCACAGATACGTTCAGAAAGCCGGATATGGTATTGTCGGTATTTCCCCTGAGTATGGAATGGATATAGGGCATGTAGTCCATATTGGTTTCGAAAGCACCGAGCACAGCCGGATCAGAGAATGCCTCGTTCATGATGACGATGATATTGGGTAGTGTGTCGGGAGCCTCCTGCGCCGTGGCCTCCCCGCCATAAGGGGCGAGGATCTCCTCTGCTGCGGCTGCGCTGTAGCCTGCGGGCTTGTCCACAGAAACATATCTCAGCTCCATCAGAAATGCGACGGCGGTGCCGTCACGCTTGCTCATGACTGTCGGCGTGAACAGCTTGTCGTACATGCCGTATTTGAGGATCGTGCTGTCCAGGTGGAGCATATGCGTGAAGCTGCAGAGGAGTGCGGCAAAGACAGCGGCGCCTGCAATGCGTATGCCCCAGATGCGTCTGCGCCATTTTCCTGCGCCTTTTAGCTCCAGATCGACGACGGATTCCGCGAGGATCAGCAGGACGAATCCGATCAGGACGAGCACCGTCCGCCTTTCGAGTGTGTACTGAAAATCACCGGCGACGCTCATGGCAGTGCCGACGGAGTAGACATCCCACGGCATGATCGGGGCGGAGCGGAAACTGAGGACATAGTAGTTTGCCAGACCAACGACCATGAAGAAGATGCTCTGCAGGCGAAGGGACCATCTTAACTTGCCGAAGACAAACAGAAACAGCACCATGAGCAGCTCAAAAAAGTAGATGTTGAGAAACTGTATGGGAACCTTCATCGTCTCCCACGGATCATTTGTGTACCACTCGAACAGATAAAAGTCTGCGATGGGAAACAGGATCATCGGAACCAGATTTCTCAGACACCATATGGTTTTCGGGTATTTAGACAGCCACTTTTTCATTTTAACCTTTTTAAACCTCCACATTGCTATAACTTAATTACAATAGCACTTTTTTGGGGGGTTTTCAAGGTTGTTTTGATTTTAGGGGCTGCGGAGACAAAAAAGAGATCCAAATCATCGGATCTCTTTGAAAAAAATCAGTCGTTGATATAATCGGTGTCAAACAGCAGTTCTTCGAGACCGGTAATATCCTCTGTGTTCGGAAGATAGACGCCGTTGACCGGTTCGACAGAGACTGTCGCGAGTGCAGGAGCGGCATAAGCGGCATTCTCGAGACAGACGTTCATACTGCTGCAGAGCGCAGCCAATATCTGGATCATCATATCCTCCTCGCTGGGAGCAGCGGCCGGATCTGAGAGCCATGTCGTGGCGAGATCCGTGAGGATCGCTGTGTACAGGTTCATCAAAGGCTCAAAAAAGAACATTTTTTCGTAGACGATCGTGATCCTGTACGAGCCGTCTGCCTGCAGGTCACAGCCTGCCACCGCGAAACGCGCGTGGGCAAGAACCTGTGCCATGGCATTCCGGAAATCATTTTTGAGGGATTCCGGGCATTCTGTGCCAAGAATCGAGTCGAGATCCAGACTGTTCATCTCCGTGTCGAGAATCGCATTGTATACCGCGGCAGCGTCTTCCTCGGAACCAAGCCCAAGGGCGACAAAGGCGCGGGCATCGTTTCTGAAACAGACATCTAACAGGGCGCCCAGATACTGGTCGTACGGCAGATCGGGTCCGGCGGCATCGTACACACCCGGTGCAGGACCGTTTCCGGGTACCGTGCTTTCTGCGGCGCTGACGGTCAGACCCATTGACAGCACGCTGACAGCCATTAGGGCGGCAGCGCATCTTTTTAGAAAATTGATCTTCATGGTGAAACCTCCTTGCGAATATTTTTCTTTATTATAGTACCTGCGTACAGAGATTTCAAGAACATGACAGGATTTATCGCGGGACGGATTTCAGAAAATTTTAGATAGAAAATTAGGTTGACGTTCGGGAAGGTTTATTCTATAATACATTAGATAAGCTTTTATACGAATTAGCAATCATCAGTCAGGAGGATCGACATGATCAAAAGCATGACAGGCTTTGGGCGGTGCGAGGTCACGGAGGGAGACCGCAGATATACGGTCGAGATGAAGTCCGTCAACCACAGATATCTCGATGCCAACATCAAGATGCCCAAGAAACTCAGTTTTTTTGAGAGTTCCATCAGAAATGAACTGAAAAATTATGTGCAGCGCGGAAAGATCGATATCTTTATCACGTACGAGGATTTTTCCGAGAGCAATGTCTGCATCAAGTACAATAAAGATATAGCGGCGGAGTATCTCGGATACCTTAGGACCATGTCGGAGGACTTTGGTCTGGACAACGATATCAGGGTCTCGACGCTCTCGCGCTATCCCGAAGTCTTCTCGATGGAGGAACAGACCATAGACGAGGAGGAGATCTGGAAAGGGCTTGTAAAGGCCATACAGGGCGCGGCAAAAGGGCTGGAGGAGACAAGGATCAGAGAAGGGCAGAACCTTGCGGATGATCTGACCGCAAAGCTCGACGGCATGCTTGAGCACGTCGCTTTCATCGAGGAACGCTCGCCGCAGATCATCGGGGAGTACAGGAAAAAGCTCGATGAGCGGGTCCGCGAGCTGCTGGGCGATGCCGCCGTGGATGAGGCGAGGCTTCTGACCGAGGTCACGATCTACGCCGACAAGGTGTGTGTCGACGAGGAGCTCGTCCGGCTGAGAAGCCATATCGAGACGATGAAGCAGGCGCTGACAGACGGCGGGAGCATCGGCAGGAAACTGGACTTCATCGCGCAGGAGATGAACCGGGAGGCGAATACGATCCTCTCGAAGGCAAATGACCTTGCGGTCTCCAACCGCGGGATCGACTTAAAGACCGAGATCGAAAAAGTGCGGGAACAGATACAGAATATTGAGTAAAATGTACAACAGCGAGGTGCCATGTGAACAGACTGATCCATATCGGCTTCGGAAATATCGTGAATACATCAAAGATCATCGCGATCGTAAGCCCCGACTCCGCGCCGGTGAAGAGACTTGTCCAGAAGGCAAAGGAGAGCGGTACGGTCATAGACGCCACACAGGGGCGCAAGACAAAGTCGGTGCTGGTCATGGAGAGCAGCCAGATCGTGCTCTCGGCGCTCCTGCCCGAGACGATCGCCGGAAGGGCGCAGGGGGCGTTGTCAGATGAGGACGCCGATGAAGGGATATAGGGCAGCATAGTAAAAATATTATAAAAAGCGAGGAAAAAATATGTTACATCCATCTTACACAGATCTGATGAAGGTAGTGAACAATGAGGTAGAGCAGGGTGAGGCGCCAGTGGTAAACAGCCGTTATTCGATCGTGATGGCGACGGCCAAGCGCGCGCGGCAGATCATCGGCGGCGAGGAGACACTGGTCGACACGAAGCAGACAAAACCGCTGTCGATCGCTATCGAGGAACTGAACCAGGGCAAGATCAAGATCACACATGAAGAGTAGTGCGATCGTTCATTTGAGGACAGAGCTTTGAAGATTTTATTTATTTCCCTCGGCTGCGACAAGAATCTGGTGGATACGGAAATGATGCTTGGTATGTTGGTGCAGAGGGGATTTTCTATTACAGATGATGAGACAGAGGCGGAGGCGGTCGTCGTCAACACATGCTGTTTTATCAACGATGCCAAGCAGGAGAGCATCAACACGCTCCTTGAGATGGCGGAGCTTCGCAGGAGCGGTGATATCCGCGCACTGATCGCTGCGGGATGCCTCGCGCAGCGTTATCAGGACGAGATCCGGAAGGAGATCCCGGAGGTGGACGCCATCGTGGGTACGACGGCGATCGATGCGATCGCGGAGGCACTCGAACAGGTGCTGTCAGGAGACAGCCGCAATTATCTCGAGGATATCAACCGCACGCCTGCGTGTGCTGGTACGAACAGGATCGTCACGACCGGCGGGCATTATGCGTATCTGAAGATCGCGGAGGGCTGTGACAAGCACTGCAGTTACTGTATCATTCCCAAGGTGCGGGGAAACTACAGGAGCATTCCGATCGACAGCCTGATCCAGGAGGCGGAGCGTCTCGCCGCGTCCGGCGCGAAGGAGATCATCCTGGTGGCACAGGAGACGACACTGTACGGGGCAGATCTGTACGGGGAAAAGCGTCTTCCGGAGCTGCTCCGCAGGCTGTGTGCAATCCGGGGGATCTGCTGGATACGGCTCCTTTACTGTTACCCTGAGGAGATCACGGATGAACTGATCGAGACGATCCGGAGCGAACAGAAAGTCTGCAATTATCTGGATATTCCGATACAGCATGCATCTGACAGGATCTTAAAACGCATGGGACGGCGGACTGACCGGCAGCAGCTTGCGGACATGATCGCAAAGCTGCGGGACAGGATACCGGACATCTGCCTTCGGACGACGCTCATCACCGGATTCCCGGGAGAGACGCAGGAGGATCACGAATCCCTGCTGGAGTTTGTCGACGAGATGGAATTTGACCGGCTCGGCGTGTTTCCCTATTCACCGGAAGAAGGCACCCCCGCGGCGCTGTTTGATGACCAGATCGACGAGGAAGTGAAGCTTGACCGGCAGGCGGACATCATGGAACTGCAGCAGGAGATCGCATTCGAGAAGGCGCAGGAGACTGTGGGAAGCACGCTGTCTGTCATGGTGGAGGGCAGGCTGCCGGATGAGCATGCTTACGTGGCGAGAAGCTACAAGGATGCCCCGAACGTCGATGGCTTTGTGTTCATCCAGACATCGAGAGAGCTGATGACGGGCGATCTTGTGCGGGTGCGCATCACTGGAGCGCACGAGTATGATCTGATAGGAGAGATTGAAGATGAATTTACCAAATAAACTGACTGTTTTCAGGGTGATCCTGATCGTGCCGTTTGTGCTGGTCATGCTCGGCAGCTATGCCCGGTGGGGGTGGTTCATGGCGGTGTTCGGGGGGATCGCGGACTATGCGGACTATATTGCGCTCGGGATCTTTATCATCGCGAGCCTGACAGATCTGCTGGATGGCAGGATCGCAAGAAAGTATAACCTTGTCACAAATTTTGGGAAGTTTATGGATCCGCTGGCGGACAAGCTGCTCGTGTGCGCCGCGATGATCTGCCTGGTCGAGATGGACAGGATACCGGCGTGGATTGTCATCATCATTATCAGCAGGGAATTTATCATCAGCGGATTCCGGCTGGTGGCGGCAGACAACCGTGTGGTCATCGCAGCAAATTACTGGGGAAAGTTCAAGACAACTTTCCAGATGGTCATGGTCTGCCTGATGATCGCGAACATTGAGGCGCTTGCGCTGCTCACGCAGATCGTCATGTGGATCGCGGTCGCACTCACGATCATCTCCCTAGTGGATTATCTGGCGAAAAATAAAGGCGTGCTGCTGGACGGAAAGATTTAAGAGCAAAAAATGAAGCCATCTGTGAAATGTAGTTTTCAGATGGCTTTTGGCGTTTTAATAGTTAAATTCCGTTGAATCGATCACTTCCCATGTCTTGTCGGAGATCTTGAAGGCAAGCTCGTCCAGCTTCTCCACAGGTACGTAGAGAATCCCTGTGATCAGCTCCTCATAGAACTTGGCGATCTGTGGCGTGGCGTCCCCGTCCTCGAATTTGAGAAGGGCTTTGCCGAGTGCGGCTATGATAAATGGCGGATAACCGACCGCTTTGCAGATCTCCTTCAGGTCTTTGGATTTCGTTGCCTTTGTCACGACATCATGCGCGACAAGCCTGGCCCTGTCCCAGCCGCTGTCGATGTTGTCCTGCATGGCTTTCATGAAGGCGCTGTGCTTCAGTCCGGCTAAGTAGCCTGCCCTGAAGGTGATGGGATCCGGGTAGCAGATGCAGGGGATCCGCTTGCAGATGCCGTTGCCCGGCGCCTTGGAAAACTGTTTGCGCCAGTCGTCAAACAACTTATGCAGATCCGTATGCTGCCAGGATTGGATCGGACAGCAGGTGTAATCAGGAGCGCTGTCATACTCCGCGGCTTTCTCGGGCAGCATTGCGACCTGCTTGACGATGAAATTTTGTTTTTGATAAATTATTTTACCGTATGGTCTCCAGTCATTCGGTTCAACATTCATTGCGTGTCCTCCGTTGATAAAAATGTATTCTAATATGTATCGGCATGAACTGAATAAAAATTTAGCCCATATTTTTATAATAATATGTTTTGGCTTAATAGTAAAGAAAATATTAGTATGAAATTTAGGCTTTATTTTCCTAATTATTGTGTTATAATGTAAAATGTTAGTACTATTTTCCGCGAAGCATTGATAGAACATTGATAGAAAGCACCATTGGAAGGAAGAGATGATGTATAAGATCCTGTGCAGTCTTTTTGATATGATCATTTTACTTTTGACAGGTATCGATATATATGAAAGCATGTGTAATGCGGCGAAAGTGTCTGTTTTTAACTGGGACAGGGACATGGTTACAGTTGAGAAAGCAGACGTTTTTTTTGACGAATTTTCGGACATTACTATAAGTACAGTGTATCAATATATTCCTGCCAGGACCGCTGAGGAGGATATCGCATACTATCTGACGAGCGCTGCTGCGCATGAAGTCGGGATCTATCTGCTGACAGGGGAACCGGAATGGGGACTGGAGGCGGATGGAGCCAGCATGGTCGACGAGATCATGCGTGCGCAGGCGATCAACCAGCTCGTGCCCGGGGAGGCACAGATCAGGGGCGTGGTCATGGATGTGGAGCCCTATCTCACGGACAAGTGGGATACGGCGCCCGGGGAGGTGATGGACCGCTTTGCCGCAGGGCTGGCCTGCGCCTACAGTGAGGCCCTGGACTGCGGGCTGCAGCTCATTGTATGCATACCCTATTTTTATGACACCAAAGGATATGCGGATGCGCTGGAAAGGATCATTGAAAGCGGCTGCGACAGGGTGGCTGTGATGAATTATTATAAAGGAAAAGAGGCGGATCATATTGCGGATGAGATCGCACTGTCCAGAAAATATGGAAAAAAGCTGGTCAATATCTATGAACTGCAGCCGCCGGAGGGAACGGCGGTGACAGAAGCAAACACATACTATCATGAAGGGCTGGGAGCGGTTGTCAGAAGTGCGGTCAGCTTAAGGTCCATGTATCAGGGGGATGTGGAGTTTGCGATTCATGATTTTGATGCATGGAAGGAAATGAGAGACGATGAATGAAGTACTGCGGCAGGAAAAAAAGTTTCTGATCTCCGTGGAACAGATGTATCAGTACAGTCAGTATCTGCAGGAGATCATGATACAGGACCCGCATAATGGCGCGGAGGGGTACACGGTCCGGTCACTCTATTTTGACACGCTGGAGAACAGGGATTTTATGGAAAAAGAGGACGGGGTGGAGCTTAGAAGGAAGATCCGGCTGAGGTGCTATCAGCCGACCGATGATTTTGCGATGCTGGAGATGAAGCAGAAGCAGGGTGCGATGCAGAAGAAACGGTCGCTGCGCATGAGGCGGGACGATGCCGGACAGCTGGTACAGGGCGACTACAAGGTACTGCTCCGCTATGACGAGGAGTTTGCCAGGGAATGCTATGCACTTATGAACATGTACTGCTATCTGCCAAGGGCGGTCGTTGAATACCGCAGAAAAGCGTTTATCGCCAGGGAGAATAAGATACGCATCACGTTTGACCATCAGATCAGGGCGACGGAAAGCAATATGGACATCTTCTCGGCACAGCTGGTCCAGAATACGGTTCTGGATCCGTATCTTACAGTCTTTGAGGTAAAATACAATGGTTTTCTGCTGAGTTATATCAAAGATCTGTTACAGATCTGCGACCGCAGCGAGCTGTCTGTCAGCAAGTATTGTCTGAGCCGCAGTGTCAGCACGCATTACAGTTTTTAGCGCGCAGAGGAGCATTGGCAATCATATTTCAGGAAGGGACAGAAGAAAATGAAAGATTATTTACGGACGATCATGTTGGAGAGCGCAACACTTACTTTGGAGACCATCATATTGAACATTGTGACAGCGGCGGTTTTTGGCCTGGCGATCTACCTGTCATACTGGTATACGCATGCCGGGACAGCCTACAGCAAAAAGTTCAATGTTTCCCTGATAACGCTCACGATCCTCACCGGTACGGTCATGACCGTCATCGGCAATAATATCGCGCTGTCGCTCGGCATGGTAGGTGCGCTCTCCATTGTCCGTTTTCGCACGGCCATCAAGGATTCCAGGGATACGACTTATATCTTCTGGGCGATCATCGTCGGCATCTGCTGCGGTGTGAGTGACTATTATGTGGCCGCGGTGGGAAGCGCTGTTGTATTTATCGTATTGCTCCTGCTTGGACGGGTCCGGAATGAAAGCCGCATCCTGCTGATCATCCGGGGGTCGAAAGATAAAAGCCTCGATATGGAACGGCTCGTTTTCGGCTTTTTTGACGGAAAACCGCTCCTGAAAGTAAAAAATACCACTAACGAGAATGTGGAATTGATTTATGAGATGACCAGGATGGTTTACCAGAATGCCTACAAAAAGGAAAACGATGTCATTGACCAGTTATATGCGCTCGGGGGCGTTGAATACGTGAATTTTGTGACGCAGAGCGACGAGATCACAGGATGACATACAGGAGACAGGAATGAGATCAAGATATATATATATTGGCGCTGTCCTGATGTTGATCATGGCTGCGATGGGGAGCAGCATGGTCAGGCGCACAGACCGTACACAGAGATATATGCAGCACCAGAAGGGCATGCCGGAGGCGGAGCGGCCGGAGGCGGATTTTGTGACGCACCTTCCGATCATTTCCATACAGACATCAGAAGCGATCCCCGGGGAAACTGCACCGGAGCATGGCATGCCGGAGAGCTATGCGTCGTGCGAGGTTGCGATCTATGACAGCGAAGATCAGTGGAATACCCTGGAGGATGCAGTCCGCGCACAGGCAGAGGGACTGATCAGGATCCGTGGTAACACCAGCCGCAAATTTGATAAGAAGTCCTACTTGCTCAAATTTGGAACACAGGAGAAAAAGAAAGATATCTCTGTCATGGGAATGAACCCTTCCGACAAGTGGGTTCTGCACGGACCTTTTCTGGACCGGACCCTGCTGCGGAACTATCTCTGCTATAACGTGGCAGGGCAGATCATGGAGTACGCGCCGCAGACAAGGTATTGCGAGATGTTTATAAATGGGGAATACCAGGGTCTTTACCTGGCAGTTGAGGCTGTCAGCGTGGAAGAGGGGCGGCTGGAACTGAGCACGACAGGAAAGAAGAATCCCGTGACCAGCTGGCTTGTCCGCTGGGACAGGGATGATAAGAGTGACAATAAGGTCGATAATTTTGTGTACTATACCTATAAGGGAGGCGTATCTTCACTTGATCTGCTCTATCCGGGCAAAGACACCTGCACGCCTGAGAAAAAGTCATATGTGGAGTCAGAGATCAGTGCGATCGAGAGATCTTTGTATATGCGCGGGTCCGGTGACAGGTTAAAGGGCTATTCCCGGTACATCGATATAGCGGAATTTGCCCGGTACTTTGTGATCAATGAATTTTTTGAAAATATGGATGCAGGCAGATTTTCCACATATTACTATAAAGATGTCCGGGGAAAGGTAAAACCCGTGGTCTGGGATTTCAACAATGGCAGTGATAATTACATCTATTTCTCGACCGATGAAAATGGTTTCGATATGGTACAGTCACCATGGTTTGGAGAAATGCTGCGGGATGAGCTTTTTGTGGATGAAGTGATCTATCAGTACAGAGCATTGCGCAAGGATATACTGAGCGATGAGAATCTGAACCGCATGATAGACGAAACGATCGCGTATCTTGGAGATGCGGTTGACCGCAATTATGATAAGTATGGTTATGTGTTTCTGCTGGAGCAGGTCGATGACATCAATTATCTGTCTCCCGTGGAGCGGAATTATACAAGCTATGAGGAGTCGGTGCAGCAGCTAAAGGATCAGATCCGTGACCGTGGAAGATGGATGGACCGCAATATTGAGACACTGCTACAATATTGCCGCGAATCCAGGAATGCCCTGAAGCGGAATTATTGACGGGGAGGATTGGCAGTGAAGAAGTTTGTCATAGGCAGTACCGCGGCGGCACTGTTCATACTGGGAGTGCTTTACGCAGTGTTTATCAAAGGGATCTATATTGATCTTCATCATGACAGTGCGGTCAGGGTTGACTTTACGGTGGCTGGCACAGAACTTTGTGTGGCGGATAGCGGGGAGACTCTGGTCATAAAAGGAGTGGATCTCTCCGCATCGGTGGCAGGACATTATCTGGGAGAATTTGCGGCGGATCAGGAGACATATCAGCGTTGGCTGGAAAATGTGTGGGAGATGGGCGCCAATACAGTCCGTGTGTATACTATAATGGACGATGATTTTTACAATGCATTCTATGCGTTTAACAGCGGGAAAGAGACACCGCTCTATCTGATCCAGGGGATACGAGTCAGCGAGGCAGCAAACTATGGGTTCGAGGATGCTTCGGCGGATGCGTTTCTGGGACAGTTGAAGGCAGATGCAAAAAGGGCTGTGGATGTCATCCATGGAAAGTGTGTCATCGAATTGAATGATGCAGAGGGCAGCGGCGTGTATCTCAAAGATATCTCGAGGTGGGTGATCGGTTATCAGGTAGGGGATGAGTGGTCTGCGGAGACAGTGGCTTATACGGATCACAACCAGGTGCTGAGGAATGGATATCAGGGAGAGTATTTTGTGACAACTGAGGAGGCCACAAATTTTGAAAGTATTCTGGCACAGGTGATGGACCAGCTGGTAAAATACGAGACAGACAAATACAAGTGTCAGCGGCTGGTGAGCTTTGTCTGTGATCCGACGATAGATTTTCTGGAATACGAGCAGCAATATGCACAGATGCTGGCGAAATTCTGTCATCTTGACCCAGAGCACATACAGCCTGCTGAAAAGCTGGAGTCAGGGTATTTTGCCACGTACAGGGTATTTCGGTTTTGTGACAGGTTTATGGATTATCTGAGTGAGACACAGAAGCTGGAGCTGGCAGATATCATGGCAGCCGTCGATCCGGCGTCGCGGTATGATGGTTATCTGGAACTGTTAAAACGATATCATACAATGCCCGTGGTGGCCGGTTTCCAATATTCGACTGCAAGGGGGAAGACGAAGTCGGACGAGTCTGCGCTGACCGAAAGGCAGCAGGGTGAGAACATCGTACAGATGTATGAGGACCTTGTCTCGGCGGGGTGGTCAGGAGGATTTATTTCCACATGGCAGGATACGTGGGAACAGAAAACCTGGAATACTGCGTTTGCCTCAGTTTTGCCGGAGAACAGCTTGTGGCACGATCTGCAGACTGCAGGGCAGAATTGCGGTATTATGGCGTTTGTGCCCGGGGAGGACGAGGCGGCGTGCATCGTGGACGGCGATGCTTCAGAGTGGTCAGAGGAGGATCAGATTGTGGACAGCCCGGAAGGATTCGTGCTCTCTGTCAAATATGACGCAGAGGGGATCTATCTCTTGATACAGGGGAAAGAACTGTCCGGCAGACGCCTGTATGTGCCGATCGACACTTTACAGGAAAGAGGGTCTTGTGTTTATCCGGACGGTGAGGGGAAGGATATCTTCTTTGACAGGGAAGCAGATTTTTTGCTGTGTGTGGACGGGGAGACAGACAGCAGGCTGCTGGTACATGAGTTTTCAGATGCGGCACGCATCAATTTTATGGAGGAAGTAGACGGCAGAAATCCATTTATCCATACACCCAGGGACGACAGCAGTGTATTTTATGAGAGCCGTATGGTGGTGGAGAAACCGTTGGATCTGGAGCGCAGGATAGATCTGCGGCTCCAGATGGCGGCGGGCTGGATCCCGGACGATATTCTGGATGTATATTCGTTGGAATTTTATGACACAGGGCATCTGGTTCATGGCAACGGAAATCCGCAGTCACCAGAGTATCATTCGCTGACAGACATTTGTTTTGGAGAAGATCGGGTGGAGATACGTCTGCCCTGGCTGATGCTCAATTTTTCAAATCCCTCTGCAATGCAGATCCACGGTGATTATTATGATTACTATGGCGTCAGGCCGCAGGAGATCACGCAGCTCTGGATCGGGGTCGGGGAAGGGGGCGCAGACCACCCTGTCTCCATGCAGCCAGTATCCCTGAAAGGCTGGGGCGGAGCCGTACCCTGCCATGAGAGATTAAAAGAATCTTACTATATCATACAGGACAGATGGAGAGGAGACAGATGAGAACACCCAATATCAACTACATCATATATTTTTATATGTTTATCTGTCTCACACTGCTTTTTTTCAATATCGCATACATTTTCTATATGAAGATCAGGCAGTTTATACAAGATGGCCGATCCAGGCGCTGGGAGACTGAGCTTGAGCGCATCTGGAACGAAGAGGAATGTACAAATCAGATGATGCGCCAGCACAGGCGGCGTCTGCGCAGGAAACTCAAAAGGACAAATCAGCTGATCGCATACAATAATGTGATGGAGCGCTGTCTTGGGAATGGCGGCGTCTCGGATTATCTGAAGGACTGCTATGAAGATTTTCTGGCTCTGGCGGTGGAGTACGGCACCAGGAGCGCTATGGAGAGAGCTTTTTTTGCGTATGTGATCTTGCTGTATCATCCCTATATGGGAACGTTCAGAAAACAGATGGTGAACATCCTTCTCAAATATATGGACAATGCCACCGTTTACTGCCGCGAGAACGTGCTGCACGCCCTGTATTCTATAGGGGACGCGGTGGCGGTGGAGCATGCTTTCACATTCCTGGACAACAGGGGATTGTACCATAGTTCAAAGCTGATCTCAGATGGACTGATGACATACAGGGGAGATAAGGAAGAGCTGGCATGGCGGCTTTGGCAGAACTGCCATATGTGGAACGAGTCGCTGGTGATCGCTGTCATCCAGTTCGTCACACAACTGGAAGCGGATTTTTCAGCAGAATTTTTCAGGGAGCTGCAGAGGGAAGAGACATCGATCGAGCAGCGGTTTGCGTACATCCGATATTTTCAGCGCCATGTAAAGCCTGAACTGAAGGGATATCTCATCAATTGTCTGGAGCAGTATGACAGGACCAACAATCGTCTGGCGATCGCAGCGAGCACGGCGCTTGGCAGTTATCCGGGGGAGGACACAAGGCAGGCGCTCGAGCAGGCGCTGCGGAGCAGAAACTGGTATGTCAGGAAGAATTCAGCCCTTTCTCTGATCCACATCGGAATTCCGGAGACGGAACTGGAACAGATTTATGGGCGCAGTGACCGCTATGGAAAAGAGATACTGGAATATATAACAAAAAGACAGTTTGGCGCGTCACAGGGAGGGGAGATGAGCACATGACACAGTTTTCGACATATTTTTTTACCGGTACAGGGATCTTCTTTTTGGTCTATCTTCTGCTGTATGCGTCGTATCTCTTCGCGTCTGTGACAGTCGGGGCATTCCGGCTGTATAAGCTCGAAAAGATGGCACAGATCAAAAACGAACTGAAGCATGAATTTTATTTTCCGGTGTCGATCCTCGTGCCGGCATACAATGAGGAAGTCACGATCATAGACAGCGTCGAGTCCCTCCTGAATCTGAAATACAGGTTGTACGAGATCATCGTGATCGATGACGGCTCCTCAGACCGGACAACGGAGTTGATGGTCGACCACTTTCAGATGAAAAAAGTGAGCAGGCCGATCCGCCGTATGGTGGATTGCGAGATGCAAGAAGCGGTCTACGAGTGCAGGGTGAAAAATATAAGGATCACGCTGATACGGAAAAAGAACGGAGGCAAAGGGGATGCGCTCAACATGGGGATCAATGCATCGGAGTATCCCTATTTCCTGTGTATGGATGCGGATTCCATGCTGCAGGGAGACTCCATAGAGCGGATCGTCCAGCCGATCATGGAAGATGACGATGTCGTTGCGGTGGGAGGCCTGATCCGGATCGCCCAGTGCGTATCGATCGAAAATGGAGAGATCTCAGGCTATCATCTGCCGTGGAACCTTCTTCTGAGCCTGCAGGCGATGGAGTATGACCGGTCCTTTCTGGCTTCCAGGATCCTGCTCGACAGTTTTAACGGCAATCTGATCATATCAGGCGCCTTTGGACTGTTCAGAAAAGATGTGGTGGCAGCGGCAGGCGGATATGACAGACAGACACTGGGGGAGGACATGGAGCTTGTTGTAAAGCTCCATGCATTCTGCAGAAATAATAATATGAAATACGCGATCCGATACGAGCCCAATGCCATCTGCTGGAGTCAGGCGCCGTCCTCCTTTAAGGATCTGAAGTCGCAGAGGAGGAGATGGCATCTGGGGCTTTTCCAGTGCATGACGAAATACAGGCACCTGTTCCTGAACAGACATTATGGACTGCTTGGGACAGTTTCCTATATCTATTATCTGATCTATGAGCTCTGGTCTCCTGTCATTGAACTTTTTGGCCTTTTTACGGTGGTCCTGGCTGCACTGCTCGGAAGACTGAATACGGGATTTATGCTGAAGTTATATGTACTCTATGCGGTTTATGGGGCGATATTGACGATGACTGCCTTTTTTCAGAGGATCTATTCACAAAATGTCAGGATCAGCGTGGGAGATGTATTCAAGGCATGCGTGATGTGCGTGATAGAAAATGTTTTCTTTCGATTGCTGCTGGATTTTATCCGCTGTACCGCGTTTATCGGATATAAGAGGCACAAACTGGCGTGGGGGAAGATCAAGAGGACCAGGCAGTTTGAGAACACATAGAACAAACATATATTTGCTGAAATGTAAAAACTCGCACTTGTTTTGGCATTTCGTATATGATAAGGTTAGAGTGTGCTTGAAAAATTTTCCGGGAATTTTGAAAATAATCTTGACAAATACGAACGGATGTTTTAAAGTAAATACAGATTAAAACATCCGTTCTAAAACGTGGTTCATAAAAGGAGTAAACACATGGAAAAAGAAGAAAAACTGAAGGCATTGGATGCCGCACTGGCACAGATCGAGAAGCAGTATGGCAAAGGAGCAGTCATGAAGCTGGGGGATCCCAGTGCGCAGATGAACGTGGAGACGATACCGACAGGTTCGCTGAGTCTTGACATCGCGCTGGGACTCGGAGGGATTCCCAAGGGAAGGATCGTGGAGATCTATGGACCGGAGTCATCAGGTAAGACGACCGTCACGCTCCATATGGTGGCAGAGGTACAGAAGAGAGGCGGGATCGCCGGATTTATCGACGCGGAGCATGCGCTCGATCCTGTCTATGCGAAAAATATCGGCGTGGATGTGGATAATCTGTACATATCACAGCCCGACAACGGCGAGCAGGCGCTCGAGATCACGGAGACGATGGTGCGGTCCGGTGCGATCGATATCGTGGTAGTCGACTCCGTGGCAGCGCTCGTCCCGAAGGCCGAGATCGACGGGGATATGGGAGACTCGCATGTCGGTCTGCAGGCGAGGCTGATGTCGCAGGCGCTGCGCAAGCTGACAGCCGCCATCAGCAGGTCAAACTGTGTCGTGGTCTTCATCAACCAGCTCCGCGAGAAGGTCGGTGTGATGTTTGGCAATCCGGAGACGACGACCGGAGGACGCGCATTAAAATTCTACTCATCAGTCCGCCTGGACGTCAGGAGGATCGAGTCGCTCAAGCAGAGCGGCGAGGTGACAGGCAACAGAACAAGGGTCAAGGTTGTCAAGAACAAGATCGCGCCGCCGTTCAAGGAAGCAGAGTTCGACATCATGTTCGGGGAAGGGATATCCGTGGTAGGGGATATTCTGGATCTTGCCGCGTCCCAGAACATCATCGTGAAGAGCGGTGCGTGGTATGCCTATGACGGAAGCAAGATCGGACAGGGGCGTGAGAATGCCAAGCAGTATCTCAAGGACAATCCGGAGATCTGCAAAGAGATCGAGAACAAAGTGCGCGAGCACTTTGGCTTAAATGGAGCTGAGCCTGCTCCCGAAACAGCTGAGAAGCCGGAGGGCAGGGGAAAGACAAAGACATCGGCAAAGTCCGCGGCGGATAAGCAGGCAGAAGCCGGTGAAGCGGCAGCACCGGCTGAGCAGGGCAGGCAGTGATAGATGACCGTTACAGATATCGTGGAAGTCTCAAAGACAAAGGTTGAGGTCCGTGTTGATGACGAGATCCGATTTGCTCTCTACAAAAGTGAACTGAGAAGGTTTGCGATCAGAAAAGACAGCGAGATCTCCCGGGAAACATACGACATGATCATGGATGAGGTGCTGTTGAAGCGGGCAAAACTCAGGTGCATGAACCTGTTAAAGAGCAGGGATTATACAGAGTGCCAGCTTGTGACAAAACTAAAGCAGGGACTTTATCCCGAAGGGATCATAGACGCGGTGCTTGCATATGTGATCTCCTATGGCTATGTCGATGATATCCGGTATGCAGGATCCTATATCCGGTATGCCGGTCAGTCCAGGAGCAGGAGGCAGATCGAAAACGACCTGATCCGAAAGGGAGTATCGGCGGAAGACATCAGGCAGGCATATGAGCAGTGTGCAGAGGAGGACGGCGTGACGGCAGAGGAGGAACTGATCAGCCGGCTCCTCGAAAAAAAACATTTCGACAGGCAGAACGCCACATATGAGGAAAGCCGGAAGATGGTCAGTTTCCTTTACCGCAAAGGTTTTTCGCTGGATAAGATATACAGGGTTCTCGGACAGACTGAAGACTGACATGAAGGAAAAATGGTATATAATAAAAGATAATAAAAAGAATAAATGCTTGACATCGTCCTGTTAAAAGAGTAAAATTAATATGTTGTAGTATCTGTAAGGATACAATAAAGTGACTATTCGGAATACTTTATAGATTTCAGCGTTGAGCAGGAAACTGTGGAGGCACTGAACAGTTGCACAATGAAAATTTAATAAGGAGGTGCTCCTGTATATGCTATACGTATTAGAAGCAGTGATCATTATTGCAATATGTGTAGCGGGCTGTTTTTTCGCATTTTCGAATTACAAGAAGAATGTGGAGGCTACGATCGGAAATGCAGAGGACAAGGCAAGGGAGATTGTCGATGAGGCTCTCAAAACTGCTGAGACGAAAAAGCGCGAGGGACTTCTTGAGATCAAGGAGGAATCCATTAAGACCAAGAACGAACTCGACAAGGAGATCAAGGAGCGCAGGGCGGAAGCTCAGCGCTATGAGAGACGTGTCCAGCAGAAGGAAGAAAGCATCGACAAGAAAGCGGATGCCATCGAGAAGAGGGAATCCGGTCTTGCCAGGCGTGAAGAAGAGCTCGCAAAACAGAGTGCAGTAGTTGCAAGGCTAAACGAAGAGCGGATACAGGAACTGGAGCGAATTTCAGGATTAACCTCTGAACAGGCAAAAGAGCATTTATTAAAAATTGTTGAAGACGAAGTAAAACATGAGACAGCAGTGATGATCAAGGAAATGGAAAGCAGGGCAAAGGAAGAAGCTGACAAGAAGGCAAAGGAGTATGTCGTCACAGCGATTCAGAAGTGTGCTGCGGATCATGTATCCGAGACAACGATCTCCGTAGTCCAGCTTCCCAACGATGAGATGAAAGGCAGGATCATCGGCAGGGAAGGGCGTAATATCAGGACGCTGGAGACACTCACAGGTGTGGAACTGATCATCGATGATACGCCGGAGGCCGTGATCCTATCAGGCTTTGATCCGATCCGGAGAGAGGTAGCGAGGATCGCGCTTGAAAAGCTGATCGTTGATGGGCGGATCCATCCGGCAAGGATCGAGGAGATGGTCGAGAAGGCTCAGAGAGAAGTCGAGATCATGATCAAGGAGGAAGGCGAGGCGGCAACACTGGAGGTTGGCGTACACGGCATCCATCCGGAGCTTGTGAAGCTTCTGGGCAAGATGAAGTTCCGAACAAGCTATGGTCAGAATGCGCTGAAACATTCGATCGAGGTGGCTCACCTGACAGGCTTGCTTGCTGCTGAGATGGGGCTTGATGTCAGAATGGCAAAGAGAGCCGGCCTGCTGCATGATATTGGCAAGGCAGTGGATCATGAGATGGAAGGTTCACATATACAGTTGGGGGCTGAGCTGTGCAGAAAGTACAAAGAATCACCGACTGTCATCAATGCTGTTGAATCACATCACGGTGATGTTGAGGCACAGTCATTGATTGCCTGTCTGGTACAGGCGGCTGATACGATTTCGGCTGCGAGACCAGGGGCAAGGCGTGAAACACTCGAAACATATACAACCAGATTGAAACAACTGGAAGAAATAACCAACAATTTTAAAGGTGTCGATAAATCTTTTGCTATTCAGGCGGGTAGAGAGGTTCGTGTTATGGTAGTTCCTGAACAGATCAATGATGCTGACATGGTATTGCTGGCGCGTGATATTTCCAAGCAGATCGAAGCAGAGCTTGAATATCCAGGACAGATTAAGATAAATGTCATCAGGGAATCTCGTGTCGTTGAGTATGCGAAATAACTCAAAATGCTGACCGCCAGGACTTGCAGATATGCAAGTCCTGGCGGTTTTGTTGTATCTGTGAAGGGCGGTGTCAGGAACTGTTCAAAAAACTGAACAGTTTCTTAGAACGGAGGTATGAAATGAAAAACGGAAAAAATGCAGAGGATCATAAAATAAGGCGTGTGAACCGCGAACTCCAGTGTGAGGGGGCGATCACAAAATATTATAAGGATACGGTGATCCTGCCGGATGGAAAGACGGAAATGTATGATTTTGTCGGACATAACGGTGCGGCGGCGGCGGTCGGCGTACTGCCGGACGGAAGGCTTGTCATGGTCAGGCAGTACAGGAATGCCCTCGACCGGTTTACGCTCGAGATCCCTGCGGGCGGTCTGAACCCGGGGGAGCCGACGATCGACGCGGCGGCGAGAGAACTCGAGGAAGAGACCGGCTATCGGTGCGGCAGGATCGAGAGACTGATAACGATACGCACGACAGTGGCGTTCTGCAATGAGAAGATCGACATCTATCTGGCGACGGAACTCACCAGGACAGAGCAGCATCTCGATGAGGACGAGTTTGTCAATATAGAGATTCACACGATCGATGAGCTGGAGGAATGGATATATGACGGAACGATCGAGGACGCCAAGACGATCGCGGCCATTCTGGCGTACAAAAACAGATATCTGTGATGAATATGTACACCAGAGGACTCATATATTGAAATAAACAAAGACAATATGGGTGAAATGGCGGATGAACAGATTTGATACTGGAGCACAGGGGGGCAGCACCGTGATGAACGATGCCGGCCTGTCGCAGCCTGACCAGGATAAGCTCCCGAAAGTGTCTCAGGATACGTACATAGATTACAGAAAGCTTCATTATAAAAATACGATACCCGACAACAGGGTGCTTGTATTTCTTACAGGATTTTGTGCGGGTATGGTATTTTTTTATTTGACAGGTGGACAAAATTCCGGCACAGAGAGTCTGCTTGACCAGGAGCATCTGGCACTGATGCAGGATTTTGAGGTGAACCGGCTGGGACTTTTTGAGTACGTCATAGGTCTGCGTCTCAGACAGTTTTTATTCTGTGCGATCTGTGCGCTGAGCACGGTGGGCAGCCTGATGGCGTATTCCATCCTGGGCTGGTGCGGTTTTGAGCTTGGACTGATCATTTTCACGCTCGTATATCAATATGGCATGAAGGGGATCCTGCTGACTTTTTCCATGATCCTGCCCCACGGAATATTTTATGGCATCCTGTTTTTGTTCGTATTCCGCGGATACTGGACAGGCGACAAAAAAAGTTGTCATAAAGAGATGACTGTAAAAGGCGGGCGGAATCATCAGAGAGTGGAGAAGGTCAAAACTTTTGTTCTAAACATACTGTTGTTTGCGGTCGGGATCCTGTGTGAAGTATATATCAATCCGGAGATCATGAGAAAAATAGCATTGTTGTTTCAGTGACAAAAAGGCATATTGAACACGATTTGGAACAAAAGGACAGAGTTTTTTGAAAATTGGTTAAAATAATTTTAAATTTTCTGAAAAAAACATTTGATTTTATGTAAAATACAATATATAATAGGAGTAGGCATAAGGGGTAAATCAAATCTTTATGAGGAGGTTTTTGAAAATTTATGGAAAGAGAAATTAATAATTTTATTTCTTATTTACATAATATAAAGAAAACTTCGAACAATACTGAATTATCATACAAGAGGGATTTAGGCAAGCTGCGCCAGTATTTAGAAGAAAAGGATATCGCTGATGTGAATGCGATCACATCAGAGATCCTGAAATCCTATATTGTGTATTTAGGTGACAATCATTTTGCAGCTGCAACCATATCCAGAAATGTCGCTTCTATAAAAGCGTTCTTCCACTATCTGTGCAAAGAGGGCGTTGTGGAAAAAGACGTGTCTGATGGGTTGAAGGCTCCGAAGATTGAGAAAAAGATGCCTGAGATTCTGACTCCGGAGGAAGTGATCTGGCTTCTGGAGCAGCCAAAGGGAGATACTCCCAAAGAGATTCGCGATAAGGCCATGTTGGAGCTCTTATATGCGACAGGAATTCGCGTGACGGAACTGATTACCCTGAAGGTTTCTGATGTGAATATGCAGATGGGGTTTATCATCTGCAGGGATGGCAGCAGGGAGAGAGTGATACCGTTCGGTGCTGCCGCCAGGAAAGCAATGACAAATTATCTTGAAAAAGCGCGTGATGTCATGCTGTTTGATCTGCATTCTGAGATCCTGTTTGTGAACTGTTCGGGACAGCCGATGAGTAGACAAGGCTTCTGGAAGCTGATCAAATACTATGCAAAGAAAGCCGGCATTGTGGCAGATATCACACCGCATACGCTCCGCCATTCTTTTGCTGCGCATCTGGTAGAGAATGGTGCAGATCTGAGAAGTGTCCAGGAGATGCTGGGTCATTCTGACATTTCGACGACACAGGTCTATACGAACCTGACG